>Ga0194130_10003499_pt1 | contig 21008 bp, 12 predicted proteins | sample TA2KigsurfametaG_FD_160084 | JGI IMG/M metagenome (GOLD analysis project Ga0194130, IMG submission 160084) | Freshwater microbial communities from Lake Tanganyika, Tanzania - TA2015050 Kigoma 12 surface | ecosystem: Environmental > Aquatic > Freshwater > Lake | place: Tanzania: Lake Tanganyika... | reverse complement strand
TGTGATTATACGTCACAAGCAAATGTGTCACTTTAAAAAAATATAAATGAAAGAGGTTATTTCTCAGGAAATTATCGAAAATTTTCTTAACGGTTGGGACGATGAAAAGTATATCGTCGGAGTAGAATACGATTACCCAACAAACACAATCTACAAAATTATTCAGGACCCTGAACAAGGTAAAATCATTAAAAAAGATTTATTTACACCATTTTTATGGGTTGGTGATTTATCGGGTTTGAATTTTTATAGGAATTCCAAATCAGAACAAAAAAAAGCAATGTCTACACATGGTATTGTAATTGAAAAATTACAAACCTATGGTAATGAAAGGCTCGAAGGTGGTTTGAAGTATTTGGTAAAAAGTATAAAAAGTTATACTAACCTAACAAGTTTCTTTAGAGAAGGTGGAATAGACCCGTGGAATGAAAATTTCAGATCCTATTTTCAAGTATTATCACCAGTTGAACAATATCTGATTGATAAAAAGAAAAGACTTTTCAAGGGTATTGATGATTATAGTGGTGTTCATAGATTTGTATTCGATATTGAAACCACGGGTCTTGAAGCCGATAAAGATAAAATAATCTTGATTGGAGTTAAGGACAATCGGGGTTTAAAAAAAACAATATCCGCATTTGGGGAAGATGGTGAAAAAAAATGTATTGAGGAATTTTTCTTAACAATTAGAGAAGTAAAACCAACAATTATTGGTGGTTATAACTCAGCTTTTTTCGATTGGCCTTTTATTTTAAAAAGAGCACAAATTTTAGATGTCGATACTCAGGGTTTGACGGGAATATATACCTCAAAAGGAATCACAGAAAAAGAGGGGATATTAAAATTAGCAAATGAGGTTGAGCCATATACACAACATGTTATTTGGGGTTTTAATATTATTGATATTGCACACGCGGTTCGTAGAGCACAGGCAATCAATAGTGAAATTAAGTCTTGGGGTTTGAAATATATTACACAATATTTGGAAAAAGAAAAACCTAATCGTGTGTACGTGGATGGTGCTTGGATTTCTAAAATATATCTTGATAATGAAAGTTATTATATTAATCCAAAAACAGGAAAATATAAAAAAATAGGAGAACCGGGTACAGAAAATATTTTACAAAAATATCCCGGTAAATACGAAATATGGACAGGTAGAAAAATTGTTGAGCAATATCTTGATGATGACTTAACTGAAACTATGGTTGTAGATGATTCATTTAGTCAATCAACATTTCTACTTTCAAAACTTGTACCCACAACATATGAAAGAATTGCAACGATGGGTACGGCAACATTGTGGAAAATAATTATGTTGGCTTGGAGTTATGAAAATAATTTGGCTGTGCCATGTAAAGATGAGAAACGTGCAATTACTGGAGGTTTATCAAGATTACTAAATGTTGGGTATTCAAAGAACATTGTTAAGTTTGACTATGCGTCACTTTATCCATCTATTCAACTTGTATATGATGTATTCCCTGAATGTGATGTTATGGGAGTACAAAAATCGATGTTAAAATATTTCCGTAATATTCGTATTAAATACAAAAGACTCGCAGGAGAACTCGCTAAAATAAATCCTGTCGAAGCTGAGATGTATGACCGTAAACAATTACCAATCAAGATTTTTATTAATGCATACTTTGGTTCATTATCGGCACCACAAGTATTCCCGTGGGGTGATATGAATATGGGTGAAACAATTACATGTACGGGTAGACAATGTCTTCGTATGATGATTATGTTTTTTATGAAAAAAGGATATAAACCTCTTGTAATGGATACAGATGGTGTGAATTTTGAAACTCCTGAAGATATTGAAAATACAATTTATATTGGTAAGGGACATAATGAATTGGTTGAAGAGGGGAAAGAATATAAAGGAATTGAAGCGGATACTGCAGAATTTAATGATCTCTTTATGAGAAATGAAATGGGATTAGACATAGATTATACCGCACCCGCTTGTATTAATGTGTCACGAAAAAACTATATTATTAAATTACTTAATAAAGGTAAAGAAAAAATTAAACTCACAGGTAACACAATTAAATCAAAAAAATTACAACAATATATTGTTGAGTTTTTAGATGAGGGTTTAAAACATTTATTAAATGGTGATGGTGTTTCATTCGTTGAATTGTATTATGATTACGTTACCAAAATATTCAATAAAGAAATTCCATTGTCTAAAATTGCAAATAAGGCAAGGGTAAAACAATCTATTGATGAATATAGAAAACATATAAGAAAAGTAACTAAAGCGGGTTCATTAATGTCAAGACAGGCACATATGGAACTTGTTATGTTAAATGACTATCCTGCCGGTTTGGGTGAAACAATTTATTACGTAAATAATGGTCTTAAAAAATCATCAGGAGATGTTCAAAAAATATCTAAACCAACAAAAAAACAACAAGAAGAATTCGAACAAAAACATGGATATTCAATGCCACCAGATTTTATTGAAGTGAATTGTTATATGATTTCAGAGAAAGAAATTCAAAACAATCCTGATATGACAGGTGATTATAATGTACCAAGATATCTTTCAACTTTTAATAAAAGAATAGAGACTCTACTTTGTGTTTTTAAACCAGAAATTAGAGAAGATATTTTAATTGAAGATCCTAAAGACAGACAATATTTTACTAAACTTCAATGTGAATTAGTAAGTGGATTCCCATTAAAAGAAGATGGTCAAGACAAGTTTGATGAAGTTATGACTTTATCTGATAGTGAAGTATTATTTTGGAATAGAGTAAATCGTGACCCATTCTTTATGTATGTGGAAGATAGTTTATCTCTTGTTGATCAATATTGGGTTGATCACAATAGAAAAGTTGTTCGATTACAAGCAGAGAGTATTAAAAGTAATGAAGATGAAATTATAGAAAACAACGCACATGACTACGCATATCACGCAGTGATATCTTAAATTACATTAAATGGTGATTGCATTGGTCTATACTTAAGTGCTTTATTAAGATTTTCAGCTTCAGCACCTTTTCTTTCTAGAATTTTTTCAGGACGAAGTCTTTCAAGTCTTTGCGTTAATTCTTCAACCAATTTTAATCTTTCATCTTTTGCTTCAGTGAGTAATGTTGAGTAATCAAGTTTTACTGAACTATCTGGAACTTGTAAATCTCCCGAGAATTTACCCCAAATTCTTGCTAAACCTTCTTTTGCAAAACTTATAAGATATTTTCTAACCCAATTTTGTGCGGGCTTATTCAACATGTCCCAAGTCAAAGGTGTGGTGTCCACGTCTGAAGGTAATTTAACAACATCAGAATTCTCATCTAAACAAGTATCTCTATCAAAAGTATCATAATACCAATACCAAACACGATAGTTGTTTCTCAAGTTTGAGAAATCGAATTTACCACCAGGTACGTTATATAAGTGTACGATTTTAGTACCATTAGGACCCGCGGTAATTCTATATGTAACGTCACCACCGATTAGTCTATTTTTAATATTTCTATCTTGCATTCTTAAAAGAAGGTCATATGCTGGTAACATAAAATAAGAACCCGAAGTACCAAGTTGTGCAAAACCACCTACACCTCCAAATCCAACTCCACCCAATCCACCGAAACCACCCAAGAATGGGTCAACAATTGAGTCAGTTAACTCCGCTCTTTGAAACCAAAGTAATTCGTTAACTTCTCTACCTGCTGGTATGACATAAGTTTGTGTGTTACCTGATAACGTAAAATAATCCTTTTTAAGTTCCCAATTACCACCCGCCTGTAATCCCACAATTTTTGAATAGGAATGGGTATATTGAGTTTCGTATTCTAAACTTCGTGTTGTAAATGCACGAGTTAAAGATTGTGTATCAACATCCAAACCAGCTAACGCCGACCATTGGGATTCTATTAACCAATCACTTACATATTGTTCATATTCAGATATGGATAACTCCATAAAAGTATCCATTTGTTCCTCAGTAAGTTCAATTCCACGAACTGGCATACCCAATAAATGAAATACTTGAGTATATAGTTTCTCCTTTTCGGGTTGTGATATTACAGTTATTGACATAATATTTTGATATATTCCTATAAATAGTTTATATTTGTGAATATGATAACCCACGACCAATTTAAGTACGTTTATAAACGAAATTGGGCCTTTAGTAAAAGACTAAGGACTATAATCGATTCTGCGTTAAATTCTGTTGATTATTCAAAAAATAAAAGATACCGAATAGATAAAAAAAGTGGAAAAAATGGAAATGTTATTTTATATGTATCGTTTCTTTATTTTGAAAATTGGATTTGGTCATGGTTGAATTCAATTAATACAAACTACACTTCAATTTATTATATAATAGAATATGTCTGTATTAGGGAAAATATAGATTTAAAAGAATTAAGTTTTTATAGTCGTAATATTGAACAAACTACTAATTTGATAGAAGAGTTAATAGAAAAATATAAACAAGAAATTTTTAGGCCGGGTTCGGAGGTTTTTAAAAAAAATTTTTTTACAACACAGTTTACTTGGAATAAAGGAATAATATCAAGTGTTGTTTTTTTACATTTAATGTCTAAAAAATATGAAATTGATTACAATTTAAATTATAAAAGAGGAGATGATAATGATATGACCAAGGGTGTTGATTATAAGATATTCTTTGATGGGTCAACACAAACTGTTCAACACAAATCATGTGATTTAGATGATGAGGGTTCTTATTTTACATCAAATACATTTAAATACAGCGAATCAAGTTATAGAAATAATGTTGATTTAATTACAATACAATCAGGTAACGAAATACAATTATTTAAAAACTCCACCGACCAAAATCTTATAGGTGAGAGAAATCAAAAATTTTTTGTTTATAAAATATTAAGAATTGAACGTATGTTTATAGAAGAAGAAAGTAAAGAATTTGAAAATATATTAGTTGAAATGAATCAGATTTGTTTTGACAAAAATATTATTTTTATGTTTGAAAGAAACGAATCAAAAACAAATCAATTTATATTTGATGAGTTAGACGGTGTTAAAACAATTAGATTCTTTCTAAATAATTTAGAAGATGAAAATCTATTAAGTATGTTAAGAGATAAATTAACAGAATTACAAAATTTCCCTTAACAAGTCCTTACCGAAAGATTCTGAGAATTCTCCGTCTCCCATTACTTGATCAATAATACCCTTCTTTTTCTGTAATATATTATAGATAACTTTTTCTATCGTATTCTCAAATACAGGATAATATACAAGTACACTATTCTTTTGACCATAACGATACGCTCTGTCTTCACCTTGTGAATGGTCAGCAGGAACAAATGATAAATCGTTCATAATGACAACTTCTGCGGCTGTTAAAGTAATACCGACACCCGCCGCTTTAATATTACCAATGAATACCTTTACTTTATCTTCATTTTGAAATCTATCAACAGATTCTTGTCTTCTGTCTTTAGACATACGACCATCTAAAACAACAGAATTCTTTTTATATTTCTCATGTAACATATCAAGAGTCATTGTAAAGTTTGTTAATACAATAACCTTCTTACCTTGTTCAAGACATTTGTCAATCAATTCACATGTGTATGAAATTTTTTCATAAGAAATTAATTGTCTTACTTTCATAAGACGATTAAGAGTAATACTAATTGTATCCTCCTCTTTCTTTTCTTTACTGATTCTTACAAATTCCTCTAACTCCTCATCATACATTTTACTACTCAATTCAAGAAATACGGGAGTTACAATTTTTTCAGGTAAATCAAGAATGTCAGTCTTCATCCTACGAAGCACTACATTTTTTGTTAAATCTCTTAATTCATCTAAATTACTTGCACCACTTGTATTCCAAACTTTTCTATTACCGACCCTAAATTGAAATCCTTTACAGTATCTTCTTACATATGTTTGCCAATTTAGTGTTAATGGTGAATCAACAATTTTTAGTAGATTAAAATAGTTGATTGGTCTTGATGTCATAGGGGTTCCTGTTAATAACCAAACTTTTGGTATAGTATCTAAAACATCATTTAATAATCTAGTTCTTTGTGCAGTATTATTTGAAATATAATGTGCTTCATCTACGATTGCCAATTCAAAACCGGCATTAACCAATAATTTATAATCGTCACTATCTTCACTTTTATCCGTGGTGTGATAGTTCTTAATAATATCATAATTAATAATGTAGAAATCAAAAGTGGAACCCCATTTACGTCCTTCGACAATTAAAACTTTTCTATCCGAATAGTTTTTTATTTCCCTTTCCCAATTTATTTTAAGAGATGCGGGACACACTATAAGTATTTTTTTAACACCACTTTCTAACGATGCAATTACTGCGGATGTTGTATTATGTGTAACAATACAATGCTCCGCAACATATAACTTATTTGGTGAGTCAATAGAAATACAAACAGCATCACCTAATTTTTCATACTCAATATTTTTAATGTATCTTGATACTTTATATTTTTCTGGACATTTATATAAATTTCTTTTTCTTTCTAATCTAAAAGGGTTCATATCCCCTTGTAATTTAATATTAACTCGATATGCTCTTTTACCTTCTTTTTTTTCACCTTTATATGTGTATTTTGGTGTTCTACTGGATTTACGAGCAATACCACCTAAACTATGAACTATTTGAATTACATCGTCTACTAATTTTTCAGATATTGAGCAAAATTCGGTTCCCGCAAAATCACTATTTTTTCTTGATTTTCCACAATAACCATCAGTATCCATTAAACCTTGTAAAATGGATAGTCTATTTTCAACACTACTATATTTGTATATTTCGGGAATAAATTTATCTATAGAAGTACATCCCATTAAACCTAATTCTTTTAATTTTCTTGTCAAAGAATTTATATTATTTGATTTTGAAACAATAGTATAGTCACAGTTATCACCATTAAGTTTTTTAATTTTTAAGTCTTCTGTCAACATTTCTTTTATGTTGTTTATGATTTCATCATCAACACTACTAAATCTTATTGACTTCGAAGATATGCCTCCATCACCAATCAATAATCCAAGTAAATATGGGTCTATTGGTAATTTATCGATGTTGGTAAAGTTTATTGGTTTTACAATTGGTATTTGCCATTTTGAACCTCCTCTTGGAATTTTATAATATGTTGGTTGTAATTTAGAATTTGGTCTTTCACCTTTAATGAATGAATTTTTATCCATCAATTGTTTTGTGGTTAAATTAATAGACAATATTTTTCTAAGATTGTTGTTATATCCATTAGCTGCCGTTGAAACATTCCATATGTGGTCCTCACAACATAAAATAGAATATCCATCATTGAATGTCACTCTATAAAGTTCTTTTTTACCTTGTGGAAAAACACCCGTTACATTATAAGGTAAACCATTATCACCAATAACTTTATCTCCAATTTTAATTTCACCAATTTTTTTAGTTCCATTGGGGGTATAAACCATTGTATTAAATTCTAACGCTTTACCAAGACCCATATCGTCAGCAAGAATAAACTTATCATTTGCTAATAATTTTTCTATTGCAACTTTTTGATGTTCCATAGGTGGACGAACATCATATGGACTATAATCAATAATCCTACTTAGTTTTTTTTCTGGTTGAATTACCGCAGCCTTGGGTAACCAAAATGCGGATAGTTTATCAGAATCTAAAATTTTACCCCAAATGTGATATGCTTTATCAGATTCACACAATAGTTTCTCACACCATATTTTGTCAGGTACGGTGGTTAAAAGTTTCTCATCCATTAGTTTTTCACCAAAATTGGAAACAATACCAATATATTTTCTAGCAATTTTAGGGGTTGTGTCCTTATATTTTAAAACATACTCAGATTGTGGTCTTGTTAGTTTAAAGTTTTTTACTTCAACAAATCTCCTTTTCCATTCCAATAATTGATTATTAGAACCTTCATATGTTAATAAAACATCTCTTGCCTCAATTTCAGGTATAATCATACTATCCATTATTACAAATATAAATAATTAGATTATAATATTAAACTATTTATAAGGATATGAACAATAAACTACCAATCACCAGATTGTCTAAATTCTTCTCACAAGAAGATTTTGACATCAATATACAAATGGGTCAAGAGTATCTTCATAATGACTTGAATATGAAATTTGTTTTATATCGAGTTGATAGAACAAAAACTGATACCGACTCAATATATGCTGAGGTGGGTAAAGATGAAGTTAAATTTTTCCCTCCAATTGAAGTTAATGGGTTAGTTCAAATAGCCGAAGCCAAAAACGCATCATATAAAAATGGTGTTATGAGGTATTTGGAACCCGGTAATCTTACAATAAGAATTTATTTAAGTCATTTAGATGAATTAGGTGTACAAATTAGATACGGTGATTTTGTTGGTTATGCAGAAAGTGAAGAAAGATTACGTTTCTATCAAGTAACCAATGACGGTAGAATACAAGCTGACAATAAACATAAAATGTTTGGATATAAGCCACATTATGTGACAATAGAGTGTGCTCCTGTCCAAGAATCAGAATTTAGAGGAATATAAAATGGGTATCCCAAAAAGAAAAAACGACATAGAGGTTTACGGAAACAAGGAATACTACCAAGGTCAAAAAATTCTTGAGAGAAGACAAGAGTTATTGGATAGAATCACTAAATCTGATTCTTATTTACCTGATTCTGTCCTACATGATGATTTAGATGGAGGAATGTTGGACTTTGTTAAGAAGAACTTCAAAATAGTGACAGACGGTGAGATGATTCCTGTTATTCCTAAAATTATGACTATACAAAGATGGGGGGAATTCACAAATAATTGGCAGTTTACGGACGATGATGGAAATATAAAACTTCCATTTATTGCTTTGATAAGAAAGCCCGATGCACAACCTGGAACAAATCCATCTGTTCAAAGAACAATTCCTGATAGAACCACATTTTATTATGCATCTGTCCCAACTTGGAACGGTACACAAATGGGTGCAGACATTTATAAAATGCCACAGCCTGTTGCGATTGATATATCGTATGAGGTTTCGATTGTTTGTACTAAATTCAGAGATTTAAATAAGTTTAATAAAATTGTTTTACAAAAATTCTCATCAAGACAAGCATATACTACAGTTAAGGGTCACTATATTCCAATTGTTTTAGATGGTATTGATGATAGTACCCCTATGGAATCTTTGGATAGTCGTAGATTCTATATTCAGAATTATAAATTTACCATGTTAGGTATATTAATTGATAGTGAGGAATTTGAGGTAAAACCCGCTTTAAGTAGAATGTTTCTTATGAATGAGTTTATACAGAGTAGTAACTATCAAAAGAAATATATTAATAAAACAATAGATATAACCGTAGTGAGTTTCACTGCTGATGGTTTACAGACTGCGTTTAGTGTTGGTGAAACTATCGGTATACTTTTTAATGTTGCAATTAATGGTTTGATTCAAGAAAGAGATGTTGATTATTTTCATGTTGCTGGTACATCTAAGGTAACTTTTGTGACTCCACCATTAGAAGGTAGTGTTATTACCATAACATATTACAAAGGAAGAAATAGTGTTATAATTGATACTTACGGTAGACCTATTCAAGTATCGACTGAGTATTTTACTTACAATGGTTCAACATTATCTTTCACGGTTGTAAACGTAATAGATAGTATTGTTACATTAGATATTAATGGTCTTGTAGAAGAAGAGGGTGTGGGTTTTGAAATAACGAATCAAAGAGTGGTCACATTACAAGGTGCACCGGTTGTAGGTTCTAAAATAGGTATTACCTATCTACATTAATCACTCACCGTACAAATCTTTTTTCTTAGGTTTACAATTTTCTTCTATTAATTTTTCTAAAAATTTATAGATTTTTATTCCCTTTTCATCACAAAACTTTTTTAACATTTCGTGATGTTTTTCACTTATTTTAACGTTTTTAACTGTGTTTTCCATACTAAAGATAAATTAAGATATTATTAGATAAATAAATATCTATTTTAAAAATATTAGGGAAATCTTTCATAAAAACAAAGATATTTATAATGAAAGTAATAAATTATTTAACCAAACATTTATCAATGGCAAGTTCAAACAGAGTTTTCGTTTCTCCAGGTGTTTACACCTCAGAAAAGGATTTAACATTTGTGGCTCAAAGTGTGGGTGTTACAACACTCGGTTTAGTAGGTGAAACCCTGAAGGGTCCTGCATTTGAACCAATATTAATTAGCGACTTCGATGAGTTTAAAACATATTTTGGTCCATCATCACCTGTAAAAGATGGTAATGGAAACCCGAAATATGAATTACCATATGTTGCAAAATCTTATTTAGAAGAATCAAACCAATTATTTGTAACCCGTGTATTAGGACTTAGTGGATACAAACCAAATAAAACTTACGGTATTAAAACCTTAGGTGGTGTTTCAATCACATTAACAGGATACACATCGACAACAGGTCTAACATTTGATCCTGTGACGGGTGGTACAATATCAGGTGAACTTTCAGGTAAAACGGCTTTTGATGGAACATCAATCACGGATTATATTGAAACAGTATTTAGTGGTTTCACTACTGGTGATACAGGAACATGGTTTGTTATTGGTAAACCCGATGCAGATGATGTTGCCGCATTAACAGCATCTGATGAAGTTGTGTCACCTCTAACAGGTCAAGATAACGAAACATCTAATCATCAAAAAGAATGGTATAACGTATTTTTCAATAGTGGTGCTACAATCACAGATGTATATTCATATCTATTTGTTTGGAACGATGACCACTTTGATGTTACAAGATATGAATACAACGCGTCCTTGAATTCAGATTATCATGACGTTGTAGTAGCCGCTCTTAGATCAAGAGGTTCTTATAGTGGTCAAACATTAAATTTAGAAGTTACGGGTTCAACTGTAAGTATTTCGGGTGATATCACAGGTAATCCTTTAGGTGAGTTTACTTTAAATGTAACAGGTTCTACAAGTGGTGCAAAATCATTTACTTGTTCATTAGACACAACATCAACAAAATTCATCACCAAAGTTTTAGGTCATGAAGTTTTTGATAAATCAAAATCGGATTTTCCTTTATATGTACACGAAGTTTATTCGTCTCTTTTAAAATCTGCTTTTGATAAGGGTTTAATTAGAGGTTTGAGTACAACGGTTGTGGAAGAATCTGACGCTAACAACTTCTTGGGTCAGTGGGACACTACAATATCTCCTATGGTTGTTTCTGAAGTTCGTGGTGGAAAGGTTTCAAATTTATTTGAAGTTATCACAATTTCAGATGGTGAAGCGGCAAACTTCCAAGTTAAAATAACGGTTCAAAACATCGATTTAGATAGTGGTGATTTTGATTTAATAGTTAGAGATTTCAATGATTCTGACGATAATATCGTTGTGTTAGAGAAATTTACAAGATGTAATATGAATCCTGACTTACCGGGTTATGTTGCTAAAAAAGTTGGAACCTCAGATGGTGAATATGAATTACGTTCAAGATACATTATGTTATCTATGGCGGATAATCACCCAGCCGACGCGTTCCCTGCGGGTTTCAAAGGATTTAAAAATAACGGAGCATTTGGTAGTGGAAATAAATTAGGTAGTGTTTTATACAAAACCGAATACTTTGATGCGGGAGATGTAATATCTTATGAAGTAGACGGTACACCTGTTCTATCAAATGGTGACAAAGTAAGAAAGGTTTCCTTAGGTCTATCATCTCAAGTTGGTTTTGATAGAGACTTATTGAAATATAAAGGATTAGGAGCATTAACAGAAACTTTTGGTTTCCACTTATCAACAAACGCATCTTCTATAACAGGAGTAACATTTCAGTGTACACCATATGATTTAGAGGGTTCAGATAAGGATAAGTTGGAAAACTCTTCATTCCGTAAGTTTACATTTGCGGTATTTGGTGGATGTGATGGATGGGATATATACAGAAACGTTAGAACTAATGGAGATGCTTTCATATTCGGTAAGAATGTATATGTAAGTGGACATACAGCTAATGGAGGTGTTTTTAGTTCAACCGTAGGAAATTCCGACTATTACTCATACTTAGAGGGTATCGAAACATTTTCAAACCCTGAGGCGGTTGATATTAACGTATTTGCAACTCCAGGTATTAACTTCCTTGACCACAGTTCATTAGTAACTCAAGCAATCGATATGATTGAAAATGATAGAGCGGATTCACTATATGTAATGAATTCACCTAACCTATCCACTTCAGATGAAATAATTGATAGTTTGGACAGCGCATCGATTGATAGTAACTATTCAGCCACATATTGGCCTTGGATTCAGGTTAGAGATGGGGACAATGCGACACAATTGTTCATACCCCCAACAGGAGAAGTTCTAAGAAATATAGCGTTAACGGATAATGTATCGTTTCCTTGGTTTGCTGTGGCGGGATATTCAAGAGGTTTGGTAAAATCGATAAAGGCCTACAAAAAATTAACTTTAGACGAAAGGGACGACTTATATAAAGCCAGAATTAACCCAATAGCCACTTACGCCGATACAGGAACAATAATTTGGGGTAATAAAACCCTTCAAGTGAAAGAATCTGCACTTGATAGAATTAACGTAAGAAGATTATTATTAAGAGCAAGAAAGTTGATTTCGGCGGTGGCGGTTAGATTGTTGTTTGAACAAAACGATGATCAGGTAAGAAATGAATTCTTGAGATTGGTAAATCCAATTCTTGAGTCAATTAAGAAGGAAAGAGGTTTATATGACTTCCGTGTAACAGTTTCTAATGATCCAGAGGATATTGATTCTAACACACTTAGAGGTAAAATATACATTAAACCAACTCGTTCTCTTGAATTTATTGATGTTGAATTCATTATTACACCTACAGGTGCATCTTTTGATAACATTTAATAAGAGAATATATAAAAATAAAAAGGGAGTCCGTTGGATTCCCTTTTTTTGTTTCACATGTTCCACGCGGAACCATTTTTTATAATAATTATACTTTTATATACAATCCAGTATGCTGGAACCAGATATTCTAGTATTTATTAATAAGTTAAGAAATATTCTAGAACTGGATACTGGGACTAGTAAAAAACTAACTAAAATTTTTGATAAAATCAAGTATTTAATCAAATATAGTTTAAAAAAAATATTTCTTGATTTGAATATATTTATAGGAATAAAGAATAATTAAAAACTTAACAAATACAAAATGGCAGATTTATTAATGAAAATGCCGGTTCCTTATGAACCGAAGAGACAAAACCGATTCATCGTTAGATTCCCGTCATCCTTGGGTATCAATGAATGGTATGTAACATCAGCGGCTAGACCAAGTGCTAAAATCAACTCTGTGGCTATCCCCTTCTTAAATACATCGACGTATGTTGCAGGAAGATTCGAATGGCAGGAAATGAGAGTAACCTTTAAGGACCCGATTGGTCCATCGGCTTCACAGGCGTTAATGGAATGGTTCCGTTTACATGCAGAATCAGTAACAGGTCGTATGGGATACGCTGCTGGATATAAAAAAGACATTGAATTAGAAATGCTTGACCCGACAGGTGTTGTGGTTGAAAAGTGGATTCTACAAGGTACATTTATTACCGACTTAAACTTCGGTGATTTAGATTATTCAAGAGATGAAATTGCCACTATCGTATGTTCACTTAGAATGGACAGATGTATCCAAGTTTACTAAAATAATAAATCTGTCAAAAATAAGGTATCTCAAAAGGATACCTTTTTTTATTTTAAAACTTTACATTCAAATAGTTATTGAATATATTTTATTATATGGAACAATTTGTAGTAGACCCAACAATTGCATATGATGTTGTAGAATTACCAAGTAGAGGTATTCATTATACAATACAAAAAAAATCTTTAAGAGTTGCATACTTAACCGCAGCTGATGAAAATATATTATCAGCACAAAACCTAATTCAAAGTAATACTGTGGTAGATGAGTTACTAAAAAGAAAAATTTTAGATAAAGATTTTAACACAGACGATTTAGTTGATGAAGATAGACAAGCTGTCTTAATCTTTTTAAGAAACACAGCATTTGGACCTGAGTTCAATGTTTACGTAACCGATCCAAAAACAAGCGAAGCATTTACTGCGAAGGTTGATTTAAGTGAAGTTAAGTTTAGAGATTTCAGATTGACACCAAATGAGAATGGTGAATTCAAATACTTCATGGAAAAATCTAAAGTAGAAGTCACTTTTAAGTTTTTAACTAAAAAACAACAAAGAGAACTTGACGAAATAGAAAAAAGTTGGAATGGTAATGGAGTCGCTCCACTTGTAACAAAAGAATTAGAAATGATGATTAAATCTGTTGCTAGTAATAGAGAAATGATGAACATACATAATTTTGTTCAAAATCTACCAATCAAAGATTCACAAGATTTCAGAAAATTTGTCAAAGAAAATAAACCATCATTAGATCTTAAAAAAACAGTAACGACCCCGTCAGGAGACACAATCCAAGTTGAAATTGGATTCGGGGTAGAATTTTTTCGCCCTTTCTACGGATTATAGTAAAGGTCAATTAGACGAGATTTTATTTTTAGTTAAAAGAGGATTCTCATATCGAGATATCCTTCTTATGCCCATTTACATTAGGAGATATTATATCAGTTACATGATTGAATTGGAAAACACATCTAAATAGTATTTATAGGTATGGCATTACCAACAGTTAGAGATATTATAAATAGTTCATATAATCGAGAAACTGCGATTAAAAATTTTAATATTAATGTTGCTGCAGGTCACAATCTCAATAGTACCGAATTTTATAAAGAACTTGATAAAAAGTTTCCAATAAGTGGTTCACCAAAACCCGATACGGGAGGTTCGGGTGTAATTTCTAAAGCGGTATCTGTACAAGGATTCACAACAGGATATGGGATGATAAGTTCAGAGGCATCGTCTGAATTAATTGGTGCTGACAAAATTGCTGATGCTGCGGTATCAATTGGTAAGGCGTTATTCGGTAGTCAATCATTAAAAGATGGATTAAAAGGTCTTTTTTCAACTGGTTTATCAAATCTTTACGAAGGAATGGTGAACATTGTAAATAAAGAAGTTGAATTAAGAAATAAGTTAAATAGTCAAATTGGTATTGGAAAAGAATTATCAAGAGGTTATAGAGATAATATTGTAAATGCGTATGACGGTGTCCAAGGGATGGGTTATTCATTCGATGAATTAGCTGATACCGCAATATCCGCAACTAAAGAAACGGGAAGATTTTTTACATTGAATGAATCTGTTATGGAAAACATGGCAGTAACATCAAGAGCATTCGTAGGTGATATGAAAGAAATGGGCCCAATATTAAGAAGTTTTGAACTTGTTGGTATTGGTGCGGAAAAAACATTAGAAAATATTAACGCTGGTGGTAAATCTTCATTGACATTAGGTTTAAATATTAGAAAAACAACAGAAGAGTTTCAGAAAAATATCGGAAAAATAAATCAATATGGTTTTGAAAATGGTGTTCAAGGGTTAAATAGAATGGTTCAGAAATCTGTTGAATTTAGAATGAACATGCAAAACGTGTTTGATATTGCAGATAAAGTAATGTCACCTGAGAAAGCCATAGATTTGGCGGCCAATCTACAAGTATTAGGTGGGGCAATTGGTTCATTGGGTGACCCATTCCAAATGATGTATATGGCAACAAATAACGTGGAAGGATTACAAGACGCGTTGATTGGTGCTGCGGAATCTTTGGCGGTATATAGTGAAGAAAATGGAAAATTTGAAATATCAGGAGTTAATTTAAGAAGAGCAAGAGCAATGGCCGAAGAACTTGGTATGAGTTATCAAGACTTGGCTCAAACAGCAATCGCTGCTGCAGAAAGAACTTCAGCCTCTCAAGATATAATAGCATCAGGTGTTTCGGCGGATGAAAAACAAATAGAGTTTTTAACAAACTTAGCCAGAATGGGTAAAGATGGCAAAATGGTAATCGAGGTACCAACAATTCTACAAGAACAATTAGGTAAAACAATTGCATTAGAAGATTTAAATCAAACTACTGCAAATGCAATTTTAGAAAATCAAAAAGCATTTGAAAAAATGGACCCAAAAGATATTGCATTAGAACAATTTACCGCAACACAACAATTAGCATTAACAGTTTCAGAAATAGCCGCTATGTTAAAAGTTGAGTTTGCGAACACTTATAGAGGTATGGGTGCTGACATGGACAAATATGTTAAGCAGGCTGATGACATGTTAAAAAATTATATCAAAGGTGATAGAAGTAACACCGATATAAATGCGGAAATTGAAAGTAAAAGAAAGGAATTAAACACAAAAGTTCAAGAAAATTCGACAAAAACAAACCCAACACCACAACAACCCGCAAATGTTAACAATAACCAACAAACTAATCAAAACAATACAAATACTGACCCTAATAATAAACCTCTTACTGCAGCAGATATGGAGAGAATTTTGAGACAACAGAGGATGGAAACCAAATATGACGATAAGGGTAAAATTGTAATATCCAACAGTATAGATTCCACAAATCCAAATGGTTATTTGTATGTTGATTTATAATTAAAGATTATAGGTTAATATTTTTATAAATTATCTATTTATAGATAAAAGAACTCGATGCCAAGTTACTTAGATTTTGATTCTACTAAAAGATTTAGAGATTATGTATTGGGTAAAACTTTGAATCAACCAAACGGTCCTCAAACGTTTAACTCAGGTAATTACTCTGTTCAAAATTTGAGTGACAGTGCTAACGTCAATCCGGGTACTGTTGTGGACAATAGGACTCAAATGTTACAACTTCCACAAACAGGTAACGTTTTTAAACCCTTAGAATTTAGTGTAACTGAAAATTTAGATACTCTACCAAGAAGAGCTAATCTTAGTTTATATCCATATTTTCAATTTCAAAACCACAATTTAATAAGTGTTTTTAAACAGAATAATTTAAATTCCGAGTCAGAATTAATGAAATTCGCCGGTAAATATTTGTTAACAAATAACGGACCCGTTTATTCGAGAATTTCACAAAATATACAGAGGCAGACGAATGGTAGATTAAGAATTGCGGACGCATTGAATGGAAATATTGCAACCGCCTCAAATATAATTACAGGTAAAGAACCATTAATAGCACCTGATTATAGTATTACAGTTGCTAAAACACTACCAGGTAAAATTATTGATTTTATTCAAGTTGCTGCAGGTGTTGAGTTTCCTTTCTCAGAAATACCGGGACAATATCTTTCAGACCCAAGAAATCCCATCAATGTAAGACCAACCCCTAAAACTGAATTAGGTAAAGTATTTCAAGACGTTACAGGTGTTTTAGGATCATTAATTGGTATTAAGAGAAGACAATCACCATCAAGAAAACCATCCGATATAATGATAGAACATTTAGGAAGTGGTCAAAAAGGTGTCCTTTATGATTTATTATCCTATTCAAAATATTCACCTAATTATACAACTTCAGCAAGATCTCAAAATACCTCAAAGATTTTTAATTTTGTTGATAAAGTAGCACAAGGTGTAAAAAATGTTTTGGGTGTTGAGGCACCAAGAGGTGAGGCTTATATCGGAGACGACAGAGGAAATGACGTAAAATATGCAATGAATGATTTTAACGACAGACCTGTTAGAAGTAATTATTTTTTAAGTTTGATGTTTGACCCTATTCAAGCGGAGTTGTTTCAAAGAAAAAGAAACTATTCTGAAGGGGGTAGTATTACTGGTAAATTAACTTGGATAAGTAGAAATTCTAAAAATGAATTAGGTGCAAACAATGAAGAATTTAGTAATCAACAAACAGATTTAGATGATTCCAAATCAACATCTTTTGATTTTAGAGAAGATTCAATATTAGGATATACTCAGGAAATATTAGATTCATTACCATCAAATGGTGGTGAAGCTCGTTCACATATTGCAAATGTTATTGACCAAACAAGTAGAATTTTCAGAGAAGGTGATGTTTTATTAAGTAGAGGTTCCGCGATTAAATATGTAGATAAATTTGGTGAAGAAAGCGGTGTAGAATATTGTAGAGTTTGGACAAAAGATAGATCCTATTTGAATTATTCGGATACAATGAAAAGGGGTCAAAATGTACGAAAGTATGATGACAGTATTTTAGATAAACCATGGAATCTTAATATTGCACCAATTTCTAACGGTGGAAAAGATTTTACAGAATCTACGAACATTAAACCAAGAGGAGACGGATTCTATGCAAAAAAATACATGTTCTCAATTGAGAATCTTGCGTGGAAAACATCAAACACACCAGGTTTTACTGTTAATGATTTACCATATTGTGAAAGAGGAAATAATGGAGGTAGGGTTATGTGGTTTCCTCCTTATGATTTAAAAGTATCAGAACAAAATACTGCTAGATGGGAAAGTAACACTTTTTTAGGTCGACCAGAACCAATTTACACATATCAAAATACAGAGAGAAGTGGACAGGTATCTTTTAAAGTGGTTGTTGACCACCCAAGTGTATTAAATCTTTTAGTAAGAGAACATTTTAAAGGAATGTCAGACGAAGAGTCCGAAAATTATATAAATGCATTTTTTGCGGGTTGTGAGGAAATAGATTTTTATGATTTAATAAGAAGATATGCGGAAATAACACCGGATGATGCTAAGTCTATCACTGATTATTTAGATGGTAAAAAGGACCCCGATAGAATTCAAGAATATAAAAGTGTTACAACAGGAGATGTTCCAAAAAAAGAACCACCAGTTTTAAAAGATAATAGTAAAAAAGAAAAACTTACTGTAAGTTTAAACTTTGCAAATGATAAACCTAGAGTAGTTGGTTCTGACCAATTTAAAGGTACAAAATATACGACTGAATATAACGCATCAATTGGTGACAGCAGTGGATGGTTGAATGATACTACTAACAGCTTAGATATTGTGTTAAATGATATATTATCAGGAACCACGACTTATAATACCGCAAATGCAATACATGATAAAAAAATTCTATTTGGAAAGGACATTCCTACAGGAGAGACCTCAACATATAAAACACAAGTATCTAATGATTTAAATACAGAAATTCTTGAAGCTCAATCTAGTTTTACAACATATGAAACACAAACTACAACTTTAAAAACCGACATTGAAGCTGGTTTGGTAAAAGATTTGTCTGTTCAGATAGGTTCTTCTTGCTCTGCGTTGGCGGATAATAATTATAACTTTAGATTATCTATCAGAAGAACATATAGTATTATTTTAGATTTTTTAGATAGAATAAAAAAAGATGTCGATGCTAAAAGTGTTTTAGATTCTAAATGGCCGTCATCCTTTAGTGGAAATGCAACCCAACAAACAAATTTTGATTTACAAATAACATTAAAAGAATTGGGTTACGCTGAGTCTGATGGTAAAATAAATTTTAGAACAATCAGTTCCGGTGAATTAGCTTCAAATAAAAAAAGAGACTGCTCAACGAATGAATTTAAATATGGTGTCGGTGGGTCATCGGATATTTCTCTAAAAGTTGTTGCACCTGTTGCGTTTGGTTGTAGACAATCTGCTGTGATTTTTGAATACACAAAAACCGAGAAACCGGAACCAACACAATCAACACCTGAACCGGACCCAACAATAAAAACAAGATTGGAACCAAAAGACGGACCAACAACACCTCCTTCATCTAATAAACCACCAATTGACTTGATGAAGAGGATTATCATGAAAACACTTAGTGAGTGTTATTACTTTCAGAAATTGGAAGAGAGTGACCCCGTTGTTTTCAAGACAATGAAAGAAAAATTAAAATATTTTCATCCCGCGTTTCACTCAACAACTCCCGAAGGACTTAACTCAAGACTAACATTTTTATTACAATGTATTAGACCAGGCGACACTATACCTATTAAGGGATTGAGTGATGTTTCTGATTTAAATGCAAGAAATACTTCATTTGGGCCACCACCAATTTGTATATTAAGGGTAGGTGATTTTTATCATTCTAAAGTTATAATTAGAGATGTTAACATAACATTCGAAGAAAATGTATGGGATTTAAACCCTGAAGGAATTGGTGTACAACCAATGATTGCAAACGTATCTCTACAGGTTAACTTTATTGGTGGTCAAGGATTATCAAAACCTGTAGAAAGATTACAAAACGCATTATCCTCTAACTTTTACGCAAATACAGAAATGTATGATGAAAGGTCAATTAACACCGCTGAGACGATAGATGGTGAAAATAGAGAAGAGTTCACTAAAGAATTCTTAGAAAAACTGAGAGACAAATTCCCAAAAATTGAAGACATAGCAAATGATAATAAAGGTGATAATTTTGAGGAGGGTTACATTGGTAAAATAGATTCAACTAAATTAAAATTAGTTTATACCGAATTAGTGGATAACGTTTATAAAGCAACCGAAACTTACTTTGAAAAATATGTATCACTATATAATGAAATAGTAAAAGAATATGGTCCATCTATATCTTCTTTCATTTTACATCCGAATTATAGAGACATAAAACAGTATGATGTATATAATACAACATCATCAAGTGCGGGACTTAACATAGATTTGTTTGGAGAATATCCAAAAAATAGACAATTATCTTATTATGTGACTGAGTTAAAAAAATCCATGTTGAAGACATTGTCAACAACTGATATATGTCAAATGATGGGTCTTGATAACGTTTTACCGACACCAAAACAAAATAAAGCAAACGAATTATTACAACCATATTTCAAGAATATAATTGAAACTAAGATTAATTCAATTACAGATAAGTGTCAAATTTTAATTAATGGCGACGATGGTTTTATTAAACAAAGAAATGAAGTGATTGAGTCGTTAGATAAAGTGAACTTTATAGTAAAATATGGGTATGATGCTAAAATTTCAGGAACCACAACCGTAACTAAATGTGAATTATCTGGTTTTACATACAATTTAATTTATGATGAATATGATAATTGTATTGAACATTTTACAAAT
>Ga0194130_10003494_pt1 | contig 21032 bp, 19 predicted proteins | sample TA2KigsurfametaG_FD_160084 | JGI IMG/M metagenome (GOLD analysis project Ga0194130, IMG submission 160084) | Freshwater microbial communities from Lake Tanganyika, Tanzania - TA2015050 Kigoma 12 surface | ecosystem: Environmental > Aquatic > Freshwater > Lake | place: Tanzania: Lake Tanganyika... | reverse complement strand
CGACGCCTGCCCAGAAAGGCCTCAGAAGCCCGCCTTGAAATAGGACTGCAACGGTGCGACCTCGAGCGCGCCGTCGCGCAGCGCCGCGATCGCCTCGGCCGCGGCGCGCATGCCGGCGACCGTCGTGTAGTAGGGGATCGATCCCATCAGCGCCGCCTGGCGCAGGCTGAAGCTGTCGGACATCGCCTGCCGGCCCTCGGTCGTGTTGAAGACCAGCTGCACGTCGCCGTTCTTCATCGCGTCGACGACGTGGGGGCGGCCTTCCAGGACCTTGTTGACCTCGTCGACGGCGATGCCCGCCTGCCGCAGGAAGCCCGCCGTCCCGCGCGTCGCGAGGATGCGGAAGCCCATCTCGGAGAGGCGGCGCATCGGCGCCACGATTGCCTGCTTGTCGCGGTCCTTGACGCTGACGAAGACGCAGCCGCCGCGCGGCAGGTTGGAGCTGGCGCCGAGCTGCGCCTTCGCGAAGGCGTGGCCGAAGTCGCGGTCGAGGCCCATGACCTCGCCGGTCGACTTCATCTCGGGCCCGAGGATGATGTCGGTGCCGGGGAAGCGCGCGAAGGGAAAGACGGCCTCCTTGACGGCGACATGGCCGAGCCTGGCCGGCCGCAGCCCGAAGCCGGAGAGCTTCTCGCCGGCCATGGCGCGCGCGGCGATCTTCGCGATCGGCACGCCGGTCGCCTTGGCCACGAAGGGCACGGTGCGCGAGGCGCGCGGGTTGACCTCGAGGATGTAGACCTCGCCGTCCTTGACCGCGAACTGCACGTTCATCAGGCCTACGACGCCGAGCGCGCGCGCGAGCGCCGCGGTCTGGCGCGCGATCTCTTCGCTCGTCTCCCGCGGCAGCGAGTAGGGCGGCAGCGAGCAGGCGCTGTCGCCCGAATGAATCCCCGCCTCCTCGATGTGCTCCATGATGCCGGCGACATGCACGTCGTCGGCGTCGGCGAGCGCATCGACGTCTACCTCGATCGCGTCCTGCAGGTAGCTGTCGATCAGCACGGGGTTCTTGCCCGAGACGCGCACCGCCTCGGTCATGTAGCCGCGCAGTTCCTCGACGTCGTGGACGATCTTCATCGCCCGGCCGCCGAGCACGTAGGACGGGCGCAGCAGCACCGGGTAGCCGATTCGCGCGGCGGCGGCCTCGGCCTCCGCGAGGCTGAAGGCGGTGCCGCTCGGCGGCTGCCTGAGCTTCAGCCGCTCGAGCAGGCGCGCGAAGCGCTCGCGGTCCTCGGCGAGGTCGATCGCGTCCGAGGAGGTGCCGAGGATGGGGATGTCGGCGACGGTGAGCGCGTGCGCGAGCTTGAGCGGCGTCTGGCCGCCGAACTGCACGATCACGCCGAGCACCTGGCCGTTGGACTGCTCGCGCCGGATGACCTCGATCACGTCTTCCGGCGTCAGCGGCTCGAAGTAGAGCCGGTCGGCCGTGTCGTAGTCGGTCGACACGGTCTCCGGGTTGCAGTTGATCATGATCGTCTCGTAGCCGGCCTCGCGCAGCGCGTAGACGGCGTGGACGCAGCAATAGTCAAACTCGATGCCCTGGCCGATGCGGTTCGGCCCGCCGCCGAGGATAACGACCTTGCGCCGGTCGGTCGCCTCGTCCTCGCTCTCCGCCGGCGACATGCCGTCGCCCTCGTGGGTCGAGTAGAGGTAAGGCGTGCGCGACGCGAACTCCGCGGCGCAGGTGTCGATGCGCTTGTAGGCGGGCACGATGCCGAGCGCGCGGCGCGCCGCAGCCACCTCGGCCTCGCCGCGGCTGGAAAGCTCGGCGAGCCGCGCGTCGGAGAAGCCCATGCCCTTGATGCGCGCCCAGCCCGGCGCGTCCTGCGGCAGGCCCGCGGCGTGGATCCCGGCCTCGGCCTCCACGACCTCGCGGATGCGCTCGATGAACCACGGGTCGACCTTGCAGGCCGCGTGGACCTCGGCGACCGAGAAACCGTGGCGCAGCGCCTGCGCGACGACCAGCAGCCGGTCCGGCGTCGGCCGCGCCAGCGCCGCGCGGATCGCGTCGCGGTTGGCGCCGCCCTGCGCGCCCTCGATCTCGACCTCGTTGAAGCCGTTGAGGCCCGTCTCGAGCGAGCGCAGCGCCTTCTGTGCGGACTCCGCAAAGCTGCGCCCGATCGACATCGCCTCGCCGACCGACTTCATCGAGGTCGTCAGCAGCGCGGGCGTGCCGGGGAACTTCTCGAAGGTGAAGCGCGGCATCTTCGTGACGACGTAGTCGATCGTCGGCTCGAAGCTCGCGGGCGTCACGCCGGTGATGTCGTTCCTGAGCTCGTCCAGCGTGTAGCCGACGGCGAGCAGCGCGGCGACCTTGGCGATCGGGAAGCCGGTCGCCTTCGAGGCGAGCGCCGAGCTGCGCGACACGCGCGGGTTCATCTCGATCACGACCAGCCGGCCATTCGCCGGGTTGACCGCGAACTGCACGTTCGACCCGCCGGTGTCGACCCCGATCTCGCGCAGCACCGCGATCGACGCGTTGCGCATCACCTGGTATTCCTTGTCGGTCAGCGTCAGCGCAGGCGCCACCGTGATCGAATCGCCGGTGTGGATCCCCATCGGGTCGACGTTCTCGATCGAGCAGACGATGATGCAGTTGTCGGCGCGGTCGCGCACGACCTCCATCTCGTATTCCTTCCAGCCGAGGACGCTTTCCTCGACCAGCGTCGAGCCGACCGGCGAGGCGCGCAGCGCGCCGGAGACGATCTCCTCGTACTCGTCCCTGTTGTAGGCGATGCCGCCGCCGGTGCCGGCAAGCGTGAAGCTGGGGCGGATGATCGCGGGCAGGCCGACGACGTCGAGCGCGTCGCGCGCCTCGGCCATCGAGGTCACGAGGCGCGAGCGCGGGCTCTCCAGGCCGATCTTGTCCATCGCGTCGCGGAACTTCAGCCGGTCCTCGGCCTTGTCGATCGCGTCGCGCTTGGCGCCGATCATCTCGACGCCGAACTTCTCCAGCACGCCCATGTCGGCGAGCTTTATCGCGGTGTTCAGCGCGGTCTGCCCGCCCATCGTCGGGAGCAGCGCGTTGGGGCGCTCCTTCTCGATGATCTTGGCGACGATCTCCGGCGTGATCGGCTCGATGTAGGTCGCGTCGGCGAGGCCCGGGTCGGTCATGATCGTCGCCGGGTTCGAGTTCACAAGCACGATCCGGTAGCCCTGCGCGCGCAGGGCCTTGCAGGCCTGCGCGCCCGAATAGTCGAACTCGCAGGCCTGGCCGATGACGATCGGCCCGGCGCCGATGATCAGGATCGACTTGATGTCCGTGCGCTTGGGCATGTCGCTCGCTCAGCCCTTCCTGGCCATGCCCGCCGCGAAGCGGTCGAAGAGGTAGTGGGAATCCTCGGGGCCGGGCGAGGCCTCGGGGTGGTACTGGACGGAGAAGAAGGGCTTGCCGTCGACGGCGATGCCCTCGTTCGTCCCGTCGAAGAGCGAGACATGGCTGGCGCGCACGCCCGCCGGCAGGGATGCCGGGTCGACCGCGAAGCCATGGTTCTGGCTCGTGATCTCCACCTTGCGCGTGGCGAGGTCCTGGACCGGGTGGTTGGCGCCGCGGTGCCCGCGCTCGAGCTTGAAGGTCCGCGCGCCGAGGGCGAGCGCCATCAGCTGGTGCCCGAGGCAGATGCCGAAGATCGGCACGCCCGCGGCCATCAGTTCGCGGATCACCGGCACGGCGTGGCGGCCCGTGGCCGCGGGGTCGCCGGGGCCGTTCGACAGAAAGATGCCGTCGGGGCGATGGCGCAGGATCTCCGCGGCGGTCGCCTGGGCGGGGACCACCGTCACGTCGCAGCCGGCGCTCGCGAGGCAGCGCAGGATGTTGCGCTTGGCGCCGTAGTCGATCGCGACGACGCGATGGATCGGCTGCCCGAGCTTCCCGTAGCCCGCGCCGAGGCTCCAGCGCGTCTCCGACCAGCGATAGGACTGGCGCGTGCTCACCTCGACCGCGAGGTCCATGCCCTCCAGGCCCGGCCAGGCCCCGGCCTCGTCGAGCGCGCCGCCGATATCGACGGCGCCATCGGGCGCGTGCACCAGCACGCCGTTCGGCGCGCCGAGGTCGCGGATCCGGCGCGTCAGAGCCCGTGTGTCGATCCCGGCGATGCCCGGCAGGCCATGGCCGCGCAGCCATGCGTCGAGATGCTGGCGGGCGCGGAAGTTCGACGGGGCGGTGATGTCGGCGCGCAGTACGCAGCCGCGCGCCGCCGGCGTCAGCGTCTCGATGTCCTCGTCGTTCGTGCCGACGTTCCCGACATGCGGGAAGGTGAAGGTGATGATCTGCCCGGCATAGGACGGGTCGGTCAGAATCTCCTGGTAGCCGGTCATTGAGGTGTTGAAGCAGACCTCGCCGACCTTGCGGGTCGCGGCGCCGAGGCCGCGGCCCCAGAAGACGCTTCCATCCGCGAGCACGAGCGCGGCGTTGGCGCCTGGCGGGCGCAAGGACTCCGCCCGCGCGAGCCAGTCGGCGCGGGAGAGGGCGGCCGCGTTCGTCATCTTTCGATCCTCGGGAGCCAGGACGGCGGAGCGACTCTGGCCGCACCGCCTCGTACTGGAGCGCGGGGTGTAGTGGATGCCGCGCGGCGCGTCAAGCCGGGTGGATCGCTAGAAAATCAACGTTTTTCAGGCGGTTGGCTGTCATGGAGGCCGATTGCCACGATTCTTCGCCGGGCGTATCGTCCGCGTTTTCCGCCGATCAGAGCGTCGAGGACGAGGCCATGCTGCGCGCGCGTTTCACCGAAGCCCTCAAGGACTCCATGCGCGCGAAGAACGAGCGCGCCACCGGCACGCTGCGCCTCATCCTCGCGGCGCTGAAGGACCGCGACATCGCCGCGCGGGGCAAGGGCAACCACGAGGGCATCCCCGAGGAGGAGATCGCCCAGATGCTGCAGTCGATGATCAAGACCCGGCGCGAGTCGATCACGCTCTACGAGCAGGGCGGCCGGGTCGAGCTCGCCGACCAGGAGCGCGAGGAGATCGCGATCATCGAGGGCTTCCTGCCAAAGCAGATGTCGGAGGAGGAGGTCGCCGCGGCGATCAGGGTGGCGATCGCCGAGGCTGGCGCGACCAGCATCAAGGACATGGGCAAGGTCATGGCCGCGCTGAAGGCGCGCCATGTCGGCCGCATGGACTTCGCCAAGGCCTCCGGCGCGACCAGGTCCCTGCTCGGCGGCTGAGCCGCCACGCCGGTCAGGACTGGCCGCGCATCTCCGCGAGGCGCTTCGCCGGGTCGCGGTACGAGGCGAGCGATTCCTCCAGGAACCTGCGCTCGATGTCGCGCGTGATGAAGACTATGCGCGAGCGCCGGTCGGCCCCTGGCCAGGCGGGAAGGCGCGCCGGCGGGTGGAAGAGGTGCTGGACGCCGTGGATCGCCACCGGTCTGTCCTCGCCGGCCACGTTCAGGATTCCCTTGATCCGCAGCAGGTCCTCGCCGCGATAGCGCGCGAGCGAGCCGAGCCAGAGGCTGAAGGAATCCCAGTCGACGGGCTCGTCGAGCGTCAGGCAGGTCGCCGCGATCCGCTTGTCGTGGCGATTGACGTCGTGGGGATCTTGGCCCTCGTGGCCCTCGTGGCCATGGTGATGGTCGTGGCCATGATCATGGTCGTGGTCGTGGTCGTGGCCATGGTGGTGGCCATGCGGCTCGTAGGCCTCGGCCTTGAGCCAGCCCTGCACGTCGGCGGTCTTGGTGGCCGGGTCGTAGAGCCCGGCGTTGAACAGGAGCGACGGGTCGACGTCGCCATGCACGACGCGCAGGATCGGCGCCGCCGGGTTGAGGCCGCGCAGCCGCCCCTCGAGGCGAGCGGTGTCCTTCGCCTCGGGTAGGTCGGTCTTGGTGAGCACGATGCGGTCGGCGACCGCGGCCTGCTTCACGGACTCGAATTGGCTGTCGAGCTGCGACCAGCCATTCACCGCGTCGACCGTGGAGACCACGGATTCGAGCCGGAAATAGGCCTCGAGGATCGGATCCTCCATCAACGTGTGCAGGATCGGCGCCGGGTCGGCGAGGCCGGTGGTCTCGACCACGACGCGCCGGAACGGCGGCACCTCGCCGCGCACGCGGCGGAAGTAGAGTGAGCGCAGCGATTTCACGAGGTCGCCGTGGATCGTGCAGCACAGGCAGCCCGAGCTCATCAGCACGGTCTCGCTGTCGATCTTCTCCAGCAGCTCGTGGTCGAGGCCGACCTCGCCGAACTCGTTGATGAGGACGGCGGTCTCGCCCATGCCGGGATGCCGCAGGAGCTTGCCGAGCAGGGTCGTCTTGCCGCTGCCGAGGAAGCCGGTGAGGACGGAGACGGGAATGGAGATCCAGCCCTCGTCGGAGGATGGCGCGTTGCTCATGGCGCCGACTATACCACGCGCCGTCGCGCCGCGAAGCCGCCGGAGGAGCGCATGGCTTGGCGTCGCCGCGCGGGCTAGTCTGCGCCCAGGTAACGCGTTGCGCCGTCGCGCGAGGCGCCGACGGGGAGGAGGGGCCCGCCATGGCGGCATCCGTACTGATCGTCGACGACGAGCCCAACATCGTCCTGTCGCTGGAGTTCCTGATGCGCCAGGACGGCCACGAAGTGCGCGTGGCGCGCGACGGCGACGCCGCGCTGGCGGCGGTGGCAGAGCGCGTCCCGGACCTCGTCCTGCTCGACGTGATGATGCCGGGCCGCGATGGCTACGAGGTCTGCCAGGCGATCCGCGCCAATCCCGCCTGCGCGCGCACGCGCATCGTCATGCTCACCGCCCGCTCGCGCGAGGTCGAGCGCGAGAAGGGATTGGCCATGGGCGCGGACGACTACGTGACCAAGCCCTTCTCGACCCGCGCGCTGGTCGAGCGCGTGCGCGAGATGCTCGCTGCCGGCCATGGCTGAGCGGTCCGGGGACGGCGGGGCCTGGCTGCCGGAGCGCCGGCAGGGCTCGCGCCCCCTCTGGATCGCGCTCGGCGCGGCGTCCGCGGCCGGCGCCCTGGCCGGCGCCCTGCTCGTCGTCGCCGGCGCCGCCACGCCGGCGGAGCCCGGCCGCGGCCTCGGCGCGCTCACGTCGGTCGAGGTCGGCGTGGCGCTCGCGCTCGCCGCATCCTGCTTCTTCGGCGTCGCGGCGGTGGCCCTGCGGCTGGGGATCGCGCTGCCGCTGCGCCAACTCGCGGCCGAGGCGCGCTTCGCCGCCGAGGCGGGGGCGGAGCGCGCCATCGAGCCCGGTCGCCATCGCTGGCTCGCGCCGGTCCCGGCCGCGGTCGCCGAGCTCGCCGGCGCGCTCGCCTCTGGCCGCCGCGCGCATGCCGCCGCGATCGAGGCCGCGACGCGCGGCGCCGCCGAGCAGCGCAACCGGCTCGAGACGATCCTGCGCGACCTGTCGGAGGGCGTTCTGGTCTGCACGCTCGACCATCGCGTGCTGCTCTACAATCGATCGGCGTTGTCGCTGCTGCGATCCGCGGGCGAGGTCGGGCTCGGCCGCTCGATCTTCAACGCGGTGGCGCGCGAGCCGGTTCTCCACGCCCTCGAGCGCATCCTCCACGCGAGCGAGCCCGCCGGCGAGGTGGCGGGCACCTGCAGCGTGGTCTGCGCCACCGCCGACGCCTCCCGCCTGCTCCACGGGCGGATCGCGCTGACGCGGGGCGAGGACGGCGAGGCCACCGGCTATGTCCTGACCCTCGCCGACGCGACGCGCGAGGTGGAGGCTCTCGCGGCACGCGACCGGGCTATGCGCGAACTCGCGGACGGCATGCGCCGTCCGGTCGCCAACCTCGCCGCCGCGGCCGAGACGCTCGGCGCCTTCCCGGGCATGCCGGAGGCGCAGCGTGCTGCCTTCGACGCCGTGGTCCAGCGCGAGGGCGGGGCGCTGGTTGCGTGCCTCGAGCGCTACGACGGCGCGGCGCGCGGGCTCGGCGGCGGGCACTGGCCGCTTGCCGACGTCCTGTCGATCGACGTGTTCCGTCTCGCCGCGCGCCGCGCCGCGGAAGAAGGCGGCCCCGAGATCACGCCGATCGGCCTGCCGCTCTGGCTGCATGCCGACAGCCAGTCGCTGGTCGTGGCGCTCGCGCGGCTCGCGACGCGCGTCGCGGAGGCGGTCGGCGTCGACGCCGTAGACGTCGAGGCCACGGCCGGCGACGCCAGCGCCTACGTCGACATCGCGTGGACCGGCGCACCCGTGCCCTCGGCGACTCTGGACGCATGGCTCGCCGAGCCGCTGGCCGGCGCGCTCGGCGCCGCCACGCCGGGCGACGTGCTGCTGCGCCATGGCAGCGCCGCGTGGAGCCAGGCGCTCGGCGACGGGCGGTCGAGGCTGCGCACGCCCCTGCCGATGGCCGCGTCGCCGGCGCCGCGCGACGCGCCGGCGTCCCCGGCGCTGCCCGCGCGGCCCGAGTTCTACGACTTCGACCTGCCGGCGGCGGCCGTCGCGGGCGGCGACCGGCTGCTCAGGCGGATGGAGTTCGTGGTCTTCGACACGGAGACGACGGGCCTCAAGGCCTCGGCCGGCGACGAGATCGTCTCGATCGGCGCGGTGCGGGTGGTGAACGGCCGGATCCTCACCGGCGAGACGTTCTCGCGCCTCGTCAACCCCGGCCGCCCGATCCCGCCGGGCTCGATCCGCTTCCACGGGATCACCGACGCCATGGCGGCCGACGCGCCGCCGGCCGCGGTCGTGCTGCCGCAGCTGCGCGCCTTCTGCGAGGGCGCGGTCCTCGTCGCGCACAACGCCGCCTTCGACATGACGTTCCTGCGGATGAAGGAGGCGGAGAGCGGCGCCGTCTTCGACATGCCCGTGCTCGACACGCTCCTGGTCTCCGCCTTCCTGCACCCGGACATCGTCGACCACGACCTCGACGCGATCGCCGCGCGCCTCGGCGTGCGGATCGAGGGACGGCACACGGCGCTCGGGGACGCCATGGCGACCGCGGCCGTCTTCGTCGCGCTCGTCGACCTGCTCGATCGCCGCGGGACGACGACGCTCGACCAGCTCCTGCGTTCCTCGCGCATGGCCATGGAGCTGCGCGCCCGGGCGCGGCAGTTCTGAGGAGGCGGGGATGCGGCGCGGCGAGAGGTTGGTCGGGCTCTTCCTCCTCGCGGCGTTCCTGTTCAGCCCGGTTGCGATCGGCTTCTTCCAGAAGCCCGTGTTGGTCGCCGGCGTTCCGGCGCTGCTGCTCTACGTCTTCGCGGCCTGGGGCGTGGTGGTGGCGCTGCTCGCCCTGGCGGCGCGCCGCGGCCCCGACGAGGACGGCCAGGCATGAACCGCTGGGGCATCGCGGCCGTCGCGCTCGGCTATCTCTGCCTGCTGTTCGCGGTCGCGCGCTGGGGAGACCGGCGCGCGGACGCGGGGCGCAGCGTGATCGCCAGCCCCGCGATCTATGCCCTCGCGATGGCCGTCTATTGCACGGCCTGGACGTTCTACGGCTCGGTCGGCCGGGCCGCCGCCGGCGGCATCGACTTCGTCGCGATCTATCTCGGCCCGACGCTGGCGGGCGTGCTGTGGTGGCACGTCACGCGCAAGATGCTGCGCATCTCGAAGGCGAACCGCATCACCTCGATCGCGGACTTCGTCGCGGCGCGCTACGGCAAGAGCCCGCTGCTGGGCGGGATGGTCGCCGTGATCGCGCTGTTCGTGATCACGCCATACATCGCCCTGCAGCTGAAGGCGGTATCCGCGAGCGTCGACGCCCTCGCGCCCGCCGGGACCGGGCGCGAGGGCTGGATCCTCGGCGACACGGCCTTCTACGTCGCCGCGCTGATGGCCGCCTTCGCGATCCTCTACGGGACCCGCCACATCGACGCGGCCGAGCGGCACGAGGGCATGGTCGCCGCCATCGCGTTCGAGTCGATCGTGAAGCTCGTCGCCTTCCTCGCCGTCGGCCTCTACGTCGCCTTCGCGATGTTCGACGGCCCGGGCGAGATCTTCGCGCGCGCGGCGGCCGACCCCGCGATCGCGCCGCTGCTCGGCAGCGCCGGGGCCGGCGGGCCGGCGGGCTGGGTCACGCTCGCGCTGCTGTCGATGGCGGCGATCCTCTTCCTGCCGCGGCAGTTCCAGGTCGCGATCGTCGAGAACGTCGACGAGCGGCATCTCGCGCACGCGTCGTGGATGTTCCCGCTCTACCTTCTCCTTATCAACCTCTTCGTCCTGCCGATCGCGCTTGCGGGCCTGCTGGCCTTCCCCGCCGGCAGCGTCGATGTCGACCTGTTCGTGCTGGCGCTGCCGCTCTCGGCGGGCGCGACGCATGTCGCGCTGGTCGCCTTCGTGGGCGGGCTCGCGGCGGCGACCGGAATGGTGATCGTCGAGACGATCGCGCTGGCGACCATGCTCTGCAACGACCTGGCCATGCCGATCCTGCTGCGCAGCCGGCGGCTCGGCCTCGCGGCGCGCGCGGACCTCACCGGGCTACTCGCCGGCATACGCCGCGGCTCGATCGTGCTCGTGCTGACCCTCGGCTACCTCTACTTCGAGCTGATAGGCGGCTCCTACGCGCTGGTCAGCATCGGGCTGCTGTCCTTCGCCGCGGTCGCGCAGTTCGCGCCGACCATCCTCGGCGGGATGTACTGGCGCGGCGCGACGCGCCACGGCGCGCTCGGCGGCCTTGGCGGCGGCTTCGCGGTCTGGGCCTATACCCTGCTGCTGCCTGCCTTCGCGCGCTCCGGCTGGATCGACGCGGCGTTCATCTCCGAGGGCCCGTTCGGCATCGCGGCGCTCAGGCCCTACGCGCTCTTCGGCGCGCCGCTCGGCGATCCGCTCACCCATGCCCTGTTCTGGACCATGGTCGCGAATGTCGGCCTGTTCGTCGGCCTGTCGCTCGCGACGCGGCCGGGCGCGACGGAGCGGGTCCAGGCAACGCGCTTCGTCGAGGCCTTCAGCCACGAGGAGTCGGAGCGCGCCCATGGCTGGGGCGTGAAGGCGCGCGTCGCCGACCTCGTGGAACTCGTCGGCCGCTTCGTCGGGCCGGAGCGCGCGCGCCAGGCCTTCGACGGCCATGCCCGGGCGCGCGGGATCGATCCCGCGCGGCTCGAGCGCGCCGACGCGGGCATCGTGCGCTTCGCCGAGCGACTTCTGGCCGGCGCGATCGGCGCCGCCTCGGCGCGCGTCATGCTGGCGACGGCGGTGAAGGGCGAGGATGTCGGGCTCGACGAGGTGATGGCGGTGCTGGACGAGGCGACCGCGGTCATCGAGTACTCGCGCCAGCTTGAGCAGAAATCGGCGGCGCTCGAGGCCGCCTCGGCCGAGCTGCGCGCGGCGAACCTCCGCCTGCAGGAACTCGACCGGCTCAAGGACGAGTTCCTGACGACGGTCACGCACGAGCTGCGAACGCCGCTGACCTCGATCCGCTCCTTCTCGGAGATCCTGCGCGACAATCCCGGCCTGCCGGCCGCGGAGCGCGGCGCCTTCCTCGACATCGTGATCGCGGAGAGCGAGCGCCTGACCCGCCTGATCAACCAGGTCCTCGACCTCGCGAGGATCGAGGCCGGTCGCTACGAGTGGCAGATCGCGCCGACCGACCCGGGCGAGGCGGTCTCCGCCGCCATCGCCGCCACCAGCGGCATCTTCGCCGAGCGCGGTGTGGCGCTGGACGCCGACATCGGGGCGGGGCTCCCCCCGGTGCTCGCCGATCGCGACCAGCTTGTGCAGGTCGCGGTGAACCTGCTCTCGAATGCGGTGAAGTTCTCGCCCGCCGGCACGGGTCGCGTCGCGGTCTCGCTGCGCGGCGAGGCGGGCGGCATCCGCCTCGTGGTCCAGGACAACGGGCCGGGAATCGCGGTGGAGTACCTGCCGCTGCTCTTCGACAAATTCAGCCAGTTCGACGACCAGCGCAGCGGCAAGCCCGCGGGCTCGGGCCTCGGCCTCGCCATCTGCCGGCGCATCGTCGAGCACCTGGGCGGCGCCATCGCCGCCGAATCGCCGCCGGGCGAGGGCGCGCGCTTCTCGGTCGTCCTGCCTTACGCCGGCGAGGTCACCAGAACGCCCCGGTGAAGTCGGCGCGCGCGCGCTTGCGCAGCCTGTCGATCGACTTCAGCCCGTCGACCAGCCGCTCGCGCTCCAGCTTCGTCAGGAGCCCGGGGTCGACGTGGTTGCCGACCAGCCGTCCCGCGTGGAAATCGGCGAGTTGTTGGCGCAGCAGGACGAACGTGACGGCCGCGAAGGCCTGCGAGAGCTCCTCGGCGTCGTCGCGCGCCAGCCCGCCGGCGCCCGCGAGCGCCTCGAGCCGCGCCAGCGTGCCGGTCGCGGCGACGCCCGCGCGCAGCGCGTAGAGGCGCGTCGCGCCGACCAGCGGCAGCGTCCCCTGCAGCTTGAGGTCGATGCGGCCGGGATGCGCCGCGTCGTCCTCGACCTTCAGGCCGCCGAAGAGCCCGAGCGCCACGCCGCGGCGCGTCTCGTCCTCGGCCATGGCGCGCAGTAGCGCCGGGAAGCGCTCGAGCATCCTCGCGACCTCCGCGCGCAGCTGAAGCGCGGGGCCGGGGTCGCCCCAGGCGGGCGCGAAGTCCATGAAGATGTCGGCGAAGAGCACGGCGACCGGGCTGCGGCGCTCGCCCCAGAGCCAGACCTGCTCGCGCCACTGCGAGGCCGTCTTGCGCCAGAGCGGGTTGGTCGCCATCACCCCGCCCTTGCAGAGCGGGAAGCCCACGCGGTCCAGCGCGCGGGTGAACCGGTCCGCCAGCGCGATGAACCACGCATCGACGCGCCCATGGTCGTCGTCGGGGTAGTCGGCGAGGATGAAGCCGTTGTCCTGGTCCGGGAACAGGAAGTTCTCGCCCCGCCCGCCCGAGCCCATGACCAGCATCGTCATGGGCACGGGCATCCCGCCCCAGCCCTCGGCGCGCAGCCGCTCGATGGTCGCGTCGAGCAGCTGGCGATGGATGTCGAGGTTGATGTCGGTGACGAGCGCCTGGATCTCAGGCGCGGGGATGTTGTCGTCGAGCAGGTCGCGGGCGAGCTCCGCCTGGGCGCGCTTGACCTCGGCGAGCCCATCCATCGAGTCGTCGCGCGTCAGCCGGTCGATCTGGTTGACGATGCGGCCGGCGGCCGCGGCGAGCGCCGCGTGCAGGCCCAGCATGCCGACCGGCCGGCCCTCCGCATCGACGACCGGCATGTGGCGCAGTCCCTCGCGGCGCATCCGGCCGATGGCGCGGTAGAGCAGGTCGTCGTCGCCCACCGACTTGACCGGCGCGGTCATCGCCCGCTCGATCGGCGTCTCGGGCGGCAGCCTCAGCGCGACTCGTCGCGCGATGTCGTGCTCGGTGAGGATGCCGACCAGCCGCCCGGCATCGTCGACCACCACCACCGCCGAGGCATCGGCGGCCGCAAGGCCGGCGATCGCCTCGCTGAGCGGAGTTGCCGGCCCAGCGCGAAGCATGCGCGGGCTCATGAAGTCGCGCGCGCGCTGGCCGAAGACCTCGATGCGCGAACGGGCCGGCGCCACCGGGCTACCCCGCCAGAAGCGAGGCGGCGGTCTCCGCCGGGCGCAGCCGCCGATCCAGCCGCTCGCCAAAGCCGATGGTGCCGAACCGAAGGGCGTTGGCAATCACGTCCTTCTCCTCGCGCGGGTTCCCGGCGCGCGCCGGGAGGGTCTTGTAGACCCTCGCGGCCGCAGGGCGAACGACGTCGGCGGCGCTCGGGGAATCGCCTGGCAGGATGGCGCGCAACCGGATGGCGAGGTCCGCCACCTCGTCGTTCCAGTCCGTCCGGTGGCGCGGGGTCTCGTACGCGCCCAGCATGTCGCCGTAGAGCCGGACGAGCGCCGCCTCGAGCTCGTCCCGGCGGCCACCCGGCCCGGACGCGAGGCGGGTGAAGGCCAGGACGCTGAAGCCGGCCAGCACCGCCGCGAATGCTTCCCAGCGGCAGATCCGGAACGCGTCGTTGAACGCGGTGTCGCCGAAGGCCGCCTGGCCATGCCAGGCGAGCGTGTTGCGGGTGAATTCGTAGGTGGAGCGCTGGGCGAGGTAGGAGGCCTCGCCGGACATGAACTTGGTAAGCGCGGAGCGATCGCGTATCGGGGGCGGGAAGAAGTACTGGTAGGCGGCAGTCAGCATCGCGGGCACCCAGCAAGGCTAGAGGAGCGCCACGCGCCCGGTCCGAGGATAGGCTATTGCCGCGCCACGGGTTTCGATGTTATCTCCGAAACCTAGCAGCGATACGGATATTTAACCCTAGCGAGTCGCGGCTGGAACACGGGTCCTGGACCCGGGAAACCGGCCACCCGGTAGCGGACGCCGCAGATCCGCAGTCGATGAGGGAGACACGGCATGGCAGCCAAACTAACCCAGGAGCAGATGCAGGCATACTGGGGCAGGACGTCGTCCCTCATGTGGACGATCCTCGCGCTCTGGTTCTTCTTCGGCTTCGTGATCCATTTCTTCGCGCCGACGCTGAACGGCATCCGTATCCTCGGTTTCCCCTTGGGCTATTACATGGCGGCCCAGGGTTCCCTGATCGTCTTCGTCGCGCTCTGCGTCTGGAACACCACGGCTCAGAACGCGATCGACGACGAATTTGGCGTCTCGGACGAGTGAGGGCATAAAAATGGCTGGCTATTCGGTCGGCGGATCGGGTTTCCTCCAGAACCTCGGTCGCATCTACGCCCTCTACACGGGGGGCTTCCTCGGCTTCGTGGTCGTGCTCGGCATCCTTGAGTGGATAGGCGTGCCGGACCGCTGGCTGGGCTACCTCTTCATCTTCATGACCATCGGCGTCTACGCGCTGATCGGCGTGCTCTCGCGCACCGCCGAGGTCTCGGAGTACTATGTCGCCGGGCGATCGGTGCCTGCCTTCTACAACGGCATGGCGACCGGCTCGGACTGGATGAGCGCTGCGTCGTTCATCGGCATGGCCGGCTCGCTCTACTTCGGCGGCTACAGCGGCCTCGCCTTCATCCTGGGATGGACTGGCGGCTACGTTCTTGTCTCGATCCTGATGGCGCCGTACCTGCGCAAGTTCGGCCAGTTCACGGTGCCGGACTTCTTCGGCGCGCGCTACGGCGGCCACGTCGCCCGCATGCTCGCGGTCCTCGTCCTGATTGCCGCGTCCTTCGTCTACGTCGTGGCCCAGATCGTGGGCGTGGGGATCATCACCTCCCGCTTCCTCGGGATCTCGTTCCAGGTCGCGTGCTTCGTCGGCCTCATCGGCATCCTGGTCTGCTCGCTCCTCGGCGGCATGAAGGCGGTCACCTGGACCCAGGTGGCGCAGTACATCATCCTGATCATCGCCTACCTGATCCCGGCGATCGTCATGTCCTTCCAGGTCACCGGCGTGCCGATCCCGCAGCTGATGTACGGCACGGCGCTGGAGAAGATCGCGGCGCTGGAGCAGACGCTTAAGGTGACGCAGCCGCATAGCGCCGCCTTCGTCAACGCGCAGGGCCAGTTCAGCGCGGTGGCGATGTGGAACTACTTCGCCCTGATCCTCTGCCTGATGGTCGGGACGGCGTCGCTTCCGCACATTCTGATGCGCTACTTCACCACCCCGTCCGTGCGCCAGGCGCGCGAGTCGGTGGCGTGGAGCCTGTTCTTCATCTTCCTGCTCTACTTCACAGCGCCGGCCTACGCCGCCTTCGCGAAGCTGGAGGTCTACCAGGGGCTGATCAACACGCCGATCGCCAACCTTCCGGAGTGGGTCAAGAGCTGGGGCCGCCCGGGCCTCGCGCTGGTCGGGGCCTGCGACGCGGCGAATGCGGTCCAGCAGTTCCCGCTCTGCCGCGGCGTCACCGGCAACGGCGACGGCATCCTCCAGCTGAACGAGTTCCGCATCCACGCGGATGCGATCGTTCTCGCGACGCCGGAGATCGCCGGCCTGCCCTACGTGATCTCGGGCCTGGTGGCCGCGGGTGGCCTCGCGGCCGCGCTGTCGACCGCGGACGGCCTGCTGCTCGCGATCGCCAACGCGCTCAGCCACGACGTCTACTACAAGATGATCGACCCCAACGCCGACACGAAGCGTCGCCTTGTCATCAGCCGCGCGCTGCTGATGGTCGTCGCCCTGATCGCCGCCTACACCGCGGGATCGCTCGGCGCGGACATCCTGTTCCTGGTGTCCTGGGCCTTCTCGATCGCCGCGTCCGGCCTGTTCGCCGGGCTTGTGCTCGGCATCTGGTGGAAGCGCTGCGGAAACGCGTCGGGCGTGGCGGGAGTGGCGGCAGGATTCTTCGTCTGCATGTTCTTCCTCTACACGACCGAGTTCCACGGCCCCTGGGTGAAGCAGGCGTTCAGTTGGCTGGGTGACATCCAGATCGTGAAGATCCGTGGTCGCGACGTTGCCTATATCTGGGGCATCAACAACATCTCGGTCGGCATCTTCGGCATCCCTGCTGCGTTCATCGCGCAGCTTCTGGTCGGCAGGTTCGCCGCGCCGGCGACGAATGAAATGCAGGAGTTCATCGACTCGATCCGCGTGCCCTCGGGCGAGGTCAAGCTCGCGCCGGGCGCTGGCCCGGCCCACTGACCCGAGGCGGTAGCGGCTGAATGGTGGGGCGGGGCACTCCGGTGCCCCGCCCCTTCTTCTTGGTGGCGCGAGGCGAACGCGATGACCGCGGCCCAGATCATCTTCTCGGTGCTCAACTACGCCCTGGCGGCAGTCGTCTGGTCCTGCGTCGGGCGGTTCCTGCTGTCGTGGTTCGTGCCGGCCATCCAGCCCGGCAATTATATCTGGCGCGGCTTCGTCCTGGTCACCGAATGGGCCGTGCGCGTCTTCGGCGCGCTCACCCCTTCCTACGTGGTCCCGACCTTCATGCCCCTCGTGGCGGCATTCTGGCTGTACTGGGGCGTGAGGCCGCTGCTCCTCGTCGCCTTCGTCCAGGCGGGCTTGAGCCCGAGCCTCGGCAACTAGCGGACGGCGCATGAAGCCCCACCACATCTTCTCCGTGGCGCTCGTCGTCTCCACCCTCAATGGCATGATCTCGCCGGCGATGATGATCGTCGCGATCTTCAGCTGGGTGTGGATGCCGCCCTACCTGCTTGGCTCGGCCGGATCGATCTTCTTCGCGTCCATGATCGTCACCGCCACCGGCACGCTGCTCCTCGCGGGCGTGCCGGCCGCACTTTACGAGTGCGTCACGGGCGACCGTGCCGGCCCCGTCGCCATGTGGATCTGGGCCGGGTCGGCGGTGCTCCTCGTCGTGCTGGGCCTCGCCTGGCGCATCGCCTGAGGCGCGGCGCTCCAGCGCTTGACGCTGGCCGGGACGGCGTCGATCCTCGGTGGCGGAGGAGCGAGATGGAGCCCGAGCTGGAACGCATCCGGTCCTGCGCGCGTCATTCCGTGGGACGCGGCTTCCTCTTCGCGTTGCTGGCCATCGCCACGGGCGTGGCCGGGATGATCGGCTGGCCGGTAAGCGCCCTCAGGATGGGGGCGCTGCTGTCCATGCTGATGACGACGATCCTGGTCATGCGCGCGTCGCGTGCGCATCGGAAACCATATCGGCGCACCGAGACATGGGTGCTGCTCGGGCGCCGTCATGGCATCGCGGAGGAGAGGGCCCAGGCCGTGATCGCAGGGATCCTGGCCGACGCCTACTGGCGCTTCGCCGACCTGTCCGCCGCACTCGCCCTTGGAATGTGGACAGGGGTCCTGGCGCTCGCCCTGCTGTCGCGGTGACGAATCGGTCGCGGTCCTCGCCTGCTCAGCCCTTGCCGCCGCGGCCCGCTTCGTAGCGCGCCTTGGTCTCCGCGTTCATCGGGTAGAGGCCGGGCAGCACGACGCCCTTCTCGACCTCGCCCATGATCCAGCCTTCCATGCGTTCCTGCTCCGGGGCGGCTGCGCAGACCTCGTCGATCAGCTTCTGCGGGATCAGCACCGCGCCGTCGTCGTCGACCAGGACCCAGTCGTCCGGGAAGACCGCGACGCCGCCGCAGCCGATCGGCTGCTGCCAGGCGACGAAGGTCAGGCCGGCGACCGAGGGCGGCGCCGCGGCGCCGCTGCACCACACCGGCAGGCCGGTGCCGAGCACGCCCGCGAGGTCGCGCACCACGCCGTCGGTGACGAGGCCCGCCACGCCGCGCTTCCTCATGCGCGCGCAGAGGATGTCGCCGAAGATGCCTGCATCCGTGTGGCCCATCGCGTCGACGACGGCGATGCAGCCCTCGGGCATCGCCTCGATCGCCGCGCGGGTCGAGATCGGCGATGACCAGGATTCCGGCGTCGCGAGGTCCTCGCGCGCCGGCACGAATCGCAGCGTGAAGGCGCGCCCGACGAGGCGCTTCTGGCCCGGCGCGATCGGCTTGGTGCCGCGCATCCAGACGTTCCGCAGGCCCTTCTTGAGCAGGATGGTCGTGATCGTGGCGGTGGAGACGCCGGAAAGGGTCTCGATGATCTTTGCGTCGGACATTGCGCGGCCGTTCCCTGTCTCGTCTATGTAGGAGCGAGACATTGTCCCAGATCAGTGCGCGAGGCTAGGGGGCCGCGCGTGGCCGCGACATCGCCGAGAGCCAGGCCGCCGCCCTTCGCGCGCCGCCGAACGTATAGACATGCAGGCCATGGCCGTCGGCGCTCGCCACGCTCGTGCCGAGGGCGGCGACCAGGGCCTCGAGGCTGGCCGTCGGGTCCGCGCTCCCGGCCAGTTGCAGCGCACCGGTGCCGAAGGTTCGCGACCGCCCGCAGCGAGTTCCCCACCCCGCAGAGCCGTGCATAGCGCATCAGTGTCGTGACGGCGCATGGCCCCGCGATGCCGAGGCGGACCTGGCTGCCGGCAGGCATCCGCCGCGCGAGCGCGGCTACGTTCTCGGGCTCGAAGGAGAACTGCGTGACGATCCCGGCCGCGATGCCGAGGCGCGCCGCGAGGTCGAACTTGCGCTGCATCGAGGCGGCAAGCGCCGCCACCGTGATCCGCGGATGCGCGTCGGGATAAGCCCCGAAATGGACGGCCCGTATCCCCGTGCCGAGGATCATGTCCGCCGCCAGGAGGTCGGCCGCCTCCTTGAACGGGCCGGCAGGAGGATCGAGGTCACCCCCGAGCGCAAGTATCTCGCGGACGCCTGCCGTGGACGCCGCCTCCATGAACGAGCCGAATTCGCTCCGGCTGGCGATCCGTCGCGCAGCCACGTGGGCGACCGGCTCGAAGCCGGCCGCGCGCAGGGCTGCAAGCGTCGGCACGCCGTTGCCGAGGGGCGGCCCGGGAAGGTGTGGCACGAAGATGCGCGTGCCCACAGGCAGCAGGCGGGCGAGCTCGGGTATCTGGTCCGTCGCGCCGGGCAGCAATTCGAAGCTGGCGGTACCGGCAAGATGTGCGCAGGCGCGACCAAGCGCGTTGGCGTCGGGCATCCCGGCGGGCATGGCCTCAAGCGAAGGGAAGGCCGGAGACGGCGCCCGGCCTTTCCGCCCCGTCGACGCTGAGGACGGTCACCGGCTGGCCTGGATCCCAGTGTCCACGCTCGACCATCGACAGCCCGACATTGCGCCCGAGGCGTGGAGACCATCCGGCAGACGTGACCTGGCCGATGCGAGGGCCGTCTGGCCCTTCGGCCGTGACCGGCCATGGCTTGCCGCAGGGAGGGCAGGGACCGCCATCGAAGACGATGCCCCTGATCTGCCGCTCCACGCCCTGGCGGGCGATCCTGGCGAGCGCGTCGCGCCCGACATGCTCGACCTGGCCGTCGGTCCTGCAGAACTTCCCCATCCCGCATTCCAGCGGGTTGTTGGCGCGCGTCATCTCGTTGCCATAGGAGAGCAGGCCGGCCTCGATGCGGTCGGGCACGTTGGGGCAGCCCGGCGCGACTCCCAGCGGCATCCCCGCCTTCCAGATCGTGTCCCATAGCGCCGGGCCAAGGCTGCCGTCCCTGAGGAAGACCTCGAAGCCGCCTGGCCGCGAGTAGCCGGTGCGCGCGATCACCTGCCTGGTGCCGCGGAAGTCGAAGATGCCGAAGCGGAAATGGCGGATCTCGCGCACCGCGTCGCCGAACACGGATGCCATAAGGTCCTCTGCCTTGGGCCCCTGCACCGCGAGCGGCGAGACGTCCGGCTCGTCGACCGACACGTCGAGGCCGCGCCCTATCGCAAGGCCCTTGGCCCAGAGCAGCACGTCGGAGTCCGCGATGGAGAGCCAGTAGCGGTCATCGGCGAGCTTGAGCAGGACCGGGTCGTTGATCATGCCCGCGCGCTCGTCGATCAACGGGACGTAGAGGCACTGGCCGGGCACGGCGCGCGAGATGTCGCGCGGCGTCATCCACTGGACGAGGTGCCCGGCGTCCGGCCCCGCGATCTCGACCTGCCGCTGGCAGGAGACGTCCCACATCTGCACGTGCTCGCGCAGGTGGATGAAGTCCTCCGCGACCGACCGGCCGAACGCCTTCGGCAGGAGCATGTGGTTGACCACCGAGAAGCCGGTCACGCCATGCGCTTCCACGCGGTCGGTGTAGGGCGTGCGCCGGATGCGGCGCGACATGTTCAGTCCCGACGTGGACATGCGTTTTCTCCTCGGCGTCAGTTCGACCACCACGCCGACATGCCGTTCGGCGCGAGGATGACGGGCAGGTGGTAGCGACCTTCGGGGTCGGGCATGGAAAAGCGCAGGACGACATCCCTGACTATCCGTCGCCCCGGCGATGGCGCGGGCCTCGCGTCGAAATACGCGCCCGTCGCGAAGGCCATTTCGTATTCGGCATCCGCATGCTCGGGCGTTATGTCGACCGCCTCGCTCAGGCGCCCTCCGGGATCGGTCTGCGTGCAGAACACCACCGTGGCGGTGCCGTCCCGGGCGAGCCGACGCAGCGTGACCCTCACGCCTCCCGCATGCAGGCCCTCGACGGCGTCTAGCGTATGGGAAGAGACGATTGCCATGGCCACCTCACTCGATGGACGCCTTGTCGCGCTTGCTGGTCGTGGCGAGCACGATCGGGCTGATGACGCCCTTTGCCTTCACGTTTACGCAGGCGGTCTTGCCGCTTGCGATCGCACGGCGCAGCGCGGGCCCGAGCTGCTCGCGTCGCTCGACGAGTTCGCCATGCCCGCCCAGCCCCTCGAACATTCTGTGGAAGGGGATGTCGCGGAAATCCGTGGCGAAGTGCTTGCCGCTCGCGAAGAGCCGCTCCTGCTGCTGGGAGATGCAGTCGAGGCCGCCGTTGTTGTCGATCACCACGACAATTGGCAGCTTTTCCTGGAAT
>Ga0194130_10003493_pt1 | contig 21037 bp, 17 predicted proteins | sample TA2KigsurfametaG_FD_160084 | JGI IMG/M metagenome (GOLD analysis project Ga0194130, IMG submission 160084) | Freshwater microbial communities from Lake Tanganyika, Tanzania - TA2015050 Kigoma 12 surface | ecosystem: Environmental > Aquatic > Freshwater > Lake | place: Tanzania: Lake Tanganyika... | reverse complement strand
CTTCAGATTGTACGACACGTTGGAGCCCAGGTAGTAGCCGCGCTGCGTTAGCTCCCCCACCGTCAGGTCGTCCTCGCCGATGTTGTAGAGGATCAGCGCCTGGACGTTGTTGATGTCGCGCACGCGCAGCCTCTCGATCTCGGACTTCACCACCTCGAGGAAATGGCGGTGCAACCGCTCCACGAGGGCGACGGTGTCGAGATACGCGCGCTTCATGCCGGGCTCCTTGGCCGCGCGACTGGCGGCGGCACCTTTCTTTCGAAAGAGTGACCTTCCAGAGTTAACACGCGATTAACGGGCGTCCCCCTCCAGCATGCGGACGATGCCGGAGAAATCGTCGCTCCCCTGGCCCCCGCGCGCATAGAGCGCGTAGAGCGCCTGCGCCGCGGCGCCGAGCGGCGTGGCGACGCCGGCACCATGCGCGGCCTCCTGCGCGAGGCGCAGGTCCTTGAGCATCATGTCGCCGGTGAAGCCCGGCGCGTAGCCGCGATTGGCCGGGCTCGCCGGCACCGGGCCCGGGACCGGGCAATAGCTGGTGAGCGACCAGCATTGCCCGGACGACTTCGAGGCGATGTCGAAGAGCTTCTGGGCGTCCAGGCCGAGGCCGCGCGCGAGGGTGAAAGCCTCGCCGACCGCGATCATGGAGATGCCGAGGATCATGTTATTGCAGATCTTCGCGGCCTGGCCGTTCCCCGGGCCGCCTGCGTGGACGACGGTCCTGCCCATCTGCGCCAGCAGGGGCTGCGCGCGGGCGAAGGCCTCCGCCGAGCCGCCGCACATGAAGGTGAGCGTCCCGGCCTCGGCGCCGCCCGTGCCGCCGGACACGGGCGCATCGACGAAGTCGTGCCCCGCGGCGCGCGCCTCGGCCTCGACCGCGCGGGCCGTCGCGACGTCGATGGTCGAGCAGTCGACTAGCAGCGTCCCGTGCCTGCATGCCGCGACGAGTCCGCCCGCGCCAAGGTACACGTCGCGCACGTGGCGGCCCGCCGGCAGCATCGTGGCGACGACTTCGGCGCCGGAGGCGGCCTCCGCCGCCGACGACGCCGCGACGCCCCCTGCGGCGGCGAAGCGCCCGAGGTTCGCGGCGACGACGTCGTGGCCGCGCACGACATGGCCCGCCTTGAGCAGGTTGCGGGCCATGGGCGCGCCCATGTTGCCGAGGCCGATGAATGCGATCGTCGCCATGTGTTCCTCCCTCGCGCGCCGGCGGCGCGCATCAGTCCTCGAAGCGCAAGTCGCCATCCTCGAGCGGCGCGAACATCGCCTCTATGTCCGCAGCCGCCACGTCGGCGAGCCGCGCGGGCTTCCATCTCGGCGCATGGTCCTTGTCGACCAGCACCGCCCGGATGCCCTCGTAGAAGTCGTGCCCGGCCATGAAGCGCTGCACGAGGCGGAACTCGCCCCGCAGGCAGTCCTCCACCTCGTGGCGATGGTGCCGCTGGAGCAGGCGCAGGGTGGCGCGCAGGCTCGTGGGCGAGCGCTTGCCGAGGTCGGCGGCGATCGCCGCGCCCCACTCGCCCTCGCGGCCGAGCGCGGCGAGGATCTCCTCCACGCTCGCATGGCCGAAGGCACGGTCGATGGCGGCCCGCTGCGCGGCCAGCGGCGCCGGCCCGGGAGCGGCCGCGAAGCGGTGCAGCGCCGCCTCGGGCGAGGTGCGCGCGAGCGCGTCGTGCAGGGCGGGAAGGTCGGCGGACGGCACGAAATGCGTGGCCAGCCCCGCGTGGATCATGTCCGCGGCGCGGATGCGCGCGCCAGTGAGCGCGAGATAGGTCCCGATGCGGCCTGGCGCGCGGTCGAGGAACCAGCTGCCGCCGACGTCGGGGAAGAGCCCGATCGCGGTCTCCGGCATCGCGGCGCTCGCGCGCTCGGTGACGACGCGGTAGCGCCCGTGGACGGAAAGGCCGAGGCCGCCGCCCATCGCGATCCCGTCGATCAGCGCGACATACGGCTTCGCGTAGCGATGGATGCGGTGGTTGAGGCGGTATTCCTCGAAGAAGAACTCGTAGGTGAGGACATCGGTGCCACGACGCCCCGCCTCGTAGACGGCGCGCACGTCGCCGCCGGCGCAGAAGGCCTTGTCGCCAGCGCCGCGGATGACGACCGCGTCGACCGAATGGTCGTGCGCCCACTGCGCGAGCATCGGGTCGAGCGCGCGGACCATGCCGAGCGTCAGCGCATTCAGCGTCTTGGGCCGGTCGAGCGTCACGACGCCCAGCCGCCCGTGCCGCTCGAAGCGGATCCCCTCCTCGACCGCGGCCGCGCCGCCCTCGCCCTTGCGCATGGTTCAGCCTCCCAGGATCCGGCGCGCCACGATGAGGCGCATGATCTCGTTCGTGCCCTCGAGGATCTGGTGGACGCGGGAATCGCGCAGGAAGCGCTCGACCGGGTAGTCCTTGAGGTAGCCGTAGCCGCCATGCACCTGCAGCGCGTCGTTGCAGACGGCGAAGCCGGTGTCCGTCGCGAAGCGCTTGGCCATCGCGCAGAGCATCGTGGCGTCGGGATCGTCGGCGTCGAGCGCGCGCGCGGCGCGGCGGACCATCAGCCGCGCGGCCTCCAGCGTCGTCGCCATGTCGGCGATGCGGAACTGCAGGGACTGGAATTCGGCGATCGGCCGGCCGAACTGCCGGCGCGTCCTCGCGTAGTCGGTCGCGAGGCGCAGGCACGCCGACGCCGCGCCCAGCGAGCAGGCCCCGATGTTGACCCGCCCACCATCGAGGCCGCGCATCGCGAAGGAGAAGCCCTGCCCCTCCTCGCCCAGCCTGTTCGCCACGGGCACGCACGCGCCCTCGAGGATCACCATCGCCGTCGGCTGCGAGTTCCAGCCGAGCTTGCGCTCCTTCTTGCCGAAGGAGAGGCCGGGCGTGCCCTTCTCGACGACGATCGCGGAGACGCCCTTCGGCCCGTCGCCACCCGTGCGCGCCATCACGACGTAGAGGTCGGACGCGCCGCCGCCGGAGATGAAGGCCTTGGTCCCGTCGAGCACGTAGTGGTCGCCGTCGCGCCTGGCGCGCGTGCGCAGACTGGCGGCGTCCGAGCCGGAGCCGGGCTCGGTGAGGCAGTAGCTGGCGACGATGTCCATGGTGCAGAGGCGCGGCCCCCAGCGGCGCCGCTGCTCCTCGCTGCCGAAGACGTCGACCATCCACGAGACCATGTTGTGGATCGACAGGAACGCCGCGGTCGACGGGCAGGCCGCGGCCAGTTCCTCGAAGACGACGGCGGCGTCGAGGCGCGAGAGCCCGCTGCCGCCGATGTCGTCGCGCACGTACATCGCGGCGAGGCCGAGCCCCGCCGCGGCGCGCAGCGCATCGACGGGAAAGATCGCCTCCTCGTCCCAGCGCGCCGCGTGCGGCGCGAGGTGCTCCTGCGCGAAGCCGCGCGCGGTCTCTTGCATCGCCAGTTGGTCCGCGTCCAGGTCCTGGGCCATCCGCGCCTCCCCTTTCCGGACCCCGCCGGGTCCCGCTCGCAGCCCGCGCCATCGTGCCGCCGTCTTGGTGACAGCGGGCTGGCACGGGTCTAGAAGGACGTCATCCGATCGCAGGAAGGAGCGCCAGATGGCAACGAGGAGCCGCCACCCCGAGACCATCGTGCTGCACGCGGGCTTTCGCGCCGACCCCGCGACCAACGCCGTCGCGGTCCCGATTTACCAGACCACGAGCTTCCAGTTCAATTCGCCGGACCATGCCGCGAACCTGTTCGCCCTCAAGGAACTGGGCAACATCTACACGCGCATCATGAATCCGACCTACGCGGTGCTCGAGGAGCGCATCGCGCAGCTCGAGGGCGGCGTCGCGGCGCTGGCGCTCGGCTCCGGCCAGACCGCCTCGCTCTTCGCGGTCCAGAACCTCTGCGAGGCGGGCGACAACTTCGTCGCCTCCACGGACCTCTATGGCGGCACCTGGAACCTGTTCGCGCACACGATGCGCCAGATGGGCATCGAGTGCCGCTTCGTGGATCCCTCGGATCCCCAGAGCTTCCTCCGCGCGACCGACGCCAGGACGCGCTGCTGGTACGCCGAGACCCTGCCTAACCCGAAGCTCCACGTCTTCCCGATCGCCGAGGTGGCGAAGCTGGGGCGCGAGATCGGCGTGCCGCTGATCATGGACAACACGGCCGCGCCGATCCTGTGCCGCCCGCTCGACCTCGGCGCCGCGATCGTCATGCACTCGACGACCAAGTGGATCGGCGGCCACGGCACGTCGATCGGCGGCGTCGTCGTCGACGGCGGCAACTTCGACTGGGAGGCGCATGCCTCACGCCACAGGCTGCTGAACACGCCCGACCCCTCCTACCACGGAGCGGTGTGGACGCAAGCGGTGAAGCCCCTCGGCCCCGTCGCCTACATCATAAAGATGCGCGTCACCCTGCTGCGCGACATCGGCGCGGCGATGAGCCCCTTCAACGCCTTCATGTTCATCCAGGGCCTGGAGACGCTGCCGCTGCGCATGCGCCAGCACTGCTCGAACGCCGCGCGCGTGGCCAAGTACCTGTCCACCCACCCCAAGGTCACGCGGACGATCTATCCCGGCCTGATGGACGGCGAGCTGCGCCGGCGCGCCGACGCGGCGCTCACCGGCGGCCACGGCTCGCTCATCGGCTTCGAGCTCGAGGGCGGGCGCGAGGCAGGCCGCCGCTTAATCGAAAAGCTGGAGATGTTCTACCACGTCGCGAACATCGGCGACGCGCGCTCGCTCGCCATCCACCCCGCCACCACCACGCACTCGCAGCTGACGGCGGAGGAGCAGCAGAAGACCGGCGTCACCGACGGCTATGTCCGCCTGTCCATCGGCATCGAGCATCCCGACGACATCGTCGCCGACCTCGACCAGGCCCTGGCGGCCACCTGAGGCGCTCATGGCCAACCTGCCCGCGAACTGGGGTGCGTTCCCGCGCACCCGACTGCGCCGCAACCGCGGCGATGCATGGTCACGCGCCCTGGTCCGCGAGTCCGCGCTGGCCGCCAGCGACCTGATCTGGCCGGTCTTCGTCACGGAGGGCCGCGGCCAGCGCGTGCCGATCGCGTCGATGCCCGGCGTCGCGCGCCTGTCGATCGACGAGTTGGTGAAGGACGCGCGCCGCGCAGCGCGGCTAGGCATTCCCGCGATCGCGCTGTTTCCGCAGACGCCGCCGGACCGGAAGAGCGAGGACGGCGACGAGGCGGCGAACCCCGACAACCTGGTCTGCAGGGCGGTGCGCGCCCTGAAGCGGCGCGTGCCCGGGATCGGCGTCATGTGCGACGTGGCGCTCGACCCCTACACGTCGCACGGCCACGACGGCTTGCTGCGCCAGGGTCGGGTCGCCAACGACGAGACGGTCGCCGCGCTCGTGCGCCAGGCGCTGGTCCAGGCCGAGGCCGGCTGCGACATCGTCGCCCCGTCGGACATGATGGATGGCCGCGTCGGCGCGATCCGCGACGCGCTCGATGCCGGGGGCTTCCAGCACGTCCGCATCATGAGCTACGCGGCCAAGTATGCCTCGGCCTTCTACGGCCCGTTCCGCGACGCCATCGGCTCCGGCCGCAAGCTGGGCGCGGAAGGCAAGCGCGACTACCAGATGGACGCCGCCAACGGCGACGAGGCGCTGCGCGAGGTGGCGCTCGACGTCGCCGAGGGCGCCGACATGGTCATGGTCAAGCCTGGGATGCCCTATCTCGACGTCGTCCGTCGCGTGAAGGACATCTTCGGCATGCCGACCTTCGCCTACCAGGTGTCGGGCGAGTACGCGATGATCGCCGGTGCCATCGAGCGCGGCTGGCTCGACCGCGCCGCGGCCGCCGAGGCCTTGCTGTGCTTCAAGCGCGCCGGCGCCGACGGCATCCTCACCTACTTCGCGCTGGAGATCGCGACCTCCCTGCGCGCGTGAGCCTCAGCCCGCGGCCAGGAACCGGGCGATCGCTTCGATCTGGTCCTGCGCCATCAGCGCGGGCGCGTGGCCGCAGCCGTCGAACTCGACGAGTTCGACGTGGCGCGGCCCGCGCCGCGCCATCTCCTGAGCCGTCTCGCGCAGCAGCAGGTCCGAGTCCACCCCGCGCAGCACGAGCACCGGCTGCGCGATCGCGTCCCAGACCGGCCACAGGTCGATGTCCGCGGGCGGCGTCGCCTTGAAGGCCTCGCCGATCGCCGGGTCGTGGTGCAGCCGCCAGCCCTCGCCGTCGCGCACCGCCGAGTGCGTCGCCAGGTGGCGCCACTGGGCATCGGTCAGCGGACCGAACGGCGCCGCCACGCGGCGCAGATGCGTCTCCACCGCGTCCAGCGTGGCGAAGCGCGGTGCCTCGCCGACATACGAGCCGATGCGCTGGAGAGACGCCTTCGGGATGAACGGCCCGACGTCGTTCACCACGAGGCGCGCGAGCGGCGAGCGCGGCTGCGCCGCCAGCATCATGCCGGCGAGCCCGCCCATCGATGTGCCGACCCAGTCGATCGCCTCGGCGTCGATCCGCGCGACCAGCGCCGCCAGCGCGCCGAGATAGACCGGGAACCCGTATTGCGCCGGCCCCGCGAGCCATGAGCTGCGCCCGCGCCCCGGGAAGTCGACCGCGACGACGCGCCGTCCCCGGCCGGCCAATGCACGCGCCAGGACGTCAAAGTCGCGGGCGTTGCGCGTCAGTCCGTGGGCGCAGACCACGACGCGGCCGTCGCGCGGTCCCCACTGCGCGTAGGCGAGGTCGACGAATCCCTGCGGCAGCAGGACGGGAAGCGTGCGGAGCTCGGGTTCCATGGACCGCGAGACTAGCGCAGCGGCGCCGCGCGCGAAGCCTCGGCTTGCCGCGCTGGACAGCCTCGCGCGCGCGCCGCTACAAGCCTCGTCGTCCCCGTGATCCGCGCCACCAACCTCCCCTGGGCCGCAGGCCTGACCGCCGGTGGCGCCGCCCTTGCCGCCGCCGTCGCCGCGCCCCTGACTTGGTCGGTCGGCGGGGTCGTGATGCGCAGCGTCGAGACGGCCGGCCCATGGGAGCAGGCGTTCTGGCGCGCGCTCGGCGGCGCCGTCGCCGTCACCATCGCCATCGCGCTGACGGGCCCCGGGCGGGCGGCGGCGTCGCTGCGCGCCGCGGGCCTCGCAGCGGCGGCCTCCGCGGTCCTCATCGGCGCGACCTTCGTGGTCCATGTCCTTGCCATGAACGCGACCGCGATCGCCAACGTGCTCTTCCTGCAGACGGCAAGCCCGCTGCTCATGCCCGTCCTCGCCTGGATCTTCCTGCGCGAGGCGCCGCGGCGCGCCACGCTGTTCGCCGCGGCCCTCGCGGCGGCGGGCCTCGCCCCGATCGTCATCGCCTCCATCGGCGGCGGGCGGCTCGCGGGCGACCTGCTCGCGCTGCTTAGCGCCATGTGCGGCGCGGCGAACGTGCTCGTCGTCCGGCGCGCCAAGGCGACGAACCTCGTGCCGGTCGTCGCGATCGCCGGCTTCGGCGCCGCGCTCGCCTCGGCGGCGATGGGCAGCCCGTCCTCCGTGTCGTTCGTCGACGCGGCGGCGCTCGTCGGGCTCGGCGCGGTGCAGATCGGGATCGGGCTCTCCCTCTTCCTCTTCGCGCTGCGCCACCTGCCCGCCGCGCCGGTGGCATTGCTGACACTGCTGGAGCCCGTCGTCGGCCCGGTGCTCGTCTGGGCCTTCGTGGGCGAGGTGCCGCCGGGCGCGACGCTGTTCGGCGGCGCGGTCGTCCTCGCCGCCATGCTGCTCTCCATCCGCGCCACCGCGCGACAGTCCGCGCCATGACCCCGCGCGGGGTCGAGCCCGGCATGCGCCGCAGGGGGATCCTGCTCGCGGTGCTCGCCAATCTCTGCTTCAGCAGCGGCGGCTTCTGGGTGCGGAGCATGGAGTCGCCGCCCGATGGCCTCGAGGTCGTATTCTGGCGCTCGCTGTCGATGACGTTCGTGCTAGCCGTCGTCACCATCGCGTGGCGCCGCAGCGACACGCTGCGCCGCATCCGCGGCGTCGGGGCCTGGGGCGTGGTGTCGGCCGCCTTCCTCGCATCGACCTTCTTCGCCTTCATCCTCTCGGTCATGAACACGACGGTCGCCAACACGGCGGTGACGATGAGCCTCGCGCCGCTGATGGCGGCGCTTGCCGGCCTCGTGTTCCTCGGCGAGCGGGTCGCCCCGCGCACCTGGGCCGCGATCGCGGTGGCCGGCATCGGCCTCGGGGTGATGATGGTCGATTCGGTCTCCGGCGAGGGGCTGCTCGGCATCGTCATCGCGCTCGCCGTGCCGGCCGGCCTCGCGGCGAACGTCGTCATCAACCGCCGGCATGGTGGCGCGACCGACATGACCCCGACGGTGCTCATCGCCGGGCTGCTCTCCATGCCCTTGGCCCTCGCGCTGGGCTGGCCGATCGACGCGACGGGCCGCGACATCGGCGTGATCCTCGTCATGGGCGCGGTCCAGCTCGCGGGCGGCTGCCTGCTGATCACCATGGCGATGCGCTACCTGCCCGCCGTCGAGGTCGGCTTCTTCACGCTGCTGGAGACGGTGCTCGGGCCGGTCTGGGTGTGGCTTGCCTACGGCGAGACGCCCTCGTCCATGGCGCTGCTCGGCGGCGCGCTGATCGTCGGCGCGCTGCTCGCCAACAGCCTGCTCGGCAGAAGGCGGGATGGCCCCGGGGCCTGAGCCGGCGACGCGCGGCCGCGGGCGCCGCCTCGGCCGGCCCGGCCGCCTTGCGGCGATCGCGCTTGCGATCCTGGCGCTGCTCGTCGTCGCAGCCGCCGCGGGCGCCTTGTGGTGGGCCGATCGCTCCGCGCCAGTCCTGTCGGGCCGGCTCGCCCTGCCCGGCTTCGCCTCCGACGTCGTCGTGGCGCGCGACGCGCGCGGCGTCGTCCATGTCCATGCGGGCAGCGAAGATGACGCCCATGCCGCGCAGGGCTTCGTCCATGCGCAGGACCGCTTCGCCCAGATGGACATGATGCGCCTGCTGGCCCGCGGCCGGCTCGCGGAGGTCGCGGGGCGCGGCGCCCTGGCGAGCGACCGCTTCATGCGCGGGCTCGGGCTCGCCCGCGGCGCCGAGCGCGCGGCGGCCGAGCTGCAGCCCGGCACGCGCGCCGCCCTGGAGGCCTATGCGCGCGGCGTGAACGCCTTCCTGGACGCCGGTGGCTCGGCGCTGCCGGTCGAGCTGCGCCTCGCCGGCCGCGTGCCCGAGCCCTGGAGCGTCGTGGACTCGCTGCTCTGGGGCCAGCTCATGGCGCTCCACCTGTCGGGCGACTGGCGCGAGGAGCTGGCGCGCGCGCGGCTCGCCGGCCGCCATCCCGCCGAGCGCCTGGCGCTGCTCTGGCCGGGCTGGACCGGCGCGGCGCATGGCGCCTTGCCCGGCGGGACGGCGGCGTGGGACCGGAAGGCCCTCGCCCGCCTCGAGCAGGCGCCGACGGGCGGGCCGCCATCGGGACTGGCATCGAACGCATGGGTGCTCTCGGGCGCGCTGGCGGCAAGCGGCAAGCCCATCCTGGCGAACGATCCGCATCTTCAGCTCGGCGCACCGGCCGTCTGGCACCTCGTGAGGCTCGAGGCGCCGGGGTTCCTGAGGGCGGGAGCGAGCGCGCCCGGCGTCCCCGGGATCGTCCTGGGGCATAACGGGATGGTCGGCTGGGGGATGACGACGACCGGCGCCGACAGCTTCGACCTCTTCGTGGAGAAGCTGGCCGCCGAGGATGGCCGCGCCTACGCCACGCCCGGCGGCGGCAGCACGCCGTTCGCCATCGAGGAGCAGGAGTTCCGCGTCAGGGGCGAGGCCGCGGCGCTGCGCGTGGTCGTGCGCGCGAGCCGCAACGGCCCGGTCCTCGCGGACATCGTAGAGGGCGGCGTCGAGGCGGCGCCTGCGGGCCATGTCATCGTCCTTGCCTCGCCGCTCCTGCGCGCCGCGAACACCACCGCCGACGCCCTGATGGCGATGAACGCGGCGAGCGACGTCGCTGGCCTGCTCGACGCCGCGCGCGGCTGGGTCGCGCCGGTGCAGAATCTCTTCGCGGCCGACGTCGCGGGCGACGTCGCCGGCGCCGTCATCGGGCTCGTGCCGGAAAGGCGCGCCGGCGATGGCTGGCTCCCCGCCCCCGCCTGGGCGGGCGACCATGACTGGCTCGGCCTGGTCCAGGCCGCGGCGACGCATGCGCAGCGGAACCCCGCCGAGGGGATGCTCGCCAACGCGAACGACCGGGTCGCGACGGCCGGGCGAGCGCCCTTACTTGCTCGGGAATGGGACGCGCCGTATCGCGGCATCCGGCTTCGCGAGGAACTGGGACGCGGTGCGTCGCGCGACGTGCAGGACGCCCGGAGGCTTCAGCGCGACACGCTGTCCACCTTCGCCCGCGACATGCTCGCGGCGACGGCGTCCTGGTCGCCGGCCGATCCGGCCTTCGCCTCGCCTCTCGCGATGCTCAGGCGATGGGATGCGCGCATGGACCGCGACCGGCCGGAGCCGCTGCTCTTCAATGCCTGGATGCGCGCCCTGCGCGGCGCGGCCCTCGCCGCTCTCCTCGGCGAAGATGCCGGCCCGCGCATCGCGTCGGGACGCGAGGCGCCGCCCCTGCTGCTGGCCGTGGCGAGGGGCGATGCCGCCGCTTGCGCCGGCACCGACTGCCCGGCGATGCTGGAAGCGGCGCTGCGCGAGGCCATCGAGGGCGTCGCGGCCCGCCACGGCGGCGATCCCGCGGCCTGGCGCTGGGGCGCCGCCCATGCCGCGCGGTTCGAAAACCCCTTCTGGAGCGCCATACCGGTGCTGCGGCACCTCTTCGCGCTCTCGGTCCCCACGGCCGGGGACAACCACACGCTCGACCGCGGGACCGCGCGCCATGGCCCCGGGGCGGGCTTCGACCACGTCCATGGAGCCGGCCTGCGCATGGTCCTCGACTTCGCCGACCTGGACGCCTCGCTCTTCATGATCGCACCCGGCCAGTCGGGGCACGCGCTGTCCAGGCACCGCGCCGACCTCGCCCGGGCCTGGGCGGACGGCGAGGCTCTGACCATCCCGCGCCTGTCGCCAGGGGCGGCCCGCGCCACGGCCCTGTCGATCGTCCCGCGCCGCTGAGGGGCGAGGACGCCGCGCCGCCCCCTTGAGTTCATCCGATATTAACGACATCCGTGGAGTGTAAAGGGGACCGCGCGACGGCTCGCGGCGGCTGGAAAGGACCATGGCAGGCGGCGGCAAGGGCGAGGGCGAGAAGCCCGTCCTGATCATCAAGAAGAAGGGACATGGCGACCACGGCCACCATGGTGGCGCGTGGAAGGTCGCGTATGCGGACTTCGTGACCGCGATGATGGCCTTCTTCCTCCTGCTCTGGCTGCTCAACGTCACCACGGAGGAGCAGCGCCTCGGCATCGCCAACTACTTCATGCCTGACTCCGTGTCCCGATCCCAGTCGGGCGGCGGCGGCGTGCTCGGCGGCGTGACGATCTCGCCCGGCGAGATGGAGAAGAAGGCGGCCGGCCTCGTCCTCGCGATCCCGCGCGCGCCGGATGCCTCCGAGGCGGAGACCGCGCAGGATGTCGATGGCGAGGGCAAGCCGCCGGAGCGGCGCGAGCCCCGCGATCCCGCCGACCACGTGCTCGACGCATCGAAGGACAAGGACAAGGACAAGGACAAGGACGGCGACATCAGCGAGCGCCGCCTCAAGGAGCAACTCGCCCGCCAGGAGGAGGAGAGCTTCCGCAAGGCGGAGTTCGAGCTGAAGCAGGCGATCGAGGACGTCCCCGACCTGAAGCAACTCGCGGAGAACCTCATCGTCGACCGCACGCCCGAGGGACTGCGCATCCAGATCGTGGACCAGGGCAAGTACTCGATGTTCCCGCTCGGCTCCGCCGCGCCGATGGAACACACGCGCAAGCTCATGAATGCAGTTGCGCGCATCGTGCAGCGCCTGCCCAACCGCATCTCGGTGACGGGCCACACCGACGCGCTGCAGTTCCAGAACAACAGCCGCAACTACGGCAACTGGGAACTGTCCGCGGATCGCGCCAATTCCAGCCGGCGGATGCTGCTGGAGGCCGGCCTGCCTTCCGACCGCATCAACCGCGTGATCGGCAAGGCCGAGCAGGAGCCGCTCTTCTCGGAGAACCCGAACGACCCCCGCAACCGGCGCATCTCGATCGTGCTGCTGCGGGACAATCTCTCGCCGACGCCCGCCAACTGACCTGCTTGCCGTTCGCGAGGCCGCGAGCCTAGCCTAGCGCGGGCCGGGCTTGGGCCGGCGGGGAGATGCGATGCAGGAACGAGGATCAGGGCCGGGCGTCTTCGCCGCGCCCGGGGATTGGCCCCCGGTCGACGCCACGCGCCTGTCCGGCATCCTCCTGCGTCGCGTGCTTGCGTATGTCGTCGATTTCCTGCTGGTGGCCACGATCTGGATCGTCGCGGCGATCGGGCTCTGGATAGCGGCCATCCTGACATTGGGCCTGCTGTCGCCGGTCCTCGCCCTCCTCGCCCTCGTGCCCCTCGCCTACCATACGCTCTCCGTCGCGGCCCTCGGCGCCACGCCGGGCCAGAAGCTGCTCGGCATCGAGGTGCGCGACATGTCTCTCGCCTCGCCGACGCTGCTGCAGGCCTTCATCCAGAGCGCGATCTTCCTGCTCACCGTGCCGACGACGGCCGGGCTCGCGCTGCTCGCCGTCTTCTTCCTGCCGCGGCGCAGGACGCTGCACGACCTCCTGTCCAACCTCCAGGTCCTGCGCCGCGCGCCGCGCGGCGGCGAACTGCTGATCGAGGGACGGGCGCGGTGAGCGTCGCGCACCAGCCTCCGGCGCCGCGTTTCTACTACTCCGCGCCGGCGCCCTGCCCCTACGTGGACGGCAGGACCGAGCGACGGATCTTCGCCGACCTCTCCGGCCCGGGCGCCGCGTTCAGCTACGACATGCTCTCGGAGGCGGGGTTCCGCCGCTCGCTCGGCTTCGCCTACCGGCCGGCCTGCCCGGGCTGCAACGCCTGTGTGCCAGTGCGGATCCCGGTCGCGGAATTCTCCCTTGGCCGGGCCTGGCGCAGGGTCGTCGCCCGCAACGCCGACCTGTCGATCGCGTGGACGCCCGCCAGGGCGACGGCCGAGCAGTACGAACTCTTCCATCGCTACCAGCTGGGCCGCCATGGCGATGGCGACATGGCGAGGATGGACGCCAGCGACTACCGCAGCATGGTGGAGGTCGGTGCCGCCGACAGCGCCATCGCCGAGTTCCGCGACGCCTCCGGGACGCTGGTCGCGGCCTGCCTCGCCGACCGGATGCCGCGCGGCGTATCGGCCGTCTACACGTTCTTCGACCCGGATGCCGAGGCGCGGAGCCTAGGAACCCGCGCCATCCTGTGGCTCGTCGAGCAGGCGGCGACCGAGGGCATGGACCATGTCTATCTCGGGTTCTGGATCCGGGAGAGCCGCAAGATGGCCTACAAGGCCCGCTTCCGCCCCCTCGAGGCGCTCACCCAGTCCGGCTGGACCCGGCTGGACGACGGCGCGACGCCGCCGGCCAGCGGGGGTTGACCGTCGCGCGATCCGTTGCAGGACTGTGGCGTGGCCTGTAGCTTCGCCGCAATTTTCGCGGGGGCGGAACCGGCCACCGCGGAAGCCGCGGCGCGCGAGGCTCGCCGCATGCTCAACTTCTCTCCCCGGGAGGACTGGATACAATGAAGCGTCGTTCACTGTTCAAGGGCGCCGGAAAGGTCGGCGCAGCCGGCATCGCCGTCGCCGCCTCGACCATCGCCGCGCCGGCGATCGCGCAGGGCCGCATCGAGTGGCGCATGGGCACGTCCTGGCCGAAGGGCATGGGCGGCGTCCAGACGGGCGCCGAGCGCCTGGCCGCGAATATCGGTCGCATGACCGATGGCAAGCTCACGATCCGCGTGTTCTCCGCCGGCGAGGTCGTCCCCGCGCTGCAGGGCTTCGACGCCGTGTCGTCCGGCACGCTGGACTGCTACCACGACGCGTCCTACTACCACATCGGCAAGAACCAGGGCTGCCAGTTCTTCACCTGCGTGCCGTTCGGCTTCACGGCCAACGAGCAGGCCGCGTGGATCAACCACGGCGGCGGCCAGGCCCTCTGGGACAAGCTCTACGCCCAGTACAACCTGAAGGCCTTCATTGCCGGCAACACCGGCACTCAGGCGCTCGGCTGGTATCGCAACGAGATCCGGACCGTCGACGACTACAAGGGCAAGAAGCTGCGCATGCCCGGCTGGGGCGGCGCGGTCCTCGCCAGGCTCGGCGCCCAGCAGGTCGTCCTGCCCGGCGGCGAGATCTTCGCCGCGCTGCAGTCCGGTGCCGTCGACGGCGCGGAGTGGGTCGGCCCGTACAACGATCTCGCGCTCGGTTTCCACCAGGTCGCCAAGATCTGCTACGGCCCCGGCTTCCACGAGCCCGGCTCGTCGCTGCAGATGATGATGAACAAGGCCAAGTGGGACGCTCTGCCGAACGACCTCAAGGCGGCGGTCCAGGTCGCCTGCGGCTGGGCGCATGACGACGTGTGGGCCGAGTACACGATCCGCTCCGCCGAGGCGATGAACGTCCTTCGCAACCAGCACGGCGTCCGCTTCCTGCGCACCCCGCGCGACATCCTGATCGCGTTCGGCAACGCCGCGCGCGAATATGTCGGCGAGGTCCGCGAGAAGGCCGATCCGGTGACGAAGGAGATCTTCGCCAGCTTCCTCAAGGCGCGCACGGATCTCGTCCAGTACTCGCGCTTCGCAGAGGGCGCCTATCTCGACGCGCGCGGCCTGCCCTTCGAGTACATCAGGTAACGCAGCGGCGCCGCGGTCACGCGGAGGGGAAGGCCCGGGAGCGATCCCGGGCCTTTCTCTTTGCGCTCCCGCCTAGAGTTCCTCGTCCTTGCTGTAGCTCTCGGATTCCGAACCTGGCGCGAAATCGTCTGGCTTGCGCTCGCCCTCGGGCAGGACCGTGTCGGAGCGATAGATCACGTCGGGCAGCCAGGTTCCCAGCCGCGGCTCGGCGACCAGGATGAACAGCATCAGGACCTGGATCGCCACGAAGGGCATGATGCCGCGATAGATATGCGCGGTCGTCACCAGCTTAGAGGCGACGCCGCGCAGGTAGAAGAGCGCGAACCCGAAGGGCGGCGTCAGGAAGCTCGTCTGGAGGTTCACCCCGATCATGACGCCCAGCCAGACCGCGTCGATGTCCATCTTCAGGAGCACCGGCCCGGCGATCGGGACGGTGATGAAGATGATCTCGAACGTGTCCAGGAAGAAGCCGAGGAGGAACATGACGAACATGACGATCGCCAGCGCCCCGTAGGCGCCGCCCGGCATGTCGACCAGCGTGCGCTCGACGAGGTGGTCGCCGCCGAGGCCGCGGAACACCAGCGAGAAGATCGACGCGCCGAGCAGGATCACGAACACCATCGAGCTGATCAGTGTCGTGCCGCGCACCGCGCCCAGCATCGTCGCGAGCACCCCGCGCCGGAGCTCCCCCACGGCAAGGCACCAGGTGAGGCCGACCGCGACGGAGATGACCAGCGCCGTCAGAAGGCCGACCGCGCCCATCCACCAGCCCAGAGCGAACAGCAGCCCGATGAAGCCGATCCAGAACCAGAAGAGCTGGCGCTCGAGCGCCTCCGGATCCATGCGCCGTCCCAGCCGCTCGCTGATCGTCTTGCTCAGGGTCAGCATGATCGCGCCGAGCGATCCCACGGAGGCGGACTCGGTCGGGGTCGCCACGCCGGCCACGATCGAGCCGAGCACCGCGATGATCAGCAGGATGGGCGGTATCAGCGCGATGACGACGCGCCGAGAGAGGCCCCTCTTCTCCTCCTCGGTCATGCCGAGCGGCGGGCAGGACTTGGGATCGATGATCGCCTTGATGACGACCCAGAGGATGTAGAGCAGCGCCAGCCCGATCCCGGGCAGCATGCCGCCGGCGAAGAGGTCGCCGACCGAGACGGTGTCGGGCGAGTAGTTGCCCTTCGCGGCCTGCGCCGCCGTGTTTGCGCCCTGGAGGATGTCCGCCAGGAAGATCAGCACGGTCGATGGCGGGATGATCTGCCCCAGCGTGCCCGACGCGCAGATGACGCCAGTCGCGAGGCGGGGATCGTAGCCGGCGCGCAGCATGGCCGGCAGCGACAGCAGGCCCATGGTGACTACCGTCGCGCCCACGACGCCGGTCGAGGCCGCGAGCAACGCGCCGACGACCACGACCGAGATGGCGAGGCCGCCGCGCAGGTTGCCGAACAGTTGCCCCATCGTCGTCAGCAGGCGCTCGGCGATGCCGGATTTCTCCAGCACCATGCCCATGAAGACGAAGAGGGGCACCGCCACAAGCACCTCGTTGATCATCGTGCCGTAGAAGCGCGAAGGCAGGCTTTTCAGCAGCGCGTAGTCGAAAGCGCCGAAGGAATGGCCGATGAAGGCGAAGATCAGCGACGTCCCGCCGAGTGTGAACGCGACCGGGAAGCCAAGCATGAGCGAAGCGACGATGCCGGCGAAAAGCAGCACCGAGAGGATTTCGCCGATGATGATCGGATCCATGTTCCCGCCCTCCTCAGTGCGCCGAGCCCTGGGGGGCGTATTCCGTGCGCCCCCCTAGGACCAGGAGGCCGCGGGCGACCACGGCGATGCCCTGGACGAAGATCACCGCGCAGAACACGTGCAGCATGGACTTCAGGAACCAGACATCCGGCATCCCGCCGGGCTGCTGCGAGACCTCGTCGTTGGCCCAGGACAGCGCCACCATGGGCACCGACTCGTAGGCGACCACGATCGCGAGCGGCCACAGGAGCACCAGGGTCCCCCAGATGTCGACCAGCGCGCGGCGCCTGGGGGACATCTTCCCGTAGAAGAGATCGACCCGGACATGGCCCCCGTGCAGCAGCGTGTAGCCCGCGGCGGCCAGGAACACGATCGCGTGCTGCCAGACATAGAGTTCCTGGACCCATGGCTTGCCGGTCCCCAGCGCGTAGCGCATGTAAACCGTGGAGAAGCAGACCAGCACGACGCCAAGCGAAAGCCACATCACGACGCGGCCAATCGTTTCGTTCACCGCGTCCACGACGCGGACGACGAGGGCAAGGAAATCCACGCGACGCCTCCGGGGGGGGGAAAGATGGCAGCCCGGACCGGGTCGCGGCCCAGAACTTTGGAAAGCCGGCGCTTATAGTGCTTCAGCCGCGCTCCACGCAAATCACGAGAACCGCCGGGCCCGGGGGAACCCCGGCGGGGGCAGGCGCCCGGCCTGGCCCCGCTCGCCCTTCCAAGGGCGCAGGTTCGTGTCCTGGGCGCCACGCCACCAGCCGCCATCGGCCCAGCGCCAGACCCGCGCGTCGGCGAGCTGTCCACCCTTGTATTTCTGCAGGGTCACGCCCCGTCCCCGGGCCATCTCCGGCAGCTGGCCGAGCGGGAAGAAGAGTAGCTTCCGGTTCTCGCCGATCACGGCAACCGTGTCGCCCTCGGCCAGCGCGCAGACCCTCGCCTGCGCCCCCTCGCCCAGGTTCAGCACCTGCTTGCCCGACCTGGTCTGGGCGAGCACCTCGTCCTCCGGGACGAGGAAGCCGCGCCCGTCACTCGAGGCGAGAAGGAGCTTCCGCCCGCCCTTGAAGACCATCATCTGGACGATCTCGGCGTCGCCCATGTCGAGCATCATCTTCAGCGGCTCGCCATCGCCGCGCGCACCCGGAAGCCTGTCCCCGGCCAGCGCGTAGAAGCGCCCATTCGAGGCGAAGACCAGGATGCGGTCCGTGCTCTCGCAGCGCAGAGCGTAGCCGAGCGAATCGTCGGTCTTGAACCTCAGCTCGGACAGGTCCTCGAGATGGCCCTTGAAGGCGCGGATCCAGCCCTTGTCCGAGCAGACCACGGTGAGGTTCTCGCGCTCGATCAGCGCCTCGGCCGGCACCTCCATCGCCGCCGGCGCGTCGCCGACCAGCGTACGCCGCCTGCCGAGCGCGGTCTTCTCGCCGAACCTCGCGCGCATATCGTCAGTCTCGGCGGCGATGCGCTCCCAGCGCAGCTTCTCGTCCTTGAGGAGCCGGTTCAGGTCCTTGCGCTCCGCCGTGAGCTTCGCGTGCTCGCCGCGGATCTCCATCTCCTCGAGCTTGCGCAGGCTGCGCAGCCGCATGTTGAGGATTGCTTCGGCCTGGGTGTCGGTCAGCCCGAAGCGATTCACCAGCGCGGGCTTCGGCTCGTCCTCGCTGCGGATGATGCGGATGACCTCGTCGAGGTTCAGGTAGGCGACGAGGAAGCCCTCGAGCACCTCGAGCCGCTTCTCGATGTTGGCGAGCCTGAATCGCGAGCGCCGGACCAGCACCTCGTGGCGATGGTCGAGGAAGGCCTGCAGCACCTCGCGCAGGTTCATGACGCGCGGCAGCGTGCCGCCGTCGAGCACGTTCATGTTGAGCGAGAAGCGGATCTCGAGGTCCGTCTGGCGGAAAAGCGATTCCATGAGGAGCGTGGGGTCGACGTTCCGGCTCTTGGGCTCGAGGACGACGCGCACGTCCTCCGCGGACTCGTCGCGCACGTCGCCGAGCAGCGCGAGCTTCTTCTCCTGCAGCAGCTCGGCGATGCGCTCGATCAGCTTGGACTTCTGGACCTGGTAGGGGATCTCCGTGACGACGACCTGGAACTGGCCGAGACCGAGCCGCTCGACGCTCCAGCGCGCGCGGACGCGGAACGCGCCGCGGCCCGTGGCGTAGGCCTCCTCGATCGCGGCGCGGCTCTCCACCAGCTCGCCCCCGGTCGGGAAGTCCGGGCCTGGAATGAAGTCCACCAGCTTGCCGATCGTCGCCTTGGGGAAGCGGATGAGGTGCAGCAGCGCGGCGCAGACCTCGCCGGCATTGTGCGGCGGCACCGAGGTCGCCATGCCGACCGCGATGCCCGCCGCGCCGTTCGCAAGCAGGTTCGGGAAGGCGGCGGGAAGCACGAGCGGCTCCTCGCCCTCGCCGTCATAGGTCGAGCGGAAGTCGACGGCGTCCTCGTCGATGCCCTGCAGCAGGGCCTGGGCGACGTCGGTCAGGCGCGCCTCGGTATAGCGCATGGCCGCCGCGTTATCGCCGTCAACGTTGCCGAAGTTCCCCTGCCCGTCGACCAGCGGGTAGCGCTGCGCGAAGGACTGCGCGAGGCGGACCATCGCGTCGTAGATCGCCTGGTCGCCATGCGGGTGGTACTTGCCCATCACGTCGCCGACGATGCGCGCGCATTTCTTGAACCCCTGGTCGGGGTCGAGGCGCAGCTGGCGCATGGCGAAGAGCAGGCGCCTGTGCACGGGCTTCAGCCCGTCGCGCACGTCGGGCAGCGAGCGCGCCATGATCGTGGACAGCGCGTAGGACAGGTAGCGCTCGCCGAGGGCGTCGGTCAGCGCGACGGGCTGTATCTCGGCGACGTCATCCGGCTTCGCGGCCATGTGCGACTCGGGCGGGGCGTTTCAGGGGCCGCGCAGTCTAGCCGCGCGCGTCGCGCGATCAACGAGGCGCACGCGCGCGGGCGGCATCGCGCGCGACGCCGGCGCGAGCAGGTGCCGCTCGATGAAATGCCCCGTCAGCGCCAGGCCGGCCGCGATGTCCGCGGCGTCGACGTCATCGCCCGAGCGGCCGGCCAGCAGGAAGGGCGGCAGCGCCAGCAGCCTTCCCGCATAGGGACGGCCGGCCGCCCGCGACACGGCCCGGCCGCTGCGCGGGCTCACATGCGCGAGGTCGGCGGCGTCGCCGGTCACCGCGCAGGCCGACAGGTCCAGGCCGAAGCCAAGCGCGGTGAGCAGGCCGAGTTCCCAGCGAACCAGCGACGCCGCGTGGCCGGGCGCCTCGAGCGCGCCGAGCAGCGCGCGCGTGGCCGCGTGGAGCTCGGGATGCGGCTGGCGCTCGGGCAGGACGCCGTCGAGGAGCTCCAGGCAGGCGGACAGCGCCTCGAGCCGCGGCGGGTCGTCGAGCAGCCGCGCCGCCATGGACTCGCGAAGCTCGCAGGCCATGGTGCCGAGCTGCTCCGACAGGCGCGCGCGCCACGTCGCCGAGACGAGGTTCCCGGGCTGCAGCGTGCCGCCATGGCGCCTGCCCGCCCCGCCGCGCACGACGCCGAGGTGGCGTCCATGCCCGGCGGTGAAAAGCGCCACCACGGCGTCGTTCTCGCCCAGCCGGCGCCGCGACAGGACGATGCCGTCGTCGATCCATTCCACGAGGCAAGGGTTAGCGCAGGCCGGGCCCCGAGACGAGGGCCGCGCACACGGTGCTAGGATCGCGCTCCACCAGCAGGTGAGGAGACCGGGATGCGATTTGCCGTCGGCGCGCTGCTCTTCGAGGGCAACACCTTCTCGCCCGTCGTCGCGACGCGGGCCGATTTCGCGTCCAAGTACCTCGCCTTCGACGCGGACGTGCTTCCAGCCCTTCGCGGCACGAACACGGAGGTCGGCGGCGCGATCGCCGAGGCGGCCGCCGCGGGCGACGAGCTCCTGCCGCTCATGGCGACGCATGGCGGCGCCGGCGGGCGCGTCGACGCGGGCGTCGCCTCCGGCTTCGCCGGCGACATGCTCGCGCGCATCCGCGCGCTGCCGGAGGTCGACGGCATCTACCTCGCGCTGCACGGCGCCTTCGTCTCGCAGGACAGCGTCGACTTCGAGGGCGAGCTTCTCGCCGCCGTGCGCGCGCTTCGCCCCCGCACGCCGATCGTCGTCAGCTGCGACCTCCATGCGCATGTCACCTGGCCCATGCTCGCGAACTGCGACGCGCTCACGGGCTACCGCCACTACCCGCACGACGACACGCACGAGACCGGGCGTCGCGCGCTCGCCATGCTGCGCGACATCGCCGCGGGCCGCCTCGCGCCGCGCCTGGTGGCCTGCCGCGCACCCATGATCATCCCCGCGCAGCGCCAGCGCACGCGCGGCGACGGGCCGATGGCGGGAATACGCGCCATCGCGGATCGGCTGATGGCGGAGGCCGGCGTCCGCGACCTCGCGCATTTCTGCGTGCAGCCCTGGATCGACGCGCCAGCCCTCGGCTTCGCCGCGGTCGCGACGGGGCACGGCGACGAGGGCGCCGCGCTGCGCGCCGCGGAGGAGGTCGCGCGCGCGATGTGGGAGCGCCGCGAGGAGTTCCTCGTCGAGACGACGCCCCCGGCCGAGGCGATCGCCCGAGGACTCGCCACGCCGGGCTTCGTC
>Ga0194130_10003491_pt1 | contig 21045 bp, 18 predicted proteins | sample TA2KigsurfametaG_FD_160084 | JGI IMG/M metagenome (GOLD analysis project Ga0194130, IMG submission 160084) | Freshwater microbial communities from Lake Tanganyika, Tanzania - TA2015050 Kigoma 12 surface | ecosystem: Environmental > Aquatic > Freshwater > Lake | place: Tanzania: Lake Tanganyika... | reverse complement strand
ACAAAAACCCACTCAACAAAGGAGCGTCTATGCAAACAGTTGTTCATCTAATACAAGGCATGTTCGGAGAACGTGAACGAGAAGTCGTCACACATGGCCAACTACGCGCTTCGACATTCACTTTCGATAGCGGCGTGCACGCTGTACGTCTTTCGAATGCACATGGCGAATTAGTCATCCTGCCATTTCAAGGGCAACAGATTTGGTCTGCAACGATGGACAGCCGACCACTCGGTATGAAATCAATGTTTGATCAGCCATATCCAACGACATCATACCTGCACACCTATGGTGGATTTTTTATTCATTGTGGCGCAACACGGATGGGAGTGCCCGGGCCAACCGATTCACATCCACTGCACGGAGAATTACCAAACGCACGGTATCAACAGGCGTGGTTGTCTGTGGGAGATGATGAAGATGGCACATATATAGCGGTGAGTGGGCACTTTCGCTACACCGTGGCTTTTCAGGATAATTATGTAGCCACACCAGAAATTCGTCTATACGCTGACAAACGCACTTTTCGGGTGAGTTTGCAGATTGAAAATCTGAAAAAAACGCCGATGGATTTGATGTATCTTGCACACATCAACTATCGTCCAGTGGACCACGCACAATTACTCACGAGTGCAGCCAACGTTCCAGCCCAAATACGGGTACGCAGAAGTATTCCATCACACATTTCACCGGCGCCCGGTTACAAAGAATTCATTGAAGAGTTGGCGGTGAACCCAGCTTCGGCAAACACGCTGACACCGGGACTTGGATTCGACCCTGAAGTTGTATTTACCATTAACCCTAAGAGTGATGCCTCGGGGTGGGCACACAGCATTCAGCGGTTGCCTGATGGCAGTGCCGATTATGTGGCACATCGGCCAGACCAGCTACCATTTTGTATTCGCTGGATATCTCGTACACCTGACCAGGATTGTTTAGGATTCTCGATGCCTGCTACCGCTGAACCAGAGGGGTATAGTGTAGAGAAAGCTAAGGGCAACCTCAAGAGCATAACAGGTGGTGCAACGTGGAGATGTGATTTTGTGGTAGGCACACTTGACAATCAATCCGCAACCAACATGCACCAAAACATCATCAATCTGCAATAAACACCACCCCCAGTATCGAACTCTACATTCGATACTGGGGGTGTGTACTTAACGCAACCGTATGCGTTCACGCACAAGTAAGAACATACCTAGCAACAGTGGAACGATCCCAACAACCAATCCCACGTTCACCGCAACCAATAAATATGGCGATGTGTGGTGTGCATATTGGTCCACCACAGGACCAAATGCCTTCTGCTCGGCCATACTCGTTGCATTTAGCACTGCAAATCGAAACACGAGCGGAAGAATGGTTAACGGAACTCCAAGAAAGATTAAGACACGCGCCAACACGACTAACTCACTCTCTTCATTAGCTACGTAATATTTGCTCAATTCGCGCCGAATCTTCTGCAGTCAACGGTGCGGCATCCAATGCCCCAACCGCCTCTTTGATTTGATCAACTGAACTTGCACCGATCAATGCAGATGTGATGCGTGCATCACGCAATACCCATGAAAGCGCGAGTTGTGCCGTATTTTGACCGCGCTCGTGCGCCATCGCCTGTAGCTGACGGACAATCGCCAACTTCTCAGGCGTGACGCGATCCGGCTTCAAGAACCCGTGTGGCTTCGAAGCACGTGATCCATCTGGAATACCGCTGAGGTATCGATCAGTCAACATACCTTGCGCCAGTGGTGAGAATGGAATACATCCCACGCCCTCGTCGCCGAGCAAGTCAACCAACCCGGTCTCTTCGATCCAGCGATCAAACATGTTGTATGACGGTTGATGAATTACACACGGCGTGCCGAGTTGCTTGAGAATCGCAAAGGCCTCGCGGGCACGCTCTGGACGATAGTTCGAGATACCCACATACAAGGCACGGCCACTGCGCACAATGTAGTCGAGCGCCTGCATCGTCTCTTCGAGTGGGGTATCAGGATCTGGGCGATGATGGTAGAAAATATCGACATAGTCGAGGCCCATGCGCTTGAGGCTTTGGTCACAGCTCGAAACCAAGTATTTGCGCGAGCCCCATTCACCATATGGACCTGGCCACATGTAGTAGCCGGCCTTCGATGAGACAATAATCTCATCACGATATGGCTTGAGGTCGTGCTGCATGATTTGCCCGAAAGTCTCTTCGGCCGAACCAGCCGGTGGACCGTAGTTGTTGGCCAAATCGAAGTGCGTGATACCCATATCAAAGGCAGAAAGCACCATTGCACGTGACGTTTCGTAGCGATCTACGCCACCAAAGTTATGCCACAATCCAAGCGAAATCGCAGGCAACTTGAGCCCACTCTTGCCACTCCGGTTGTAGCGCATGCTGGCATACCGGTCCCCATGTGCGTTGTACGGCATTGTAACTCTCCACTATCAGCATGAAACCCGTGAGTATCATACCATTTATAATGACGACCATGACACAACCATTACCACACGCAAGCGCAAAAACAGTCGCCGCCATCGGCACAATCATCGACAACATGCTCCAACACCGTACGGCGGCCTTTCAAATCACGTACGAAGAAAAAAAGCGCATCACTGACCCCGCCAATCTCGTCACCGAGCTGCTGCATGGTGCATCGGACCCGCACTTTCATGCCATCTCACACTACCAAATTGGCACCGCCGTTTATGCCACCAAAACCATCTTGACCATTGAAATCTTCTATCTCGAAGATATTAATCAATTAAATTATGTCAATCAAAGAGTGCAGCAGATTGTGGCGCAAATCATCACACCGACGATGCATCTGCACCAAAAAATCATGGTAATTCACGATTGGATCACCACAAACGTACATTATGACCATACGCTCCAACGCCGCACCGCCTACGATGCACTCATGCACAAATCAACGGTTTGCAGTGGCTATGCGAGTTTGTTTTGGCATTTGTGTCGCGCAGCGGCCATACCATGTCGCATCGTGACCGGGACAGGCAAGTTCGAGGCACATGCCTGGAACATGGTGCAACTCGACAACTACTGGTACCACATCGACAGCACCTGGAGCACCGTCGAGGACACGCACACACCGTTTAGCGTCTATCGCTTTTATTTGCTCAACGACAAAGAACTACAGCGAACACATAAAGTGACGGTGTTATCTGGCCAAAAGCCGTTGCCACACGCACAGATGCAATACCGCGAGCATCTACAGCAACTCGGGCGCGCAATTCCACGACTGCGTTCTATGATTCAACAAATTCAACAAAAAACTGGCCTAGCCTACCTTGAGCCCGAGTACACCGTAGTAGGCATTGCGCAGTTGCATAAGCGCATCACACAGGCCATCCAAAAGCAACAAACGCATGTGTTATTCGGCTATCGTGGCACCGCACATTCAGCCCAACAAGACCTACGCGATGTATTGAATGACGTGAAATCACAGCAGATGCGGTCAGCAACCATCAAAGTCATGCTCTATCCGATGCCACACGGATTCACCGATGACGGGATGTTGGTGGATGTTCAGATTAGCTATGCATGATACGATGTTGCGGCAAGGACATGCCTTGCCGCAACGTTTGCACTAGATCACGCACTGCGGCAGAATGCAACCAGTTACTTCATTTTCACCACGGGCCACATTTCGATATAGCCCCGCCATCCTTCAGGCGCAAGTTGCATGCGTGGTGAGATATGCATGGCATATTGATAGCCGTATACCTCTGGGTTAAATGAATTGATCCGTTCCATACACAGTCCCACGGCAGTGGCATAGTCAGCATCGTTATACGGCTCACCTTGGAACACAATCAGCTTGCATGGCGCAAGATCAATCACATCAAAACCATCAGGGATTGGCCTATTATAGTCTGCCGCTACTTCGACGCCATGCGCATATCTCCCAGTCCCCTCCGGACGCATCGTGTCTGGCAACCAGAGTCCAACCGGTTCGTAGAGTGCTTCTTTGATGCCAGTAAGCACATCCCACGCAGCCGAGGCTCCGCTCTCACCACTGCCAATCTCCGCTGCATATGCAAAATAATCGTTAGCTGAGTTGCTCCGTCGCAAAATCAGCTTTCGTGCCGGTCGTTCAACAATTTGGGTGAAAATCACGAATGTCTTGTGCATATCGAAATACTCCCTAGTTGCATGAGCTCGATCAAGATATTGAACAGGAATATGCCAACCTTCTGGATTCGATTTTATGGCGTACTGTTTCGGAGCTATGCCGAATCCATTCGAAAACGCCCGCGTAAATCCTGCATGGCTATCAAACACAAAATCTAACGCTACATCCATCACTTTGCGCTTGCGAGTCCGAAGCACAAGCGCAGAGGCAATCAACCGTTCACGGCGAATATATTCGAACAGAGACAGACCAGTTTCTCGCTTGAATACTCTCGCTGCATGAAAGCGTGAATACCCTGCTACTTGAGCAATATCGTTAGCGGTAATGGGTGCTTGTAGATGTGCGGCAATGAATGATTTCATTCTTGTTGTCGCCGCACTCTCGTCTGTTACGTCACTCACCATGGCACCTCTTGTTGCACGCATTATATGTATTGATGCGCACAAAAATTTGACGTGGATTGCGCTTTTTACGTCCGACACACTTCATTCTATGTGGCGCACAGTCACACTGAATGCACTGTTGATTCGTAGCAGATACAGCGTGCAATATCATCGTTTTAGACAAATAGTACGTACTTTTCAACATTATCGTAGCACACACATTCACCTACTATTGTACCTGTCAGCATGTAACACTGCATCTCAATCAGCTAGTATTGTTTTGAGCGATATATGCACTCGCCGCATACGTTACAAAAACTATGAAGCCATGGTTTTGACACATTACTCAGCGTACCAAACTTTGAAGTGGACAAACCAGTAACAACGGTGCACGATTCACGATTACCACATCGGCTGTTTATCCATATGCTACTATAGACTTGATTCCAGCGAAGGAGTTATCTCATGACAAGTGATGTCGCGTATCCAACCCCACTGAAAAGCAACGGATTCATTCTTGAGGGCAACGAGCGCCGGCTTGGCCGATTAACACCATCCAATCCACATACGCCGATTAACGAATTACGCGAACAATTCGAGGCACAGGGGTACTTATGGCTTAAGGGCATCCTTGACCGCAACGCTATATTTGCATTTCGCAAACGTTTTTTTACGGCTTTTTCACACACCGGATTGCTTATGCCAGGTACAGATCCAGTAGACGGCATTTATCGTGGTAGTGGTGAAGACCATAAACAAATAGCCAAACTTTATCACGAAATCGTTCGCTGGTGTGCCTATGAGGCATTCTGCTTACAACAACCCATCTGGGAGTTTTATGAGCAGCTGTTTGACGGCGCACCGTACCTTCACAAACGGAAAATCATTCGCCACACAAAACCCTTTGAATCATCAGCTACTGGGGCTCACTACGACTTGACGTATCTACGTGCAGGCACTGACCGCGTAGCAACAAGTTGGATCCCCATTGGCGACATCCCGGTTCACATGGGCGGGCTCGTCTACCTCGAAGGCTCAGATACCTGGGGTAAACGCATGGAGGCAGAGTTCCGCGAGAAAAACAGCGAAATGAGCCGCGAAGAACAAATCAACGCCTACAACAAGAATATGTCATCTACCGGTTGGCTCACCAAAGACCTCCCCAGTCTTGCAGACCGACTTGACACGCGCTGGCTGATTGCAGATTACGAGGCAGGCGACATGATGGTGCATAGCGCCTACATGATTCATGCCGCCACCACCAACGAAGACACCGATGGCAAGTTGCGCCTCTCAACCGACATCCGCTTTCAACGCGTCAGTGACGAAGTCGATGTCCGTTGGAACAACCATTGGTCCATGGAGGATATGCTTTGACCAATCACCACGATTTGCCACCAATTCTCGAGTTTGATCCCAATCCGCGCGCGATGATTAACGCCGATGAGCATTATCACCTCATCGATATTCCCAAATCGGTGGTGTTTTGCTTTTTCTACGAAATCATCGACAAACTGGTGGCAGATGGGCTTGCACGCGAGGTACATGCGATGCGTTCTGAGTTGGGTCGACACCCGGTCTATGCAGTGCGCATGCCCGATGGCCAAGAGGTTGGATTGATGCACCCCGGTGTCGGCGCTCCGCTCGCTGCGGCGCTTCTCGAAGAGGTCAGCGCCCACGGCGCGCGCAACTTCATTGCGGTTGGTGGTGCTGGTTCATTACGCAAAGAGCTCACGTTAGGTCATTTGGTCGTCCCAACGAAAGCACTGCGCGACGAAGGTGTGTCGTACCATTATGTCGTCCCGTCGCGTTGGATCGAGGCCCAAGCCGATGTCAATCACCTCATTACGACGGTGCTCGACAAACACTCCATCCCGTACGTCCTTGGCCCAACCTGGACCACCGATGCGTTCTACCGTGAAACCCCGGCCAAGGTCGAACGCCGACGCAACGAAGGGTGTCTGACCGTTGAGATGGAGACGTCGGCGTTCTTTGCCGTCTGTCAGATGCGTAACCTGCGCTTCGGCCAAATCCTGTATAGTGCAGACGACCTGAGTGGCACCGAATGGGACGGCCGTGGCTGGCACCACCGCGCCTCACTGCGTGAGCAGTTGACGTTTTTGGCGGCCGAAATAGCCACCATGATGTAATGCCATCAGCGCCCTCGGCATCTCACCGATGGCGCTTCGCTTTCTAACATTTCTCAAATAGCTTTCAAAATTGGCAGTGCTATACTAACTACAGGTTGTCGCAACATATTTCCCCGGCAACCGAAAGGTGGTACACAATGCGACTTGAACGATTTACCGAAAAAGCCCAGGAAGCCTTCCACGAAGCACAAAGTATCATGGGCAACATGCACCACACCCAACTTGATGTCGAGCACATCTTTTTGGCGCTGCTCCGTCAAAAAGACGGCCTCGCTATCAAGGCCCTGCAAAAGCTTGGCGTTGACAGCGACGTGGTTGCACAACGGGTCGAATACGAACTCGATAAATCCCCGAAAGTCTACGGCCAGAATATCTACGGCAATCAGGTCTATATCACACCGCGCACCCAACGCCTCGTCAAACGTGCCGAAGAAGAAGCTCAACGCATCAGTGACCAGTTCACCGGGGTAGAGCATTTGTTGATTGCGATTCTGAATGAGCGAGATGGCGCGTCGCAACGCATCTTGAGTAGCTTTTCTGTGACTCAGGAACGGTTGTATCAAGTGCTTATGGAGATACGTGGCAATCAGCGTGCAGACTCACCAAATGCTGAGAGTAAGTACGAAGTCCTCTCAAAATACAGCGTCAACCTGACCAAATTGGCCGCCGATGGCAAACTCGACCCAGTGGTCGGGCGTGACGCCGAGATTATGCGCGTAATTTGTATTCTGAGCCGACGCACCAAGAATAACCCAGTCCTCGTCGGTGAGCCGGGCGTCGGCAAAACCGCCATCGCGGAGGGGTTGGCCCAACAAATCACCAGTGGTGACGTGCCACAGCCGTTGCTCAACAAGCTAGTCGTATCGCTAGATTTGGGTGCCATGGTGGCCGGATCGAAGTTCCGCGGAGAATTTGAAGAGCGCCTCAAAGGCGTGATGGATGAAGTCAAAGGCAGCAACGGCCAGATTATCCTCTTCATTGACGAATTGCATACGGTCGTTGGCGCCGGAGCCGCCCAAGGCTCAATCGATGCATCGAATATGCTCAAGCCAGCGTTGGCTCGTGGCGAATTGCAGGTCATCGGCGCAACCACTCTGGATGAATACCGCAAGCACATCGAGAAGGATCCAGCACTCGAGCGCCGATTCAGCCCTGTCTTTGTCGAGGAGCCTGATGTCGATACCGCCATCGCAATGCTCCGTGGCTTGCGTCATCGCTACGAGGATCATCACAAGTTGACGATTAGTGACGATGCTATTGATGCCGCTGCGCGCTTATCAAGCCGCTTCATCATGGACCGCTTTTTGCCCGACAAAGCGATTGACTTGCTCGACGAGGCTTCGGCCAAATTGCGCATTGACATGTTCTCGATGCCCAAGGATTTGCGCCAGATGGAGCAAAAGCTCAACGAGTTGCGCGCAGATGAAGAAGAAGCCAGCCAAAAGCGCGACTACGAGAAAGCCGTCGTGATTCGTGCCGAGTTCTTGCGTCTCGAACAAGAATTCACCCGTCGTCGCGATGAGTGGCGCAAAGACGCCAACATCGATGAGACGGTCGATGCCGAGGATATTGCCCAAGTGGTCTCATCGTGGACTGGCGTACCAGTGATGCGCATGCTCGAAAAAGAGCGCGAGAAGCTGGTACATATGGAGGATCGCCTGCAAAAGCGCGTGATTGGTCAACACGATGCTGTTTTGGCGGTATCTGATGCCATCAGACGCGCCCGTAGCGGCTTAGCAGATCCACGCCGCCCGATTGGTAGCTTCATCTTTGTGGGACCAACCGGTGTCGGCAAAACCGAGCTAGCCAAGGCGTTGGCGGAGTTCATGTTTGACAGCGAAGAGGCGATGACACGAGTAGACATGTCAGAATTCCAAGAGCGCCATACCGTATCTCGATTGATAGGGGCTCCTCCAGGATACGTTGGATACGACGACGCTGGGCAGCTCACGGAGCGCATTCGACGTCGCCCATATCAGGTTGTACTCTTCGATGAAATCGAAAAAGCGCATCCTGATGTGTTTAACACGATGTTACAACTCCTGGACGATGGACGACTCACGGATGGCCAAGGCCGAACTGTTGACTTCAGCAACACGATTGTAATCATGACATCGAATGTCGGTACCGAGCACGTCAAACAACAGAGTATCGGCTTGATTCGGGCTAATCAAGCAGACGAAGATCGTGACACCGCAAAAATGCGCGTCATGGATGCAATGAAAAATGCATTCCGTCCTGAGTTCTTGAATCGCATTGATGACATCATTCTGTTCCATCCGTTAACCAGTGAAGAACTCACACAAATCGTTGACATCATCACGACTGACGTGCAAAAACGTCTTTCGGAACAAGGCATCAGTTTGGTGTTGACGACCGATGCCAAGTTATGGCTCGTCAAAGAGGGGTATAATCCGGCGTACGGCGCTCGACCATTACGTCGTACCGTCCAACGCTTTATCGAGACACCGCTTGCACGTGCCGTCTTGCAACAGCAGTTCGTGCCAGGTGATTTTGTGACTGCCGAAGTGAGCGATGACAAAAAGTCTCTGGTGTTCACGAAATCAGAGCAATTAGAGGTTCCCGTGTCTGAGGCAACCCCCGTGTAACACCGCTGCACGACGCAGGGGGCATGTGCATTTTGCACATGCCCCCTGCGTCGTGGTGACTACAATTCTAACGCCACAGCACGTTGTATGTGTGCCTCGTTCATGAGCTGTGCGATGACTTCGGCAGGCACGCTATCATCGAGTGTGAGTACCATCAACGACTGTTCACGCGGCGCGATGCGGCCCACTTGCATACTCGAAATATTGACGTCGTGCGCACCGAGCAATGTCCCTACACGACCAATCATACCTGGGCGATCACGATGATAGGTGAAGAGCAGTGAACCAGATGGTTCGAACGTGACCCAATACCCATCAAGCTCAACGACGAAGGGCGTATCACGAAGCACAGTACCGCTGAAAACGTGCTTTCCGGTAGCAGTGTACGCACGCAGTTCAAGCATTCCCGCATAGTTCTCAACCTCAGGGAGCGTTAACTCGCTGAAGCGGAGGCCACGTTCACGGGCGATCACCTGGGCATTTACTGGTGTGATACGTTGTTCACTGACACCAGAGAGTAGACCTTGCAAAATAGCTGTACGTACTGGAGATGTACTTGAGGAGGCCAATTCACCTGCGTATACAAACTCGTACCGTTGAATTGGATCATCCACAACACCAATACATAATTTACCTAGACTTCGTGCTAACTTCGCATATGGCGCAAGGAGGCCAAGATCTTCTGGCGCAATGTACGGTGCATTTACTGCATAGCGTGGCGATTGACCTGCGAGAGCATCAAGCACACCTTCTGCAACGTCCACACCGGTCATTGCCTGGGCCTCGATAGTGGATGCACCTAGATGGGGAATGGTGATGACCTTTGGATGTTTGAGTAGCGGAGAATTCACCGGTGGTTCTTGCTCATATGCATCTATGGCAGCTCCCGCGATACTCCCGCTATCAATTGCCTCAACCAATGCGCTTTCATCAATAACACCACCACGTGCGGCATTGATTATATATGCACCCCGCTTCATCAACGTCAATCGTTGGGCGTTAATAAGATGTCGCGTTGACTCAACAAGTGGCACATGTAACGAGACAAAATCGCTCTGCTGCAACACATCGTCAATCGATGCCAGTGAGACACCAAGTTGTTGGGCACGTTCGATCGATACAACCGGGTCGTATGCAACCACATCCATTTCGAGCGCTTTCGCACGCCGTGCAACTTCGGCACCAATGCGGCCAAATCCAATAAGTCCGAGCGTTTTGCCACGTACTTCATGCCCCATAAACTTGGCACGACTCCAGCCACCTTCAGCCACATGTTGATGTGCTTGTGGGATGTGACGAGCCAACGACAAAATGAGCCCCATAGCTAATTCGGCAACAGCTACACTGTTGGATGCGGGCGCATTTACAACGACAATTCCCTGACGCGTTGCGCTCTCAACATCGATATTGTCCACACCAGTACCGGCACGACCTACTACGCGCAGACGAGAACCAGCTGCTAATAGTTCACGATCAACTTTGGTGCCACTGCGTACTATCAGCGCATCATAGTTATCAATGATGGTCATGAGTTCATCACGACTAATACTCGTTTTGATGTCAACAGACGCAGACGCTGTTAATCGAGCCAACCCCTCTTCAGCCAGTGGCTCTGCAACAAGGATGCGATACACGGTACCCTCTTTCAACAAAAAAAGCGGAACCATCGGTTCCGCCACATTGCGAACATCAGTATTGTATCACCAACATTCAAGTATGGAGAGGGGATTTATGTTAATGTCGTTTTGATAGACTTCGTAATGTAGATGAGGACCACTAGAATACCCTGTAGTTCCGACCCATCCGATTACCATGCCTGGTTCTATTCGTTGCTCGTTGGTAATGTTCAAAGAGTCCAAGTGAGCATATGCGGTCGCCCAGCCATTCATGTCATCATCGATGCGTACATAATTACCTGCCAACCAATTGTTTGGCACAACCTTGGCGATACCGCCATGCAGCGCAACTACGGTTGCACCAATGGTGGCAGCAGGTTCAGCATATCCGTCGCCATCTCCATCAACTGCCAAGTCAACCGCCCCCCAAATTGCAGAAGGCGCATGCGTACCGACGCCATATCCTTGCGTCATGACCACACGTCCAGACGGCGGCTGAACCGGACAGCCAAACGGGGCCCCCGGCAATCCGCGTTTTGAAGCAATTGCAGCAAGTGGACCCTGTTGTGTTCCTTCGATGTGCGGACTCGTTTGCGCTTCGGTTGTTGTGGCATCTTGGTTTATGACATCTTGTGCCATCTGTTCGCCAAGCCCCATGCGTAAAATACGCTGACGTAAGGCCGCACTAGAACCGAGCAATGAATCTGCAGGCTGCGAGACAATTCTGGTTTCCATCATTGTGCGTGTTGCCGGCATACTCATGACCGTCAAAGTCCCGCCGAGCATGATAAATGCAGATGCCAGCATAAATAGCACACCAAAACTTACGATAAATGCATATGGACGTGGTGATACAACTCGTATGGTATTTGTAAGCTGTTTAATTGGTAAATTATAAAGTGCGCTGATTTGCGCAAGTTGATTCGCATCAAAATGCCGAAGTCCATGCTCTGCTGCCGCAATATCACGTACTGGAATGCCCGTACGCATTGCAACATCGACCATCGAGTATCCGTGTTGTTGACGAATTTGTTGCAGTCTACTCATCATTATGTAACCTCTTTACCAACTTTACCATGGAGATAGGTATTCAACAAGTTGCCAAGATTACATTTTGTCATCAACAGTCATTTACATGATTATGGTGCTGTTGAGACGGGGGGACATGCGGCCACAAGCTCTGCCAACGATTCCACAGCAACCGGAACACGCCAGATTTTGAGCAGTGCAAATGGCAATACTTGTTCGTATGCATCCCACCGGCAAACTGTGGCATCGTCGTACCACTGCACATCTGCTTGTTGTGCTACTTCGTGGAGCACTGTGGCTAATCGATCATCAGTGAGTTGTGACAATACATCGTTGCGCACCGGTATCATTCGCATAGATTGAAATATGGCTTGTTGCACGTCGCGAGTACGCAGGCTGCGTATCAATTCGACTGCTTGCTCACGTCGTTCGTCTTGGACATTTTCGGGAATAATTGCATAAACCACATCAACTGCAGGCAACCACGAAGAGTCCGTACTTTCTATCAACGGTGGCAACGTATAGTCAAGAATCAATGAATCACTAATCACGTTGTAACGGCGCAGCGCGGCATCACCATCTAGCGTAAACGGTACACGGCTATTGTAGAAGTCGGTGGTTGATTCAGCGTACGATGTTACATCACGTGGCCCCAACGCACGCAAATCAACGAGTGTTTGCATGGCCGCGATGGTAGATTCAGTATCAATAGCTTGTATGCCGTTGGTCAGTACGGATGTTGCATCAAACTGATTCATCATCGCATCAAACCAACGTCCTTCGGCCCAGGCATGTGCAACGCGATAACGCGGTCGAATTACTAATCCAGGCATATTTTGGAGCTGCGTAAGTGATGTAGGTGCTTGCGTCAGAATATCGGTGTTGTAGATCCCAATAAAATAGTTATTCAACGCAATTGGAGCGATTCCATACATGTCGTGAAATGCTTTTCTCTGCTCCAATGATGCATACATGGGCACATCAGATGCAATCGAACGACGAGATACTGCGTTGATCTGCACTAACTGCCAGAGATCATAAGAATTTGCTATCCATACATCCACTCGATCATCAGGTAACACTCCTTGTTGAAGCGCAAGTGCTCCATCTGGTGATCGCACATCGACGTCAACGTCAATGTCAGAATTCATTGCTGAAGTACCGATGATTTCAACCATTTGCGTATATGTTGAGGTATCTGGAGCAATAATGCGAATCTTTAACGGTCGCACGTCAGGTACAGGTGTATCAGTGGCAGGAATTGGTGTGGGCGAACTTGCTATTGACGTTTGTGTGACGTTTGGTGATGCTGATGGCACCGTACTCGGAGTTGCAGTTTTGGCAGGTTGTGCTGGACGACCAAAACTACAACTACTTACCAGCACAAGCATGACAACAAACCACAAACGCACATGCATGTTATACCTCAGTTCGCACTCGTTGCACTACTGCATCATCAATCACATCGACCACACTATCAAACGCCAACAGCAACGCACCAACGACGGGTTTATGTTGTAACCGTACGATTGATGCGTGTGGGGCTTCTTGGTGAATCGCAGTTCGCAGTAATCGATAAAAGTCATCTGTCGCATGCACCGCAACACCACCCGCGAGCACCACATCAAAATCGTGAGCTGCCATGTGGAGCGATTGGATGACTGCAAGGGCATTATCAGCGAGGATATGCGCTGCATCTGCAATGATTTCGTACGCTGCCGTGTCACCTTGCTGCGCAAGCATCATGACGGTGGGCGCAAATGTTGCTATGTCTTTGACAATCTCGCCACGTGAAACGCCCTCAGCTAATTCTGCAATACTCTTGACACCTCCCCATGCGCATAACGCTGGAGAAAGTAAGGTTGGTACCCGGCGTCCAAAATACGCATCGCTTGCTTTGCGCATAGCTTCATATGCGAGATGCGATGCGCCATCAAATCCACCCCACATACTCCCTAACCCAAAGTTCCGCGCACGAGTGCCATCAATACCGATACCAGCAACTGTACTACCGGTGCCTGCGATTACACCTACACCATATGGGTGCCGTGCGCCAGCTCGCAACGGTAAAAATGCATCGTTTACGAGCGTCAACGGGATTTCGGAAAACAATGGTTGAATAAGTGGCCGTAAGCGTGAATCATCACTGGGCCAATCAAGCCCGGCAATCCCCCATGCGCTCGCTTGAATGTGGGACGGTGACACACCGGCAAGTCCACACATCGTTTCTACAGTTTCGGCATAGAGAATGGCTGCGGCATCGAGGCCGATCCCTTCCCAGTTACCCTCACCAAACTGAGATTGTGCAAGCACATGACCTTGCATGTCGCAAATCACTGCGAGTGTTTTGGTTCCACCGACATCTACACCAAAAATCACGACTAGTATCCTTCATCAAAATCTACGATGTTCAAGAGCTTTTGCCCGTGCATGTACCGTTCCAAATTTTGAATGAACATATCCATCATTCTTCCACGAGTTTTTGGTGATGAATACGAGATATGTGGTGTAATCCAGACGTTTGGGGCTTCCCAAAGTGGATGATCAACGGGCAACGGCTCTTCGGGAGTAACATCGAGACCAGCGCCGGCAATTTGTCCAGCACGTAGGGCATTCATGAGATCTTCTGTGTGAATGACCTGCCCACGCGCTACATTGATGATGTACGCGTTCTTTTTCATCTTGGCGAACGCCGTTGCATTCACCATTTCTCGAGTTCGCTCGGTCAATGGTGTTGCAATGACAATCACATCCGCATTTGGGAGTAACGACATCCAATCGTCATCAGCAACAACATCATCAACGAACTTTGTGGGTTGCGGACGACGACGACTCCCAACGACGCGCATACCAAACGACTTCGCACGCTTTGCGGTCTCTTGACCAATACTGCCTAAGCCGATAATGGCCATCGTTTTACCATCGAGCTCGTCAAGTTTAGTCTGCTCGGTTTCGTCCCATTTTGCCCGATCAAACGTCATGAGAATGCGCGACTTTTTTACATGAGACAACAAGAACATCATGACAAATTCAGCAATTGGAATGGCATGTGCCCCTGCGGCATTGGTAAGAATGACGCCTCGTTCACGCATCAGATCGGTATCGAGATGGTCAATACCTGCACTCGGTGTATAGACCCATTTCACGTTTGGGGCGAGCGACATAGTTTGGCGAAAGCCTTCAATGCTTGTCCACCAGCGCATGAATATGGTCGCATCGCTTGCATCACCCTGCGGAATACCCTCCTCATCGGTGAGTACAATCTGCATATCAGGATAAAGTGACAAGATGCGTTGTTCAATCAGCGGTGCAACACGGTGTGGGATGAGAATTTTCATCGAATGATTCCTTCAGAAATGGGTTGTCCTGGTTCTACGATCGTGACCGCACACGTCACCCCACGTTTGGCAATTTCATCAACTAATTGTGCAGGCGTACCGGTAAGTAACGGAAATGTGGAATGATGGATGGGCAACACAGTACGACTACGCAACAACGAAAGCGCATATGCTGCTTCGTACGGGCCCATCGTGTATCGATCACCAATCGGCAGGATTGCGATGTCAGGGGCGTACAACTCACCGATGACGCCCATATCAGCGGTAACAGCAGTATCTCCCGCTGCATACACCGTGTAATCATCATCTGCTCGAATCACAAAACCGACTTCGCTGCCTAACGTTCGCGATCCAGCTGCGGTTGGCCAACTACTACTATGTTGTGCGGATGTCATGGTAATCCGTACATCATTGTGTCGTACCGTACCACCTTTGTTGAATCCAATCACCCGATGCTCTGGTATATTTTGCCAGGTGACCCATTCAACTACATCGTATTGACACATTACATGAGCGTCTGTATCACGTTGTAGTCGCGCGAGGTCAGCAGAATGATCAACATGACCATGGGTGAGTAGAATCAAATCCACACCAAGTGTGCGCACGCGCTCATGCCACGCCGTCGGACAAGCCGGATTGTTGTCAACCCACGCATCGACAAGTATTCGTGTTCCATGAGCAGTTTTTATGTACACGGTTGCATGTCCAAGCCATACGAGTTCCATGGTTATCCTTCTATGTATCGCTATTGTGCCACGTTTGGTCGAAACTGTGTGGCATCGAGTGTGCTTTCATATGCCATAGCATAACGCAATAGATTCACATCATCGCGAAATCGTCCGACCATTTGCAATCCAACTGGTAGCCCATCATGGCTCATGCCACAAGGTATTGCGAGTGCGGGATGGGTCGTTACCGTAATATAAAAACACGACTTCATCCAGTCAATATACGTTGGGAGCTCGACTCCATTGATGTGCGTCACGTATGGACGCTGCACATCAAACGGCAACACCTGTGTGACTGGACCCACCACTATGTCGTATCGTTGCATGAATTGTTGCATGCGTTGGAAAATCTGAGCTTGCAACCGTTGCGCATGTGCAATGCGTGACCCCGATAATGCGCGCCCAGCTTCGATGTTCCAAATTACCGTATCCTTGAGTAGATTACGATGCGTATCTAGGAGCGGTCCCAAACTCGTCTCAAATCCAAGCGCACGTAACACCTGGAATGCCTCATCTGCACCTGAAAAATCAGGGCATGCATCCTCAACAATTGCACCCAGATCGACAAAACGTTGACGTTGCGCCTCAATTACTTTTGTTACTGCGTGTTCGACAGGAAGTCCGCCCCACGTGGGTGCCCAGGCAATCCGTTTGCCTTTGAGTGACACTGGTTGCAATTCTGTAAGTGCATTCGTATCGACCGTTGCACTCACTGTGGCACGATCATCATGTCCTGCGATGGCGGCGAGCATGAGTGCCATGTCAGCTACATTTCTGGCCATAGCACCATCCACCGACAACGGCGACCATGAGTCGCGCGACGGAACTACACCTGGTGATGTACGAAACCCTACAACGCCACAAAAGGCTGCTGGATTACGCAGTGAACCACCCATGTCACTGCCATCTGCGATTGGCACCATACATGTGGACAATGCCGCGGCTGCACCACCACTACTGCCGCCACTGGTAAGGGTGGGGTTATACGGGTTGCGCGTTGCACCAAAGATTGGATTAAACGTTTGAGAACCCGCACCAAACTCTGGCACATTACTCTTACCAATGGTCACTGCACCTGCTGCCTTTAATCGACCAACGATGAGCGAATCTTCTTGTGCGATTTGATCCTTAAAAATAGGCGAACCCTGCGTAAAACGCAGTCCTTTTGCAGGTGTCAAATCTTTGTGAACTACGGGCAACGCTGCCAGCACACCACAATCAACACCACGTGCGTAGAGTGCGTCAATGTGTGCTGCGTGTGCTAGTGCACCCTCTTCATCGAGTGTCACAATTGCGTTGACTATCGGATTCACGCGAGCAATTTGCTGCAAATGAGCGTGCAACAATTCTTGAGCGGATATGCGTTTGTTCAAGAATGCAGCGCACTGTTCCCGCGCGGTTGCAAAAATCATCTCGTGCATGATCAACCACTTTCCTTACTCAGCGTGCGTTGACGGCGCAATGTATCGTTATACATCACCTGTAAAGCGTTGGGCAGCGGCAAACTCGGCTTTGACGGCGGCTTGCACGGATTCGTCGAAAAGAAAATCAATTGCGGTAAATGCCATTGAGACTGCCCCATCGACGATGGCTTTGTGCCCTTTGGGAGTAATCGTAGCATCAGCCACTGCAGTAGAATGCCAACTGGCCTCTTTACCACAGATTTCTAGATATGCACATATTGCAGGCACGTGATGACTCACGTTCCCCAAGTCAGTCGAACCAGACCCAGCACGCGGTTTGCTTTTGGACACATCACGCCCAATGGCTTGTAAGTTTTGGGCAAACAAACCACCGAGTGCGCGGTTAGGCACCATATTGAGATATGCAGGCATGTACTCTTCCCAGGTTACTGTACAGCCTGTTGCGAGCGCTGCTGCTTCACCACAGCGAATGATGCGCGTAAACAAGTCATTTGCATATTCGATGTCATCTGCGCGAATACGCCACCGAGCAGCGGTATAATTTGGGATGACATTTGGAGCCGTGCCACCGTGGGTGATGATGCCGTGGATACGTGCATCACTACGCACTTGTTGTCGGAGTAAACCCACACTTGAAAACATCACTATCAATGCATCTAGGGCATTGATACCGTCTTGTGGATTTGCCGCAGCATGTGCGGATTTGCCGTGAAACGCAATCTCCAACCCTTTGGCTACAAGCGACGAATCATAATCGAGTCGATCATCTGTCATCGGATGAATCATGATTCCCGCATCTAATCCCTTGAAATACCCATCACGAATCATATGAATCTTGCCACCCGCATTGGGGACTGCTGATTCTTCGGCAGGTGTTCCCAAAAGCTGCACGCTCCCGGGCAATCGGTCACCAATCCGTGAGAGACCAATTGCTGCACCGAGTGCAGCGGTCGCAATAATATTATGTCCACACCCTTGTCCCACCTCGGGCAGAGCATCATACTCTGCAATGATTCCGAGACGCGGTCCGGCTTTGGCACCGGGCAAATCAGCAACAAATGCAGTCTCCATACCTGCGATGTTCTTCTTGACGTTTGCGCCGTATTCACTGATGAGATCGACGATTTTGGTACTTGTCTGGTACTCTTGACGACCAAGTTCTGGATTTGCGTACATCCAGTCGCTCAAGTCTGTGAGGGTGGGAAGTGCAGCTTCAATTTCTTTGCGCACCAGTGTTTTGAGTTCGTCACGCTGAGTCGTCATGCTGAGTCCCTTTCGTGGAATATAACAGTGGGAAGAGTTCTTCTCGATGGAGTAGTGCCCATTCGCCGATCATAATTGCTTCAGCAGTATCGTCGGTAATCGACTTTGCCCGTTTATCGATTGACTGTGCAATGCGTTGTTTCGCGTTCGTCAGAGCTGCTTTTTTGGCATCATGACCGGTGCGTTGTTGTCGTGAAAGAAGCATTTCAGGTCGCCAGCGTTCAGCTGAAATTTGAGCGTATTCGATACGCCTGAACGAGAGGGCTTTGATCCATGGGTCCGATATGTTCCCGCCACCTTCAATGACACACGCTACCAAATCGGGAATCTCGCCAATCAGTGCGGCGGATGCGCGCCGAAGGCGTGGGGAAGAACCAAAGTTGTGCGAACGAAACCATCGCAACGTGCCGGTGGCCAAATCAAACAATGCAAGGCCACAACGAAAGCCTGCATCTACGGCGAGCAAACTTGGTGTACTCACTACTTTCTCATGCACGTTCGACATCTTCTTCATGACAAATCAACTCTTCATATGCTATACTATAGCAGAATATATCTCTCGGTCTTGCCGTGAGGTGTTATTGATACTGTTGCACCTGTAAAGTGGGCATCCCCCACTTTTCTTATTCTCTTTCGCAGTCTGAAAAGGGTTGAACTATGCGTACAGAATTTTTTGCGGCCATATCTGCAATAGCCAATGAACGCGGCATTCCGCGCGAACTCATCATCGAACAAGTTGAGAAAGCACTCGTTGTGGCCTATAAACGCTTACTCGGTGACAAAGCGCCTCCCGTTGATATCGTGGTGCGTATTGACCCAGCCAAAGGCGAACCACATGTCTACACCGACAAAATTGTCGTTGACGAAGTATATGATGCGCGTATGGAGATTCACATCGACGATGCGCGCAAAATTCAACCGTCCATCGAATTGAACCAAAAATTAACCGTCGAAACGACGCCTCGCGACTTCGGGCGTATTGCGGCACAAACTGCAAAGCAAGTCATTATGAACGGCATACGAGAAGTCGAACGTGAAAACGTCTACTCCGAGTTCAATGACCGACGTAACGAGCTCGTCGTCGGCGTAGTTCAACGGATTGCTGGTAATAATGTAATTATCGACTTGGGCAAAGCCGAGGCAATTTTGCCGCGTGAATTTCAAGTTTCTACCGACAATTACCGTCCTGGTGCACGGCTCAAAGTACTCCTCAAAGAGATCCGTCGCGACGAGCGAGGCACGCGCTTGATTGTGTCTCGGTCTGACGTCGATTTAATTCGTAGCATTTTCGAAATGGAAGTGCCGGAGATTTTGGCTGGTACCGTCGAAATCAAAAGTATTGCACGTGAAGCAGGCATACGTACAAAGTGTGCAGTCGCAGCCCGTCAAGAAGGGATAGACCCTGTAGGCGCTTGTGTTGGCGTTCGCGGTGTGCGTATTCAGAGTATTGTCAACGAACTCAACGGTGAAAAAATCGACGTGGTGCAATGGACACCGGACATCAAAGAATTCATTGCAAATGCGCTGTCACCAGCACAAGTCGTCGAGGTGCAAATTATCGATGTTGACAAAGCAGTTGTCATCGTACCCGACAAACAATTATCGTTGGCCATCGGCAAAGAAGGTCAGAATGTACGTCTCGCCGCAAAGTTGACGAAATGGAAAATCGACATCAAGAGTTCAAGTACACTGCTTGACGAAGTTCGAGAGGCAAACGAAGCACGTCATGCCGCAGATGCAATTCGAGTTGCACAAGACATCGAGCTCGCAAATGCCAAAGCTGAAGATCGCATCGTAGACCGTGATGGTATGATTTCGTACCAAAACATGTCATACGGACCACTCGGTGGTGAATTTGCCGGCCGAACCGTGCAGATTCGGGCGACATCGAACCGATTGTATATTTATTTCAACGACAAGATGATATCGAGCTTTACCGTTTCCGATATTGACTTTACGGTAAATGAATGACACAAACCACCAAACGACCAAAACACGTACCACAACGGTTGTGTATCTGTTGTCGCACAAACACGGCAAAGCGCGGGCTTATTCGTGTGGTGCGCACCGCAGAGGGTCGTGTAGTTGTTGACACTACTGGTAAACTTAATGGTCGAGGTGCATATATCTGTGCAAATCAAACGTGCTGGCAGACCGTGCTTGAACGCAACATCCTAGTCAATGCACTCCGACTTCAATCTGTAACAGAAGAGGATAGGGCAATTCTCAAGTCCTTTGCCCGGACAATCGAAGTACAAGACCAAGATTGACACCAAACAAAGGTGAAATCGCCCTTATGGAGGATCGGGAATGCAAGAGTTTTGGCGCGTAGCGAATAAGTACACATCCGACGACAAATCACGTGG
>Ga0194130_10003485_pt1 | contig 21070 bp, 15 predicted proteins | sample TA2KigsurfametaG_FD_160084 | JGI IMG/M metagenome (GOLD analysis project Ga0194130, IMG submission 160084) | Freshwater microbial communities from Lake Tanganyika, Tanzania - TA2015050 Kigoma 12 surface | ecosystem: Environmental > Aquatic > Freshwater > Lake | place: Tanzania: Lake Tanganyika... | reverse complement strand
ACCCCACCCACAATGGGAGCGCCCACCCGTGCCGGGGCGTAACGCATCGCGCGAGGTACGCATTCCGATCGGTTCGCAGTGGATTTACGGCGACCTGGTCTTGCCGGCAGAGGTGCATGGACTGGTTATCTTTGCCCACGGCAGCGGCAGCGGACGGCACAGTTCTCGCAACCGGCTGGTCGCCTCGGCCCTGCATCAGTCTGGGGTGGCCACACTGCTGCTGGACCTGCTTACCGCGCATGAGGAACAGGCGGACATCAGAACCGCCGAGCACCGATTCAACCTCGCTTTGCTCACCGATCGCATGCTGGCGGCCACCTTGTGGGTGCTTCAACAGCCGGGCCTGTGGGAGTGGCCGATCGGCTACTTTGGCGCCAGCACCGGATCGGCCGCAGCCTTGACAGCAGCAGCACGCCTAGACGGACGCATCGCCTGCCTTGTTTCGCGCGGTGGCCGGCCGGATCTGGCGGGCGCTGCCACGCTCGCCGGGGTCAGCGCCCCCACAATGCTGATTGTTGGCGGGGGAGACCGGCAGGTACTGCATCTCAACACAGGGGCCATGGGTCTGCTGCACTGCGATAAGCGTCTGGCCATCGTGCCCGGAGCTGGTCACCTGTTTGAAGAACCGGGCGCCTTGCAGGAGGTTTCGCGTTTGGCCTGCGAATGGTTCAACCTGTATTTTCGATCGCAGCTACAAGGCCACGCAATGGCGAGCGCGCAAGAACGCACCTGGGGCGTTCACTAAATCGACAAGGCTTATCCATGCGGCCTCTACGCACCGTCCACCCCCCTTACCGAGACCGCCGCGACGCCGGCCAGGCTTTGGCCGAAGCCTTGGCCGATCACCTGCACGAGCCCAACCTTTTGGTTCTGGCGCTGCCGCGCGGCGGGGTCGCTGTGGCCTATGAAGTGGCCAAGGCCTTGCATGCCCCCCTCGACATCTGGGTGGTGCGCAAACTTGGCTTACCCGGTCACGAGGAATACGCCATCGGTGCCATTGCCAGCGGCGGTGTACGGGTGATGAATCCCTTGCAAGGCCTGCCGGTATCCAGCCAGGCCCTGGCCGATGTGGTGGCCCGCGAGCAGGACGAATTACAAAGACGCGAGCGCCGCTACCGTGGTGATCATCCGGCGATCAGCCCGAGGGGGCGCCATGTGATTTTGGTGGACGACGGTCTGGCCACGGGCGCGACCATGCGCGCTGCAGTGCTGGCGGTGCGTCAGCATGCGCCCGCCCGGCTCATCGTGGCGGTGCCGGTGGGCGCACGCGATAGCTGCGAAGCACTGGCGGATGTGGCCGATGAAGTGGTGTGCCCCTTCATGCCCGAGCCCTTTCAGGCCGTGGGCCTGTGGTACGACCCTATGACCCAGGCCAGCGATGAAGAAGTCTGCGAAATATTGAACAGGGCCCGGACCGAGCGATCCCTGGCAATCCGCCAGAGCGCTCAGACCGGCAGTCCCGCGCCATCGCGATGAACCGTCTTCGCAACGCGGCTGCATCGAACCACGCCGCAGCTCCCACCATCGTCAGACCCAGCGCGGCCGAGATCGTCCACGGCATCAAGCAGCATCTGCAACCGCTTTTTGGTCACCCTTCCGACTATGACCGACTGCTGGCCGCTGTCGGTCAAGCGCGATTGATCTTGATGGGCGAAGCCAGCCACGGCACCCGCGAGTTCTACCGGAAACGGGCCGAAATCACCCAGCGATTGATCCTGGAGAAGCGTATCGATGCGGTGGCCGTCGAAGCCGATTGGCCCGATGCCTACCGGCTGCATCGGTATGTGACCGGTCGCAGCACCGATGTGCATGCGGCGCACGCCCTCGAGGGCTTTGAGCGCTTTCCGGCCTGGATGTGGCGCAACACCGAAGTGGTCCGATTTGCCGACTGGCTGCGCAACCACAATCTGAGCATCGGCTCGCAGGTCGGATTTTTCGGCCTGGACCTCTACAGCCTGTTTCGATCAATGGCGCAGGTGCTGGTCTATCTGGATCGGGTCGACCCCCAATCTGCGCAACGCGCCCGTGCACGGTATGCCTGCTTCGACCATGTGCGGGACGATGGCCAAGCCTACGGCTATGGTGCCAGCCTGGGCCTGACGCGCAGCTGCGAGGCAGAAGTGCTGGAACAGCTGTGCGAAGTTAACCGCCTGCGTGCGGATACCGAGCCGCAGCTCAGCGAGCTTTTCGATGCCCAACAAAATGCCCGACTGGTGCGCAACGCCGAGGCCTATTACCGCAGCATGTTCGGTGGGCGGGTTGCCTCCTGGAATCTGCGTGACAGCCATATGCTCGAGACCGTGCAGGCCCTACAAGCTCACCTGGGGCGGATGGGGCGGCCGGTCCGTTTGGCGATTTGGGCTCACAACTCTCACCTGGGCGATGCCAGCGCTACCGAGATGGGTGCGCGTGGCGAATGGAACCTGGGGCAGCTGCTCAAACAGCAGCACGGGCAGAATGTCTTCAGCCTGGGGCTGAGCACTTACGCCGGAACCGTGACCGCGGCCAGCGACTGGGATGAACCGGCCCAGCGCACGCGGGTTCGACCTGGGCTGGCAGGCAGCTGGGAAGATCTCTTCCATCAAGCGGATACCGACCGCTTTATCCTGATGCTGCGCGGCAACAGCAGTCTGGCCCAACTCACCCGCGCACAGCGTCTGCAAAGGGCCATTGGCGTTATCTACCGGCCCGAGACCTAGCGGCACAGCCACTATTTCATGACCTGCCTGCCCGCTCAGTTCGACGCTGTTTTGCACATCGACCAGACCCATGCGGTAGAACCCCTGGACAAAGGGCCGGTGTGGGTCAGCGGCGAAGTGCCGGAAACCTTTCCCTCGGGCGTCTGAACCCCAATCGGGGCGATCGCGAGCTTATTGATCGGAACGGTTGCCCGCAGGAGGCCTTGAGGGCTGAGGCGATGAACCGAAGGCCATCGCATTCATCTGCGACCCCGAATTGCGATAAGAGTCCGGCGCAGACGCATCGGGCTGCCCGACCGACTCAGACGAAACATCGGAGAGCTGGCCACGCTGCACATAATGCTGGGCCGCTTCCTTGAACAAGCTCTTGTGCGTCATGCTCAAACCACGATGAAGAACGGTAGGCGCGACCGGCCGGGGCCGATGGCTGGGAGGAACAGAGGCGTCTTTGTAGGATGTTGCAGCGCAGCAGTGTAGGAGCGAATTTCGGCGCTGATGTAAAGAAATGACAAGAGGGTGACAAAACCAGTCAACTGATACGCGAGCGCCACGCCCAGGCGGACGCGCTTATTGTTTTAAATTTCAGTGAAAATCCCGACTCGCGCAAGCCAACTCGCCAATAAGCGGGCTGAGGTCTTGCAGCCGATGCGCCCGCAAATTGCGCACAGCGCCGTAGCCGGGCTGTCGACCGGTTTCAGCGCTGCGCTGCCAGGTTCCCCACACCGCCAGCAGGCGAGCATGCATCCACAAGGCACGCTCACGCTGACGCAGCGAGCGACCGACGATGATATTGACCGAGCCGGTCTCGTCCTCAAGGGTCAGGAACACCGTGCCGCGCGCCGTCGACGGCTGCTGGCGCACGGTCACCAACCCTGCAGCCGCCACCGACCGCCCCCCAGGCAGGGCTTCAAGCTCGCCCGCCGAAAGCAGGCCACGATGCCGAAGCTGCGGTCGCAGCAAAGCCAGCGGATGACGACGCAGGCTCAGGCCCAAGGCGCGGTAATCCCCCAAAATATCCTGCGCCTCCGGCATGGGGGCTAGCAGCAGGCCAGGCTCTTGAACCGGCGCGTTGCGCAGCAACTGCGGCGCCGGTCGCAAGGCGGCGGCCTGCCAGACCTGCTGGCGCCGATGCCCGGCCAGAGCGGCCAGCGCATCAGCTGCCGCCAGAGCATCCAAATCGCGCTTGCCCAGAGCGGCACGCAATGCCAGGTCCTCGACGCTGGTAAAAGCAGCCCGCTGGCGTGCCTCGATAAGGCGATCGGCACCGGCCTGCGAGAGCTGTGCCACCATGCGCAGACCCAGCCGTACCGCCGGTTGCTGTGGGCGGCCCCAAGGCGCGTGCGTCTGCCCATCGGCCGACTCCAGCGTGCAGTCCCAGGCACTGGCGCTTACATCGACGGGACGCACCTGCACCTGATGGCGGCGCGCATCTTGCACCAACTGCGAAGGCGAATAAAAGCCCAGCGGCTGGGCATTGAGCATGGCCGCCAGGAAACAGGCCGGCTCATGGCACTTGAGCCAGCAACTGACATAGACCAACTTGGCAAAGCTGGCCGCATGGCTCTCCGGGAAGCCATACTCGCCAAAGCCCTCGATCTGACTGAAGATACGCTGAGCGAAATCAAGAGGATAGCCTTTCTCCACCATGCGGCCGATCAGCCGCTGGCGAAAAGGATCGAGCCCACCCTTGCGTTTCCAGGCTGCCATGGCGCGTCGCAGTTGATCGGCCTCGCCCGGCATGAAGTCAGCGGCGATGATTGCAATTTGCATCACCTGCTCCTGAAAGATCGGCACGCCCAGAGTGCGACCCAGCGCGGGCTCCAGCGCCGGATGCTCAAGGGGCGGCTTGTGCCCGTGGCGCAATTGCTCGCGCCGCTCCAGGTAGGGGTGCACCATGCCCCCCTGGATCGGCCCCGGCCGCACAATGGCCACTTGCACGACCAGATCGTAATAACAGCGCGGCAGCAAGCGCGGCAGCATACTCATCTGCGCCCGACTTTCAATCTGGAACACGCCCACCGTATCGGCGGCGCCAATCATGTCGTAGGTCGCCGTGTCATCGGCAGGAATCTGGTGCATCTGCAGCGTAGAACCTCGCCACCGCGACACCAGTTCAAGACAGCGGCGTATGGCTGAGAGCATACCCAGCGCCAGTACATCGACCTTCATCAGACCCACTGCCTCCAGGTCGTCCTTGTCCCACTGAATCATGAAACGGTCGGCCATGGCGGCTGGCTGTACCGGCACCAGACGCGTGAGCTTGTCCTGGGTGAGTACAAAGCCGCCCACATGCTGTCCGAGATGGCGCGGCATGCCCAGCAGCTCGGTCGCGCAGGCCAACCACTGTGCAATCAGCGGGTCTTTTGGGTCTACACCTTCGGGCCAGACCGGGGTGGCATCGCTGCGGTCCATCCAGCTGCAATCGCGGACGAAGGCCTCGATCAGATCCAGGGGCAGGCCCAGGGCTTTGCCCGCATCGCGCAAGGCACTGCGCGGACGGTAACGGATGACCGTGGCCGCCAAGGCAGCCCTGTCATGGCCATAGCGACGATAGATATAGGCGATAACCTCCTCACGCCGCTGATGCTCAAAATCGACATCGATATCGGGCGGCTCAAGTCGCTCGCGACTGATGAAACGCTCGAACAATAAATTGCTCTCGGCCGGATCGACGGCCGTGATACCCAGGCAGTAACAAACCGCCGAATTGGCCGCCGAGCCGCGGCCTTGGCACAAAATGCCTTCGGAGCGAGCAAAGCGCACGATGTCATAAACCGTCAGGAAGTACATTTCGTAGCGCAACTCGGCAATCAGGGCCAGTTCATGCTCGACCTGCCGCGCGACAGCCGGCGGAACGCCGTGCGGATACCGCTCACGCAAACCCTCTCGGGCGAGTTGCTGCAAATACTGCAAGGGTTCGCACGGCCAGCTACCCTGACGCGGGTAGGCATAATGAAGAGCGATTTCATCCAGACTGAATCGACACCGCTGAGCCACCGTCAAGGTGGCGGCCAGCCACTCGGGCCGATACAGCTCGGCCAGTTGTAAACGCGAACGCAAATAGGCCTGGGCGTTGGGCTGTAAGGCGCGACCGGCCTCTTGCACCGTACAGCCCCGGCCGATGGCTGTCACCACATCATGCAGGGGCTTGCGCGAACGCCTGTGCATGAGCGCCCCACCCGCAGCGACCAAAGGTACGCCGCTGCGTCGTGAAAGTTCTGCGAGCTGCTGCTGACGCAGCACATCATCGAAGCGCTGCTGTAAGTGCACAGCCAGCCACAGGCGCCCGTGCCACAGCTGTTTTGCCCACTCCAACTGCTCGGCCAGCGCCGCCGGATCGATCGGCTGCTCGAGCAATGGAAACAGGATGATCTCGCAAGCCTGCAGGCGCTCGAAGGCCGCCTCGCCACGCGCTACCCGGTAAACGGCGGCGCTGCCTTGCCCGGCCTGACGCGCAGCGGTGATGAATTCACACAAGTCCCCCCAGCCCCGCGCATCATGGGGCAACACCAGCAAACGCAGTGCCTCCTGGTGCACACGAAATTCAGCTCCAGGAATAAAGGGCAAGGCGCGGGCCCGGGCCGCCTGATGGGCACGCACCACACCGGCGACGGAACATTCGTCGGTCAAAGCGAGGGCGCGATAGCCCAGGGCATGCGCACGCTCGACCAGCTCCTGCGGGTCAGAGGCTCCGCGCTGAAAGCTGAAATTACTCAGCGCATGCAGTTCGGCATAGTCGGGTAGGCTCGGCGCAGGCATACCGGACTCAGGCAAAAATGCCGTGCAAAAACCAGGCTGTCTGCACGCGTGGCCGACGCTCACGGTAAATCCACAGCAGGCCGGCCCGGGCGCTGCGGGCAATAAAGTAATCGCGCAAGACCGGGGTCTGCATCCGGCGATCGCCGTCCTCTCCCCGATCTGCAAGCATCCAGCCTGCCACCTCCAGCCGCTGCGGCCCGACCAGCAAGGCCAATGGTCCTTGATACCAAGGCCGGTCACCCTGAAGACGCAGAGGTTGCGGCTGCGACAGCAGCCAGGTTGGCAGGAGTTGGGCCCATTGAGCCGGCAGCGCAAGCCCCTGCCCTGCGCCCGGCCCTGCTTTTGAGCCTGCAAGAGACCCTGGCGGCGCGATCGACCGGGACCTTGCGGAAAATTCAGTGGACGGGGCGCTCTCGTGGTGACGCAGTCTCGAGGCCGGCAGCCACTGCTGCATGCGTTCGGGCTCATGGCGGTCATCGGGCTGCCAGCGCCGGATTTGCGCCGGACCCAGTCGCGCCTCCAAACGCTCAAGCAACTGCTCCAGACTCTCACCGCGTTGCTGATCCTCCAGCAGTAAAGTGCCGCTGCGCTCCGCCAGCGGCGCTGTCTCCAACGAGCGCAAGCTCACCGTCTGGGCCGGCGCGTCCCAACGCCCCACGGGCAGATGCTCGGACAGCAGGCGCAGCACATGCCCCATGTCCTGGCTGGCCTCCCGCAAGCGTAAAGGCAAAACGCGGGGATCGCCGGCGTTGCGCCGGCTGTCACTTTGCCAACCCAGTTCCAGCCCCAACACACCCAGCTTGCGCGTCACCAGCCAGGTGCGCAAGTGTTGCAGCAAGCACTCGGCCGCTCGCAGCAGGCCTTCGGCCTGCTCAACACCCCCGGGCCACTGCAGATGCGCCGTAAAGGCCTCGGGGACCTGCCACCATACATGGCTTTCAGGGCGCTCGCCGAGGGCTTGATCCAGGGCATCGAGCAAGTCCTGGCCGAAACGACGCGCCACGCCCTGACGCGGCAAGCAACGCAGGTCCTGCCAGCGTTGACAGCCCAGGCGCTTGAGCAAAGGCAGATGCGACTGTGCCGCATCGAGCGTGGCCAGAGGCAGATCGACGGCTGCAATGCGGACAGTCTCACGCCAGGGTCGTTGCAAGCGCAGGCGAGCCAGCGCCTGCAACGAGGTAGGCCCCGCAGCAGCTTGCAAGTTATCTGAATGCTCGACCAGGTCTTCCCTCGTGACTTGTTCGCGCAGTTGCACCAGCAACGATCGCAAACCGCCAAACAGCCGCAAGCTTGCTGCAACCTCCATCAGCACCGCATCGTGGCTCAAGCTCACCCGCGGGGTATAGCGCAGCGCGTGGCAGGCCAGCGATGCGCGCGCGGCGGATATCGACACGGCATCAGCAGGCCAGGCTCGCAGCGCGATCCACAGCATCGGGCACCTCCAGAAGGCTCAGCGGCCGCCGGACAGCCTGGCGACGGTACACGGCTTGTGCATGGCCGGCAGCCAATAAGTGCCGCAGGGCCACCGGTGAAGTTTGCAGCGCCAGGGGCGCTGACAGCGGCGGTCCTCGACGCTTGAGCACCTCGACCTCCAGCACCGCGGCCACACCGGCTGCGACCGGCGACCACTGCAGGGCCAGTCGCAAAGGAGCCGGCGATGCCTGCTGGCGAGCCGCTTGTGGCCGGCAGACAAACAGCAGACGCGACTGGGTCTGCGCCAAAATCTGCAAGCGCCGCAAGGCGGATAAGGGCACCTGCTCAAGCCACAACAGCACCGCTTGCACCTGCGCGCAGCGCAGGGCCTGCTCGGCCGCCCACAGTCGATCGGCCAGGCTCTCGGCGTGCACCTGCAACAGAGTGCCCGGATCGCAATTTTGGGCGGCCAGAGCCGGACCAAACGGCACATGGGGCGCGCCTATGAGCATGAGCGCGCCACGGGCGCGGGATCTGCGACCCGGCGCATGCAGGCCCAACTGCCCGAGCGAAGGAGCCAGCAAGCCCCACTCGGCGTGTACAGCGCTCGCCTGCAGCAGCTCGGTCAGACTGCCCATCGGCCAGCCGCCACCCGGCAAAACCGCATCCAGAGCGGGGTAGCAGGTGGGCAATACCGGCTCACGGGCACGCGCCAGCTCGCTCGCACGCCACACTTGGGAAAGTTCAGGGACACATGAATCGGACACGGGAACAGACAACTTAAAGAACTGTATAAATATACAGTTTTTTGGCCTGTCTGTGGGGCCCGATCTGCCGGCCCCGGGCGCTTAAAGACTCAAGCGCACACGCGCTGGCGGACCTGCTCGTACTCGCGGCGCAACTGGGCGATGTAGTCGCCGGCCTTTTGCACCTTGTCAATGGTGCCAATACCTTGCCCACAACCCCAGATGTCGCGCCAGGCCTTGGCCGCTGTATCGCCGCCGAAATTCATTTTGCTAGGGTCGCTGCTGGGCAGATTCTCTGGATCCAGCCCGGCTTTGCGGATTGAGGGAGCCAGGTAGTTCCCATGCACGCCGGTGAACAGGTTGGTGTAGACGATATCGTCTGAATTGGACTCAACCACGGCCTGCTTGTAATCGTCCGCGGCGCGGGCCTCCTCGGTGGCGATAAAGGCCGAACCGATATAGGCAAAGTCCGCGCCCATGGCCTGCGCTGCCAGCACCGCCCCACCGGTGGAAATGGCCCCCGAAAGCGCCACCGGTCCGTCGAACCATTGGCGGATTTCCTGAATCAGGGCGAAGGGACTCTTCACGCCGGCGTGGCCGCCAGCACCAGCGGCCACGGCGATCAGTCCGTCAGCCCCCTTCTCAATCGCTTTATGTGCAAAGGCGTTGTTGATGATGTCGTGCAACACCACTCCGCCGTGGCTGTGCGCCGCCTGGTTGATGTCCTCGCGAGCACCTAGCGAAGTGATGTAGATCGGCACCTTGTACTTGACGCACAAAGCCATGTCCTGCTCGAGCCGATCGTTGGATTTGTGCACGATTTGATTGATGGCAAAAGGTGCGGCGGGCTGCTCGGGATGAGCCCGGTTGTAGGCGGCCAATGTTTCAGTGATCTCGGCCAGCCATTCATCGAGTTGGGAAACCGGTCGCGCATTGAGCGCGGGCATGGAGCCAACCACCCCGGCGATGCATTGGGCAATCACCAGCTTGGGGGTGCTCAAAATGAACATCGGCGAGCCGATCACAGGAAAAGGCAAGTGCGCCAAGGCGCCGGGCAATCGCGACATAAAAGGGCTTTCAAAAAAACAAGGGTGCGCGGCTCAGAAGGCTTGGGGCGCCAATTGAGTGACGCAATCGGCACCATCGACGATGGCATCGCGCTGACCAGGAATGCGGGTGAGCAGGTGGTCAGCATAAAAGCGAACGGTAGTGATCTTGCTCTGCAAAAACTCGCTGCCAAATTCACCCGCCTGTCCGTCCGCCAGTAATTGCTCGGCCACCGATAGCGCCCGGGCCATCTGCCAGCCCGACATCAAATTGCCAGCCAGCATGAGGTAAGGAACGCTGCCGGCGAACACGGCATTGGGCGAGGTTTTACCCGCTGTGACGATGAAGTCAACCACATCGATAAAAGCCTCGCGCGCCGCAGTCAGACGACCGGCCACAGCCCGCCCCGATGCACTGCCTTGGGCCAGCAGCTGCGCTTCGGTCGATTCGATCCGAGCGGCCAGAGCCCTAGCCGTACGCCCGCCATCACGCAGCGTCTTGCGCCCGATCAGGTCGTTGGCCTGTATGGCGGTGGTGCCTTCGTAAATCGTCAGAATCTTGGCATCGCGGTAATACTGTGCTGCACCGGTCTCCTCGATAAAGCCCATGCCACCGTGTACCTGCACGCCTAAGGCAGTCACTTCCTGGCTCATCTCGGTGCTGTAGCCCTTGACTAGCGGCACCATGAATTCGTAGAAGGCCTGGTTTTCCTGCCGGGTCGCTGCATCGGGGTGATGGTGGGCCGCATCAAAGGCAGCCGCAGCCACCGCTGCCATCGCCCGGCAACCTTCGGTATAAGCGCGCATGGTCATGAGCATGCGTTTAACATCGGGGTGATGAATGATGGGAGCACTGCCCGGGACAGAGCCATCCACAGGCCGGCTCTGCACCCGGTCGCGGGCATACTGCACCGCCTTCTGATAGGCCCGGTCTGAAATGGCGATACCCTGCACTCCCACCGCGTAGCGAGCCGCGTTCATCATGATGAACATGTACTCCAGGCCGCGGTTTTCCTGACCGACCAGGAAACCAAGCGCACCGGGGCCGGCCTGATCAGCCACGCTGCCGGCGATACCGTCGCCGTACTGCAAGACAGCCGTTGGGCTGGCCTTGATGCCCAATTTATGCTCGATGCTCACGCAGTGCAGATCGTTACGCGCCCCCACCGAACCATCGGCTTGCACCAGGAACTTGGGCACCACAAACAGGCTGATGCCCTTGACCCCCTCGGGCGCTCCGGGGACACGGGCCAGTACCAGATGCACGATGTTCTCGGCCATATCGTGCTCACCGTAGGTGATGTAGATTTTGGTGCCGAAAATTTTGTAGCGGCCATCGGGCTGCGGCTCGGCCCGGGTCCGCACGGCAGCCAAGTCGGATCCGGCCTGCGGCTCGGTCAAATTCATAGTGCCGGTCCACTGTCCGGTGACCAGCTTGTCCAGATAGGTGGCCTTGAGTTCGTCGGAACCGGCTGTCAGCAAAGCCTCGATAGCGCCATCGGTCAGCAAAGGGCAGAGGGCAAAACTCATATTGGCCGCATTGAGCATTTCGCCGCAGGCCGCGCCTATGGTCTTGGGCAGTCCCTGCCCGCCAAATTGGACGGGGTGCTGCAAGCCCTGCCAGCCGCCTTCAACATACTGCTTGAACGCCTGCTTGAACCCAGGTGTGGTGTGGACCATCCCATTCTTGAGGGTCGAGGGATTGCGGTCGCCCTCCCAATTGAGCGGGGCCAGCACTTCTTGGTTAAAGCGCGCGCATTCTTCAAGCACGGCCTGCGCTGTATCAAACCCAGCCTCTTCGAAGCCAGGAATGCGGGCAATTTCGTCAATATCGGCCAGGTGCTTGATATTGAACAGCATATCCTTGACGGGGGCGATATAGCTCATGGTCGGGTCCTTCATTCAGATACAAATGGGGTCAGTTCCAAGCGCAGCAGAGATCCTGCAAGGGCAAAAGCCTAAAAAAAGGCACCCGCCGGATGCCTTCGATCGTCCAGACCGCCCTCAGAGCTTGCTCACCAGTTCGGGCACAGCAGCAAACAGGTCGGCTTCCAGGCCGTAGTCGGCCACGCTGAAGATGGGCGCCTCCGGGTCCTTGTTGATGGCCACGATCACCTTCGAATCCTTCATGCCGGCCAGATGCTGGATGGCCCCCGAAATACCTGCAGCCACATACAGCTGCGGCGCCACGATCTTGCCAGTCTGTCCCACCTGCCAGTCGTTGGGCGCGTAGCCTGCATCGACCGCCGCACGGCTGGCACCCAACGCCGCGCCGAGCTTGTCGGCCAGCGGTGTCATGACCTCATTGAACTTCTCGGCACTACCCAAGGCGCGGCCGCCCGACACAATGACCTTGGCCGCCGTCAGCTCCGGCCGGTCGCTCTTGGACAGCTCGCTGCCCACATAGCTGCTCTTGCCGCTGTCAGCCACTGCCGCTGCACTCTCCAGCACAGCACTGCCTCCGGTTGCGGCCGCATCAAAACCGGTGGTGCGCACGGTGATCACCTTGATCGCATCATCGCTCTGCACAGTGGCAATCGCGTTACCGGCGTAGATAGGCCGCTCGAAGGTGTCGGGACTAACGACCTGGGTCACATCCGACAGTTGCGCCACATCGAGACTGGCAGCCACGCGCGGGGCCACATTTTTGCCCGAGGCGGTGGCTGGAAACAAGATATGGCTGTAATTCCTGGCCATGGCCAGTACCTGCGCCGCCAAGTTCTCGGCCAGTCCGTGGGCCAGCCCGGCCGCGTCCGCATGAATGACCTTGGCGACGCCGGCAATCTGAGCCGCCGCCTGAGCGGCAACCGCCGCATTGTGACCGGCTACCAGCACATGCACTTCTCCACCGCACCGAGCGGCCGCGGTCACGGTGTTGAGGGTGGCCGGCTTGAGGCTGGCATTGTCGTGTTCAGCGATAACGAGAGAGGCCATGACTTTCCTGATCAGTTAGGGGCGGAGCCCTTCGCTCCGCAAATAAAAAGCTGTGTTCAAGGACCGGGGTATTTGTCGCGCAAACCTGGTCTTCTCAGATGACTTTCGCTTCGTTCTTCAATTTGTCCACCAAGGCCGCCACATCCGCCACCTTGACCCCGGCGCCGCGCTTGGGCGGCTCGCTGACCTTGAGCGTCCTGATGCGCGGCTTGACATCCACACCCAGGTCCTCGGGCTTGAAGACATCGAGTTGCTTTTTCTTGGCCTTCATGATGTTGGGCAGCGTCACATAACGCGGCTCATTCAGGCGCAGGTCGGTCGTGACGATGGCCGGAAGACTCAGCGACAAAGTCTCGATGCCGCCATCGACCTCGCGGCTGACGGTAGCCTTGTCGCCAGCGACTTCCACCTTGGAGGCAAAGGTGGCCTGAGGCCAGCCGAGCAGGGCCGCCAGCATCTGGCCGGTCTGATTACAGTCGTCGTCGATGGCCTGCTTGCCGAGGATGACCAGTTGAGGGCCTTCCTTGTCGACCAGAGCCTTGAGCAGCTTGGCCACGGCCAAGGGCTGTAGCTCATCGGCGGTCTCCACCAGAATGCCGCGATCGGCACCGATGGCCATGGCCGTGCGCAGGGTCTCCTGACACTGGGCCACACCGCAGCTGACCGCCACCACTTCTGTGGCCGCGCCCTTTTCCTTCAGCCGTGTGGCCTCCTCGACGGCGATTTCATCGAAGGGGTTCATGCTCATCTTCACATTGGCAATATCCACACCGCTGCCGTCGGACTTGACGCGCACCTTCACGTTGTAGTCGACCACGCGTTTGACAGGTACCAAAACCTTCATGGGCTCTCCAGAACTAGGTAAATGGGGGCGGGGCCGCTCGTTGGCGCCCCTGGATCCAGTTGACGTTACGTCAATTGGCGCATTCTAAGCGGCCGCCGCCCAAACGGCGGTCTCAGGCGATTGAGGCAGGGGCTGTGGCATCAAACACAAAAAAGCACGACCGTTCTTTTTGGGACTATATCCTGCCCCGCCCACCAAGTCAAGGCTCATCACGGGCGGCCAACGCGTACCCGCGACCACCCCTCACCACTGCGCTGCATTCTGAATTTGAAACACCCGCTGCGCGGAGACGATTTCCACGCCGTGAGCCCGCAAGGAGCGCAGGATTTCGAGATTGATTGCGGACCTGAGATTGCCCTGCCCGTTCTCCGGATCCACGATCCAGTAGCAGAGCGTGAATTCCAGTCCGTCGGGGCCAAACTGACTCAACTGAGCGGCCGGAGCCGGATCAGCCAGCACCCGTGGCTGGGTTCGCGCCGCCGCTTCAAGCAGACTCATCACGCGGTCGGCATCGCTGCCGTGAACCACCGGTACGGTGGTGGTTTGCAAGACCTTGGGGTCGGTCAAGGAGAGGTTTTCGATGCGGTTGCTGATGAACATGTCATTGGGCACCACAGACTCCCGCCCCGAGAGGGCTCGCACAACCGTGTAACGCGCCTTGATGTCGGTGATGCGGCCTTCAAAGTTGTCGATGCGCACGCTGTCTCCGATGCGCACACTGCGCTCGGCCAGCATCACAAAGCCACTCACATAACTTGCCGCGAGCTTCTGCAGACCCAGGCCCACACCAACACCGATGGCCCCCCCCAGCACCGACAGGGCGGTCAAATCGATGCCCACCGCTGTCAGGCTGAGGATCAGACCGACGCCCACCAGCAGGGCCCGCACCCCATTGCTGACCGCCTTGCGCAGGGACAGATCACCCCCCGTGGCCGAGGCGAGCAGGCGATCCTCGATGGCCGAAGACACCCAGAGGGAGACGATCAGCACAGCCGCGGCGGTCAAGGCGCCCCCGAGCACATCAAGTGCAGTCAACTTGGATCCGCCCACCCTCCAGACGATGCTATCGAGTTCGCCCAGCAGCAGGGGCAGGAGCCCCGTGATCCACAGAACGACCGCCAACCAGGCCAGCCACGAGATGGACCGCTCGAGCACGCGAACCAGGGGCGCCTGCTTGAACGCGGCCTGTAGAACCTTGACCCCCACCCGAATGATCGCCAGGGACAGCAGAACCGGCAGCGCCAGGGCCAGCAAAAACAAAGGCACGCCGGCGATTTTCAGGGTGGCGTGGGCGGCATAAATCAGCAGCAGCAACAGCAGAGGGAACAAGGCCCCGTCGAATGCACGGCGACCCAGAAGAACCGATGCGTTAGACCCCTGCGGCACGGCCCGACTGACCGCACGCACCAGCGCCCAGGCCAGCAGCAGGCCGCCACAGAGCACACCCAGCTCGATCAGCGCCGAGCCGTAGGTCATGGTGGCCCACGCCTGCTCGAGCTTGACACCGCGCAGAGTTTCAAGGGGGCTCGATAGACCCGCTGCAGCCATGACTGAACACTCCCCAAAAAATCAGAGTCCGGCCAGCACCCGCAGATGGGCTTCAACACTACGGGCCAGCGCATCAAGATGGTAGCCGCCTTCGAGGCAAGAAACGAGGCGCCCATGGGCATGTCGCTGCGCCACGCCCATAAGTTGCCCGGTGATCCAGGCATAGTCGTCCTCCTCCAGCTCGAGCTGACCCAGACCATCCTGACGATGCGCGTCAAAGCCGGCGCTGACAAACACCATTTGCGGCGCGAAGGCCTCCAGTCGAGGCAGCCAATGCGTCTCGATCAAAGCGCGAATCTGCGTTCCCCGGGTGTACGCCGGCACCGGGAGATTGAGCAGGTTGACCGCGCCCGGCTCCGTGCCAGTGAAGGGATAGAGAGGATGCTGAAAAAAACTCACCATCAGGATGCGTTCATCACCCGCCACGATGTCCTGGGTACCGTTGCCGTGATGGACATCAAAATCGATGATGGCCACCCGTTTAAGACCGCAGGACTCCAGCGCATGCAAAGCGGCTACCGTCACATTGTTGAAAAAACAAAAGCCCATGGCCTGGGCCCGGGTCGCATAGTGGCCCGGCGGACGCACGGCGCAGAAGGCGTTGTCCATCTCTCCGGTGATGACCGCATCGGTAGCAGCAACAGCGGCACCAGCTGCCCGCAAGGCAGCCTCCCAGGAATGGGCGTTGACGCTGGTATCCAGATCCAGGGGCCGATGGTGCACCCCGTCAAGGCCCGAAGCCGCCTGCCGGGAAAGCTCTTGTACCTGGGCAAGGAGCAAACCATCGTGGGCACGAAGCAAATCGGTCCGCTCAACCTGCGGGGCTTGGCGATGGACCAACTGCTCAAACAAGCCCGACGCCCGAAGACGCATTTCAATGGCAGCGAGCCGCTCGGGGCACTCGGGGTGACCAGCTCCCATCTCATGGTCGCGGCACAGGCTGTGGCTAAAAAAACCGGTAGACATGCAAACCCTCAGGCGCGAGGCGGGGTTGAGCCTCAGGATGGGTTATGGTGCGGGCTTGTTCAAGCGCTCATTGACCATGAACTTTAAACCCACCCGCTTCACTTTTGAGGTTAACACGCCATCGGCCCAAGTCCGTGTGCTTGCGCGTTGGCATCGGCCGCTTTGGAACCGGTGGGTCGCGTTGTTGGCCTTTGCGGCGGCTCAGCCGCTGACGGCTGTCTCGCAGGTCGCGGCCAACCCATCGAGCAGTCCGTCGGGTAGCCCATCAGCAGCCGCTGAGCCGGCCACGCCTAGGGCCAAGGGCAAGACGCAAGCCCGGCCGGAGCGGCCACAGCGCCCCAAAGCGGCCCCGAAAGCAAGCCAGGGGACCACCGTTTTGATAGGTAGCGGCCAGGCCTATGCCGAACGCGCCGAAGCCATGGATTTTGCCGAGCGCCTGGCCCTCGAACGCGGACTGCCGGCGCACTGGCTGCGCCAGACGATCGGCCAGGCCAGGCGATCGCCGCTGGTTATTCAACTGATGCAGCCACCCTCCTCGCCCTTCGTTAAAAATTGGCGCGTGTATCGCGGCCGCTTCATCGAGGACATCCGCATCCAAGCGGGCTTGCGGTTTTGGCAGACCCACGAGGGCGAGCTCAATCGGGCCGAATCCATCTACGGCGTACCGCCGGAAATTGTGGTAGGCATCATCGGCGTGGAGACGCTCTACGGCCGTCATATGGGTCAATTCAGGGTGATGGATGCGCTGGCCACCCTGGCTTTCGACTTTCCCGCGCGCCACCCTCGGGCAGCCGAGCGCAGCGAATACTTTCGCAAGGAACTCGAGCAGTTTCTGCTGGCGCAACACCGCAGCCAGACCGACCCTTTCGAATCGCTGGGCAGCTACGCCGGTGCCACCGGCATGCCGCAATTCATGCCCTCGTCGATTGCCTCATTCGCCGTCGATTTCGACAAAGACGGTCGCATTGATCTGCGTTCGAGTGTGAGCGATGTAATTGGCTCGGTGGCCCATTACCTCAAGGCCTTCAACTGGAAGCCGGGCATGCCGACTCACTACCGGGTTGAACTGGACAAGCAGGCCGATCTGTCCAGCTTGCTGGCGCCCGACATATTGCCCACCTTCAGCGCCCAGGTTTTTCAGGAAAAGGGGGCCCTTCTTCAGGAGCCGGCGACCTCACACACTGGGCCCCTGGCGCTTATTGAACTGCTCAACGGAAGCGAGGCGCCCACCTTCGTGGCGGGCACCGAAAACTTCTATGTCATTACCCGATACAACTGGAGCAGCTACTACGCCATGGCCGTCATTGAGCTGGGCCAGGAGATCGCTCGGCGCAAAAACCGGGGCCATTAAGCGCAGGCCCCGCCGCGCGCCCATGGCCCGGCCCAAGTCGCCGATCAGGGACGCGCAGCCCGGTGGAAGCTGGTGTCGACATAGCTCTCAACCGGCTGCATTTTCTTTTGCGGCTTGCCGTATTTTTCACGCAGCTGAACTGCGGTTTTAACGCCCTCAACACTGATCGCTGCGTCGCGGGTGAAGCCATTCTTTGGGTCGAGCAGAATGGCATAGCTGGTCTCGGCACTCTGGCGCGTTGCCCCATTGACATTCTTGATGAAAATCTCAAGCGCAGCCTCCTTGTTCTTGGGGTCGTAGAGCCAATCCAGGGCGCTGCGGTAGCCGCGGATGTATCCGATCAAGGTGTCGCGATTGTTATCGGCCCAAGTCTTGCGTACACCCGCAACCAGGCCCTGGTAGCTGCCAAGCGCGGCTGATGCGTCGGCCAGCACATTGATCCCCTTTTCCTTGGCCAGCACTTCGAAAGGAGAGATCAGCATGGTGGCCGAGTGCTTGCCCGCGATCAAATCGTTGTACCGACTGAGCACTCCGCCGGCAGAGACGGTCTTGTAATCGCGGTCTAGCACCAGGCCGTTGCGCTCCAGGACCTCGAGCAACACAAAGGCATAGCCGGTGGTCAGGGCGTCCACCGACAAAGTGGTGCCGCGCAAGTCGGCAAATGTCTTGATGTTGGGCTGCGCCCCCACGCGCAGGAACCCGTTGTCGGCCCCCATCACGGCAATCAGATTGGCGCCATCGATAGGCACCGCACCCTGGCCTTCCCGATAGGCCAGCAGGTTATCAACCGCAGTCATGGCAATTTCAAACTGTCCGTTAATCAGGCCCGTGAGTTGCTCGCGTGAATTGGGCGTGTTGATGGTGGTGACATTGACCCCGTTGCGCCCAAAAAAGCCCCGCTCCTGACCCACCCAGATCGGCCAGTTAAAGCCTCCGGGGAAGATATTGACCCTAACTTCCTGCTTGGGCGCGTTGGCGGCCGGAGCAGGCGGCACGCTGCCGCAGGCAGCCAACAGGCCGGCACAGGCAACGGTCAGTACGGTGAGAAGTCTTTTCATGAGCGGTCCTTGCGGTGATGGCATGAACATAAAGATGACCCGAATCGGCTGCCAGACGCGATCCGGATCGCCAAGACCCACCCCGTGGAGGCGGGAAGCGATCGAGAGAATTACAGCAAGATCGCCCTCGCGCAAGAGGGAGACCGAGTAGAAGTCTTACCGACGGCTGAAAAACAGATTTTCAGGACCCAGGCCAAAGGCCTGCTCAGGCCGGCACCAAAAATTCGCGGCTGACATGGGCGCCTATTTCATTGATCCGGTCGAGAAACTGGGTCAAGAAAGCGTGCAGTCCGGTCGCAAGAATCTCGTCAATACGAGCGAACTGCAGGTCAGCACGCAGCTTGCCGGCCCGACGGCGGCTCTGGCTGGCAGGATCCAAGGTGACGCTGTCCAGGTTGGCAATCACCTCGCGCAAGCAGCCATGAAGAGAGCGGGGCATGTCAGAGCGCAGGATCAGCAATTCAGCCACCCGCTCGGGTTTGATCACATCGCGATAGACCTTGCGATAGACCTCAAAGGCCGACACGCTGCGCAGCACCGCGCTCCAGTGGTAGAAGTCCAGCTCCTGCTCTTGAGTTTGGCCGTGGAAATCCGAGCCCAGGGCGTGGAATTTCACATCAATGAGTCGGGCGGTGTTGTCGGCGCGCTCGAGAAATGTGCCCATACGCAAGAAATTAAAGGCCTCGTCCTGGAGCATGGTGCCCGAGGTGACGCCGCGGGACAGGTGCGAGCGGTATTTGACCCACTCAAAAAATGTGGCCGGGTCACGCTCGAGAGCATCCTGGCTCAACATGCGCACCAACTCCAAATAGGTCTGGTTTTGCGTCTCCCACACCTCGGTGGTCAAGGACCCCCGCACCGCGCGAGCATTTTCGCGGGCCGCACGCAGGCAGGAAATGATGCTCGATGGATTGCCCTCATCGCGCACCATGAAGTCCATGACCAGACGCGAATTGAGCGCATCGCCAAAGCGCGCCTGATAAGCCGTCTTGAGCTCGCTGATGGACAACATGCCCCACCAGCCGGCCTGGGCCAATGCAGCCGACTGCGGCAGCAGCGAGGTTTGGTAATTCACATCCAGCATGCGTGCTGTGTTCTCGGCCCGCTCGGTGTAACGGGACATCCAGAACAGATGATCGGCGGTACGGGAAAGCATGAAAGTCCTTAGATAAACAGCGCAATAAACGGCCAGTCTTGACGCACAGGCTCTGCTAGACGCTGGGCTCCGACTCCAGAATCCAGGTGTCCTTGGTACCGCCGCCCTGCGAGGAATTGACCACCAGCGATCCTTCCTTGAGGGCCACCCGGGTCAATCCACCGGGAACCATCTGCAGTTGGCGGCCGCTCAGAACGAAAGGGCGCAGATCGATGTGACGCGGCGCAATGCCGCTATCCACATAGGTCGGGCAGGTCGACAGACTCAGTGTGGGCTGCGCGATGTAGCCAGCCGGGTGGGCCTGCAGCACCTTGCGAAAAGCCTCAATCTCGGCCGCCGAGGCTGCCGGGCCCACCAGCATGCCATAGCCGCCCGCTCCGTGCACCTCCTTGACCACCAGGTCTTCAAGATGGGCCAGTGTGTAGGCCAGATCCTCCGGCAAGCGGCACTGATAGGTGGGCACATTGGAAAGAACGGGTTTCTCCCCAAGATAAAACTCAATCATCGCCGGCACATAGGGGTAAATCGATTTGTCGTCAGCCACCCCCGTGCCGATGGCGTTGCAAATCGCCACATGACCGGCCCGGTAGGCCCCCAACAAACCCGCGCAGCCCAAGGACGAATCGGGCCGGAACACCAGGGGATCCAGAAAGTCATCGTCCACCCGCCGGTAAATCACATCCACACGCTTGGGTCCACGGGTGGTGCGCATAAAAATGCGGTCGTTTTCAAAGAACAGGTCCTGACCCTCAACCAGCTCCACCCCCATCTGCTGGGCCAAAAAAGCGTGTTCAAAATAGGCCGAGTTGTACATACCCGGCGTCAGGACCACCACGGTTGGCTCGCTTTGGCCGCTGGGTGCCATGGCCCTGAGGGTCTCGAGCAGCAGGTCCGGGTAATGCGCCACCGGAGCCACCCGGTTCTGGGAAAAAAGCTCCGGGAACAAACGCATCATCATTTTGCGGTCTTCAATCATGTAGCTGACGCCCGAGGGCACACGCAGGTTGTCTTCAAGCACGAAGTACTCACCCTGACCCTCAGCACCCGATGCGCGCACGATGTCAATACCGCTGATGTGAGAGTAAATGCCGCCAGGCACATCAACCCCCACCATCTCGGGGCGAAACTGCGTGTTGCGCAAAACCTGATCGGCCGGGACCACGCCGGCGCGCAAGATATCCTGGCCGTGGTAGACATCGTGAATAAATCGGTTGAGGGCGGTGACCCGTTGTGACAAACCGGCCTGCAAGATCTGCCACTCGTGCGCGGGGATGATGCGGGGAATCAGGTCGAAGGGAATCAGGCGCTCGGTGCCAGCGCCCTCCTCATCCTTGGCCCCATACACTGCAAAGGTGATGCCGACACGGCGGAAGATCATCTCGGCCTCCTCGCGACGGGCCTGCATCATGGGCTGTGGCTGCTGTGCCAGCCAGCCCTGGTACTGCCTGTAGTGCTCCCGTATCGCGCCGGATGCCAGGTGCATCTCATCAAAAGCCAGTTTGCCCATGACCTGCTTCTCCGCTTGCGTCGCGCTGCGCGCGCCCCTGGCT
>Ga0194130_10003482_pt1 | contig 21092 bp, 14 predicted proteins | sample TA2KigsurfametaG_FD_160084 | JGI IMG/M metagenome (GOLD analysis project Ga0194130, IMG submission 160084) | Freshwater microbial communities from Lake Tanganyika, Tanzania - TA2015050 Kigoma 12 surface | ecosystem: Environmental > Aquatic > Freshwater > Lake | place: Tanzania: Lake Tanganyika... | reverse complement strand
TACCTGTCTTAAACTTGAATCCAGGGTATGATGGAATGTGAAATAGTCCAGCTAAACTTCCATATAGATCAACTTCATGATTTCCAATAGTATATCGTGTTGAACAATCAGGTGTAAATGATAGTGTACTGTCTAGGCGTGCAACACCACCACTGATACTTTCAATTTTTTTAATTTCGCCAACACCAGTTCCAACGCAAAAATATATTAGATTACCAAGAGCTGGTGCATTACCACTACCAGAATTCAATATAATGGTATTTGCTGCACCAGAATTTACATTTGCGATTACACCAGAACGATGAACAAATGAACTCACGTTGACACTTACTGAAGCATTTGATGTACTTTGAATAAAACTATTTGATGCAAAAGTTGCATCATTGAAGCTGAGTGAATATACAGCAGCAGCACTTGGCTTACTTGCATTCCAAGTTTTGTAATTACATTGCTTGAAACGTTTACCTTATATAAAGATCCATCTAGTGGCTCAATTGCAATTGTTCCTTGACCAGATGGACCATTTGGATTCAAGTATCGAAGAACACCACGAAATGTTGCAACATCATATCTTTGTGATCCATCAGCTGTTTGATATACAATATCTCCTGGCTTATACTGAGAACTAATAAATTGTATAGTACCTGCTACTGGAGCAACATTCAAATTGATATAATTTTGTTTTAGGTAGAGTACATTAGGACCAGAAGTAGAAATAACTGTTGCAAATCCATTTCCACGCTGCGGAGCAACTACACCTTCGCCTGGGAAGAAACGATCAGCAGTATCAGAATCTACAGAAGAAATAACATTACTTCTTGAATATGTTATTTTTGAATTGAGATTTGCAAAAAATAATTGAGCAGAATCGTCAAAATCACCTTCTAAACGACGAATCGTGACTTTTCTATTTGATGCATCAAATGATTCAACAATAGCATTGAAAGTGTTTACAGTTGAGCTGGTTCCTTGATATACAATATCACTTTGGAAGACCATAGCAGCATTATTTCGATCAACTTCAATAATCTTTTTAGAATCAAGAAGAACTCGGCTTCCTGCTTGACAAAAGCCATTTACAGCAATATCATCAAAAAATATACGCGCAAGTTTATATGGCTTCAAATTGTGAGCCACAAATTCTACTTCTTTTCCACGAATATACGGAACTAGATTAGTATCTACGACAATTTTACCAGTTTGTGTTGTAATCGACATATTTCTTTACCTAAACTTATTTGAGATCAAAATCTGAATCTAAACCTAAGAAATCTCTTCCAGTGCCACCGCCTGAAAGATCAAGCCCACCACCAAGATTTATTGGTTGAGTGGTTGTTGGATTTTGTGGCTCAAAAATTGGTTCAACTTGCGATTCAACGAATGGATTTTCTATCTTTGGACCCCAAAGCGAATCACCATACAATCCTCCATTAGAGAATAGATTCCCAATACATCCATTTCCTCCAGTCCAAGGAAGGGTTGTTCCAGTTGATGCTACACCATAGTATCCGCCAGTTCCTGGTAAACCAATACCAGAGAAACTTCCAAATCCAAGTTCTGGAATATTGAAATTTAAGTAACTGAAATCAAAACATGGAAAATCAATAATCACAGGCTTATCAGGAATCACAGGCGTTGGTTCCGTACGAATAGGAGGACCATCTTCACCAGGGTCAAGCACTGGGTCATTTGGTGTAATAATAACTGTATTTGCATTTGCTGTTGGTGGTTTAAGTGTTGATGGATTGGATGGTTCAACTACCTTCTCTCGAATAACTGTATTGATTTCGATAATCTTCTCAGGAACAGTGATGACTTCTGGCTTGAGTGTTTCAGAAACCCACATATCTGTTTCAGGAGTGAGGCTTATTGAACCATTGAACTGTCCAAATAAGAATGGCTGAACAGATACTGATTTATCAGAAGCAAGACTCTGTGTGATAGCAGGAACTTCCGTATAACTTAAACAAACTGTTTTGCGATTTACTGACGCATTGTTTATTCCAAATGGTTTCAAACCAAGAGAATAAACTTTCATTGAAGGAATCATAAATCCATCTTCAAGAGCAACGTTGAAGTCTGGATTCTTATAGTCTACGATATTGAAATTCTTGAAGTTTTCGCCGACTAAACCATACTTCTCTTTCTCTGTTCCATCTTCGTACTGAGTTTTGTCAGCCATCGCAAGTTTTTCAACATTATTGAGCGATGTGAAATACTCTACGCGATCCAAACGCTTATCAATACGAGAAATATCCTTCATCGTATAACGTTTATTCTCATGATATTTTGTACGAACTTCACGAACATCAGGAACATATGGCGGCAAATAAATCGTATACATTGTCATTGCTTCATCAGTATCTTCTGGTGGCAATGGTTGTGGCGCAGATTTACCTTTGATGACTCTGAATTCTTTATCTTTCGACAATACAAGTTTATCAATACGAGGTAGATAATAGTCGAATGATAGTTCTGTTGTTTCGTCTGGTGATGGAATTGCTGGAGTAATATACTTTTTATCACCATCACCAAGATTTTGAGTTGGTCTAAAATCTAAACAATCGCGTAGATTATAGACCGTTCCTGTTGATGATGTATAGACTGGAATTGTGCCGTTTTCATATTCTTCGTTAGTGTATGAGTCAACAGAGAAGAATGAAACATTCGAACCAGTTGCATAGATATGCTGATAAAAATCAACATGGACAAGCAATTGGGCACTTGGAGAATTATAGCCCTCTCTCAAAATCAACTTGGCATGATCATAACGATCATCGCGCTGACCATAATCAACATAGAAGTTATCAGTGATGTCAGTAAACCCAGGAACTGTCTGAGTTGAATCAATTACACCGCTTGGAAGTGCAGTTGCTGTTCCAGCAAAAATCTTACGGACTCTTACAACGTCAGGAACATACAATGAGATTGAATCGCCTGAACGAACAGTTGTATAATTAACGTTTGTAATAAACACTAATCCATTTGCAACGTCAATACTACCATACGAAATATTTGCACCGCCTGGAACTCTGAGTTCAATATTTGTATTTGCGTTTGTTGCCAACGTTGGATATGCATTTGTTACAGCCTGAGAGATTGTTGTACAGCCGCTAGTTACTGTACCGCGAGTAAAGTAGAGTGTTGAATCAAAAGTTGTATTGCTTTGCAAAATCTTACGACGAATCTTATCTTCTGCATCGTTCTGCTTTACAGAAACAAGAATATCAACAAAGGCAAGTCCAGTAAGTCCAGTATTAATTTCTAGCGAATCATTCGTTTTTGAGATATTACTTGCACTAAGTTGTAGTATATCACCATTTGAAACGCCAACTTCAGTTCCTCGATTTCGAACAATCACAACCAAGTTATCTTGAATTGCACTATTTGAATCAGACCATGGAAGAGTTTCAAATCCTGTTGTCAATCCCTGACCACCAGCGATTTGGAAAATACCACTTCCAGTTGATGTTGGTTGGCGATTTGGAATAAATTTATTATGAACATAATCCGAGTTATTGATTGATCCGCGTTTTGCATATGCTCTTGGTAAACGGAAAATCAATGGAAGTTTTGTTGGTTCCTCTAGAGATGCTTCACCAGTTATGTATTTGGAATATACAGAAACATTCATCGATGTATCTGCAACAGCCAATTGGCTGTTTGAAACAACAGGTCCTGTAATAAACGACTCTGCGTGATTAATATTGAAATTCAATTGAACAACTGTAGGAGTATCAGCTCTACCACCACCAACCTTAGCAACGTCATCAAACTCACGATCGAGAGTTGCCTTTCTTGTTGAGCCATTATAGTGAATGATCGTTCGAGTTTGATTTGTTACATTAGAAGAATATGGAGTCTGCTTGAAAATTTGAAGTGGTTCAGTTGAGGAAGTAGAGATAAACGTGCTTGTAAATTCAGTGTTGACCAAGAATGTATTGTTGTTTGGAATTTGAACAACTTCACGAACTTCGTTATTGATACGAACAATATCACCTACATTTACCTTTGTGAGCCCACCACCCGCATCAAGCAAGTTACTTCCAACATGAACTTCAAACATATTCGCATTGACATTTGCTCTCGAAATTGATGAGAGTGCATCTAATCTAACTGGAAGAATCGTTACACTTACATTTTGATAAGCATTTGAAATCGCAGAGAAGTTATCATTAAACGAGAGCGATTTTGCATTGTCTGATGCAGCATTTACAGTTGCAATGACTGGTGACATTGATATATCAGAAAGATATAATTTGTAAACACCTCCAGAGTCGTTGTTTGTATTGAATGGATCAGCACTATATCGAATGAAGTTTTTTACTCGAGCTGTACCAATTTTTGTATTTTGATAGAGTTTAGTATTTGCACTAGTACCTAAACCAATAGCAACATCTGATGTGCTCACGCAGTGGATGTCGACTTTTTCAAGAGCACCGATGTTGATAAACCCATTTGATGATCCACGAAGTCCTGTAACATATATGTAATTTCCGTAAGAAATATCAACATCAGTTTCAACAAGACGTTTCACGTCAGCTTCGCTTCTTGGCTTATCAACGTTGATCTTCATAGTGCCAAGAGTTTCAAATTCGAATCCCTTGACATACGCCTTTCCAGGTTCAATCTCTATGGAATATTGCGAAGAATCTGAACTATTGGTAATAGAAGCTCGAAATGGTTTGAGTGTATAATCGCCAGACTCATCATAAGTACGGCGAGCAAGAGTTTTTTCAAGTTCAGCATAAATTGGATATTTTACTTGTTTTGTAATGATTCCATTTTCTACACGCATTAGTTCAAAAAACTTTGACTCATCAATCACTGTATCAAGTGGACGAGTCGTGAGAACTAAACTAAATTGAAAACGATCTGCACCTGGAGCCTGATAGTTAAATGCTGCTTGCGCTGGATCAAGAAGAGTTGTATCAATTTCGCTGTCGACTATTTCTTCGTTGATCTCAAGACCAACCTTTACATTTGCAGAAGCTGAATATGCATTTACAACTGCAGTTTGATCAGCAACCTTCACGAAGTATCCATCAGCATAAAAGATACCTTCGTTGATTGAGACTACTGTTCCAAAACCACTTGAGTTTGAAATATTGGCTTGACCCTCTGTATTTTCTCCTGAAACCTTGATCACATCACCATTTGTAAACTCGTTACCTGTGACATAACGAATCATGAGAGTTGGATCACCCTCGAATGGATAATGAGTCGCTAGAACTTTTGCTTGCACATTTCCTGAGATATTCCGAACCACACGATTTTCGAAATCAGTAATATCAACGTCGTTATCTTTATATGTTCTTTCAAGTTTGAGAAACTTACATTTGTTGTCTAGGGTCATGTTTCCGCCAATAACTGGGGAACCATCTTGGAAAATATGATCGCCGAATGCTTTGATTTGATTCTGAATAATACTTTGAATCTGTGTAAGTTCACGAGCCTGGACTGCGCGACCAGGTTTGAAGAGAATCTTCATATAGTTATTATCTAATGCGTTCTCTTTGAAATCATCGTAATATGGATCGATATTGAACTCCATGATTTAAGCCTCTACTCTTTTTTGTTGTGCGGCGCGTCTTGCTTCAGACCATGGTTTTCCGCGATGTTTAGGAATTATATGATGTAAATGTCGTTCCATGAACTTCTACCTAAAATGAAAGTACAATTTTAATTTGATCGATTTGATTATCTTTTCTAATAATGTTTGTTCTATTTTCCATATACACTAAATCACCGCTGAAAGGTTTGATTTCCGATCCAGAAACCGCCAAAATAGGAGTTGATATACCCGATTGAGCACTCTTTATCGAAGAACTCACAGGGAATGTGCCTGTGATATTATTTATGTAAAGATAATTATCCCCAGCAGACCAGTGAGCCACGTTAGCCACAGCTTCCGCTCCAACGAGAGAACTGCCGATATAGACTGTTTCGTCGTTTACAAAGTTTGCAGTTACAGGATCGCTTACCAAAAGGCGAGTTGTGGCTCTATAATTGGTTAGATTCGCGAACCAGGCACTGTTTGCAATTAGCGGATTTACGAGTAGTCCGACCTGATTGAAGTCGAATATATTTGTAGAATCGCTAATTGGAATCTTTACCCCATCGGTATCATCATTAAGTTCGACGCAGATCATTAGACTATGTGCTCGAAGCTCTTTTGCAGGATTAGATCCGTGTCCGCCAATTGGTCCGACTTGAATATCAAACACTGCATTCGATCTCTCGACATAAACCGTCTGACTATTTGCTGCATAGGTGAATGGAGTATTAACCTGCATCGTCGTATTGTTTACAATCGCGACAACATTGCGGCTTAGTCCGTTCATTGTAATAATGTCGTTCACATAAACGTTGCCTAGCAACGCTGTTGCATTCGAACTTGCGTTTGCAGTCACAATTGTAGCAGTTGTATTGAAAGATCCATTCAGCGTTGCAGAATCTAGGCGAGAGGCAAGAATATTATTCGCAGTTACATCGCCTCGAGTGTAATTATTGCCGCCGATCTGTACAGTTACAGAGGTTACATTTCCGTTCGAAACACGAGCAAGAAGTTTAGATCCACTGCCGTCGGTATTCGTTACAGAAAGGAAATTTGCCGTGTTTGAATTGCCACCGCCAATGTAACCAGAACCACCCCAAAGAACGCGAACGATATCGATTCTGCCATCTTCCGCTGCAGCTAATACCGCAGAGTCTGTCGTAACTGGCATCCATTGTGAGGTGAAGAATTTTTGTTTTAATCCTGGTGGGATCGTATACATATACTTCCAGCGATATCCATCATTTGTTACGATAAATGGATTTTCAGGGAGTTGACCATCGATATCGATCGTAGGTTCTATTGTCGAAGGCGAATTATTTGCATTGAAGAGACACTTGAAGATTTGATCTCTCTTATTTCGAACATAGAATGTATTTGCAACTTGAGGATAAGTGTTGTCTCTGCGTTGAATTATGACCTCAGAATTACCATAGGCAGCATTCGCATTTAGAGAAATAACTTTATTACTGCGAATAGATACAACCTCTCTCGCATCCTCACCAACAATTATGACGTTTCCTGTGCCAACATTTCCTATAAAGTTTGCAGTATTGGCGATAATTGTTTGGCCATTTGCAACAAGTGTGAGAGATTGCGATGTATTTGTATTCGTAAAGACGCTATTGACCAAGAGCGCTGTGCTATTGATCACAGCTGTAACAGTTTTGATCGTATTATTGACACTAATTTTGTCACCAGGAAACAAATATGTTGTGAATTGAGTTCCTGTTCCAAGAATTGTATTCGCATTTGCAGTGATCGCAACTGTTCCACTCAAATTGATATTTACATTCGAATTTACAGTACCTAAAGTATAATAATCAACATATGAGAAAATTTCAATATGATCCTCGTAAGTGTCGTAGGTTCTTTCAGTTTCCCAGTCGACTCGAGAAATGACTGGCTGCATGTCAGATTCATAAATCTTTTTTAGTCCAACCATATTATAGTAGAACTCATTTCTACTATTTGTAGTGAAAATAATATTGTCTACGTTAGATGGATTGGCGCCAGTAAATGTAGTTGAACGACCGATTGTAACAAATGTGTTACAGATGTTAGTATTTGCTAAATCTTTTCGGAGTTTGTCAATTATAAAATTACTAAAGAGAGGTGTGATAAGAGATTTCATTTATTCCTCAATTTCCTGTGAGAGTCACGATCTTGAAATTAGAAAGATATGTGAGGTTTGGTATAACGTGATAGACGGCATTTGTTGTGTTGCCATAATATGCTAGGTTTATATCGATGTAGTTTGAAATTACTTCATTTACTTTGGCATTTTGAACTGTTGCTCGCTTCATATAGACAACACCATTTGCATTTGATGTATATGGAGTGTCGACAGTTAATATAGTTGCGTTAGATATATTTATTACCTGTCGCGGCTGGTTTGCAATCATAATATAGTCATTTACTGAGAGATTAGTATTGAATGAGGACCCGAAACCCAAAACAATTGCATTACCTGTTGCAATTTTTACGGTTCCAGTTTGAGCAGTATATACATTTGCAGTAAAGATATTGAAAGAAACATTATCATTAGCTCTTACAATCTCAGATAAAACATTTGCGTTACCTGAAACAACCAAGCGAGTATTTGCTAAGACCTCTAGAGGCATATTTGAGGAAACTGTGCTGAATGCAGTATTTACAACGAAATGCGTTCCATTGGTTATGGAGATTATCTCACGAACTTCACCATTTATTTGTACAATATTATTTGTAGAGAGTATAAACTGTTCTGGATTTATAACCAAGGTTACAGGATTCATTCCATCATATCGAGAATTAGCATTTACAAAAACTGTATTTCCATTCGTATCTGATGTTCCAGGGATACGAATAAATGTTGTATTACTTGTTACTAATCCCTGACCTCTATAAACAAAATCTCCATGAACCTCAAGTTCAGTATTACTATTGACTCTCGAGATCAAGCCAGTAATCGGGCGGGAATCGTCGATAATCAATAGATCGCCGACGTTGACTCGAGTGTTTGCATATAGTGCGATATTGTTTGGATCAGAGACCCATGTTGTTTGTATTCCAGTTACTACATTTGATCGAGAATTTGCAACAGTAACCACCGCCAACGCCACGCCTTCTGTTCTATTTCGTGCAAGAATCGAAGTGACGTTTGAAAATTGACCGATCTTTCTCTCGACATCATTTCTCGAAATAGTTTTAGCAATCATTGCTAAACCAGCTGGATGTGCAATATTTTTTATTGTTGTTTCATAATCAATCAAATTCTTTTCTGATTCGATCACATACGAGAAATTATGATATATTTTTCCATCTTCAAGAACTTTATCAGAACTTGGGAAGCCATCAGAATTGAGATAGAATCCATTGAATTCAATCAATCCATTTGCGAAAAATGCTTTTCCTTTCGCCAAACCATTGCCATACTGCATTGGATTTGGAAGACCATCAGCAATAACCTGCATTGGATACTGCGATGGAGCAGGAACATTCATTGATAGATTTGAATTGCAATAGATTCCATTTGCGCTAATTAAATCAATTGTATTGCTGAATGCACCTGAGTAATTGTACAATCTCAATAAACCAGTGCTTGGATTATAAGACTTCACATTGGCTTTGAATGATGCATTGCTAATACTATTTCCCTGATAAACATATTCGGTTTCTACAAATACGTTTGCTTCAGGTACTGGATTGATAATTGTATCAAGAATCTTTAGAGAAACATTTGGACTTGCAACATAATCATATCCACGATAAATCAAACGAAGATCTTTAATACGACCAATTGCTGTTGTGTTTACAATATTTTCAACACCATCACCAAAAAGATATCCAACCAGTACTGGCTCAACACCTCTCTGTTTAGAAATTGTTACACCTGTTGCAGTTGTTGCAAATTCAGTGTTTACATATAGATGAGTATTATTGATCACACTCATCACTCTACGAATTTCATTATTGACACGAATCAATGTTTTATTGTTTGCGCCAGAAGAACCAGTAAACACAGTACCAGTTCCAACAACAAGATTATTTCCGATTGCAATATTGACTGTTCCTGTCAATGTATCGTATATTGGAGAAACACGAGATACATGAACTTCTGGACGAGCGAGGTATCCTTCACCACGATCTGTCAATTGAATTGATGTAATTCTACCACCAGAACCCACTGCTTGAACAGTAGCAGCTCCGCCATAACCACGACCACTGAAGCTGACAGTATCTCCGATAGAATATCCACGACCACCATCCATAATACGAACATGAGCGATCAATCCAAGATCTTTATATGTTTGCCATGTTGCTCTTTTGAGTTCTCTTTCATCTTCATAACTATACAAAGATGATAGTTGAGAATCGTAGTGTGATTCAATGCCAAGTCTTGGTGATTGTCTAAATCCAGCGCCACCATTTATTACTGCGATGAGGGAAATGCCACCAGTATTTTCTGTTACGAAGTCGAAACACTGAATAAGTTGGCTGTTTGCATTTGCAGGAACTTGTGTGTTTACGATTGAATTTACGATGAAAACTTTATCCGTATTTTTAGTTTGTAAACTTGATCCACTTAAAGCAGTTGTAATACTATCAACACCTTGAAGTCTTACATCATAGATGAGAATTTGTCCAGTGTTATTTGTAGGTCCACCAACTCCGAAGATTATATTATTCGGCGTTGCCACTTTACCAGAGAAGCGAGCGTCAAAGAAGTTTGTTCCGTTTGCCCAAATTTGTTCGCCTTGAATATAAAAATCGTCTTTATCAGTCTCACTCACATTGAGAATTACGTTGCGATTATTCGCTGTAAATGGATCGTAATCTGTATCGCTGATCAATGAGTCTGAGAGATAGTCAATGACTGATCTATCGTAAGTAATTGGAATTAGAAAATTCTTTTGACTGTTTGATGTACAGGCTGTCTGATTGAGTACGGAAACCTGAAGATCAGTAAACATGTTTGCACGAGGGTCATCACCAATTCCTCGATAAACAATCACTTCTGTATTCGAATATAGACGATATCCATAACCAGGAAATTTTGTTGTAACTGATTCAATAGAGCCAAGAGTTACATTACCTACGATTGCAACAGCATCATTTGCATCACTAGTGATTCCAAGACCACCTGTAACTACAACAGGATCGCCAATGTTATAATATAAACCACGGCGACGTTGTTGCGGATCTGTTTTTATATTGGAGTCAATCTTGATATTTGAAATTGTTCCGATAATTTTCTCAAGGAAAACTTTTGCAGTTTTATTTTCATCGATATAATCAATTCGAATTTTTTCACCATTATTGAAATACTGTTTTACATTTGAAACATAGATCTCAATAATTTCTTTTCCGTTTGTTTTATCAATCGTACGATTTGCAGACTCTACAACGCAGCTCGCGCCTGAATCAACACCGACAATTCTACGCTTCTCAAGTAAATTTACATCTACATTTTTATTCGAATCGCTAAGAGTAATCTGAAATGCTTTTGGTTTTGTCCATTTTCCATCAGAGGCAACTAGAATTTCTTCTTTTGGATAAAGAATCTCAATGTCTTCGTCGAACAGAGCTCTGAATAGCCACTTTATAGATTCGTCGCTACCTTTTTTGCTATAAAACTCTCTTGCACTCTTGAGAATCTTTTCAGTACTCAGAGCAGTTTTTTCTGGGAAGTATGGAAGAATTTCTTGTTTGAAATAACGAATAAACTCATCTGGTGTCTTATCAATATCACGATATTGATCAATATTCATTGCATGGTAAATGGTATTACCTGCAGTATTTGATACACCTTTAGTGTTATTCGTTTCTAACCATTGATAATATAATTCAAGAAATCTTTTAAATTTTGGATGATCAGCTCGAATAAAATCTGGGAGTTGACCCTCAATAAGTGCTGAAACTGTTTTTTCGGAAACAGCCATAGATTATACCACTGGATTTATAATTGTTGTAACACTTCCAGGATCAGTTAGATCCATGGTAATGATTTTATTTTGTGAAGAAGCGAATACTTTCTTTGATGGTATAGAATGTACAACAAGAGTTCCAAATGGGTCTGAAATAGCAACTGGTTGGAAGTTATTGATCGTAACAACTCCAGTTTTATAGTCAATTACTCCAATTTTATCATCGATTGTTTTCTTTACTGGAGAACTTTCATCAAAGTAGTAAATTTTCAATCGACCAGTTCTTCCCTCGAGACTTACATTGAGTCGTGCACCCACTCCACCACCACCAACAATTTTTGCACTTGCAGAGGTATAATTTGCGCCTGGATTCGTCATAATAATTTTCTTTACTTGACCATTTACAATTACAGCCTCTGCTTCTGCACCATTGCCATCACCTTCAATCACCACTTCTGGTTTTGTTACATAATCATTTCCAGGAGAAAGAATTTCGATACTCTCAACACCCGTATAAGATTGAATAACCTCTTCAATATGGCAATCACGCAAAATTCCTGTTGAATCAAAGTATTTGAATGAAGGTGTGACTCTGATATGATTTGCAGCTGTTCCTTGCTGTAACTCAGTATTGAAATTGAGAGTGTAAGAAAGTCTTCGTGTTGCATCAGCAAAGAAACGTTTTTCTAGCGTTATTACTAGATCATTACTTACAATTGAATTTTCGCTATCATCAATCTCACGAGTTAGCTGAGAAACCAGAAATACAGAATTAAAATTGTTTAGATTATCTACAGCAAATTTACGAATTGCAGAAACAATAGAAACATTGATTTCTTCTAGACTCTTGCTTGTCTTAGATAGATCAGCCCAAATTTCCGCCTTTACATTCACATAAGTGTAGTCAGCTGGAACATATTCGGGCGTAACTGTCATAACACTAAATGGTTTCATGATATTTTTCTTTACATTTTCAATTTCTGCAGAAGTAATCTCGTATCCACCGAGTGGTTTTGCTGAGAAAAATACCTTTCCATAAACTGGAGGGTAATTATCTTCGCCACCCCAAACACTTACAGCTTCGAAATATGGATAATCGCGATTGATAATTGCAATATAATCATTTTTGGTAACAGCGCGATTTTGCGAGATATATGCCTTTGGTGCAGTGAATCGAATTCGTTCGAGATCTTCAGCAGCAGCACCAGAAGATGATTCATTTACAAGAGAAACATTTACCGTGACTGCGCCAGAAAGAATTATGTCGAGTGGTTTGAAAACTCGAAGACCATTTGCTTCAACACCGCTTGTGGCAATGTATGAAACAACAACGATATTTCCGTTTGTAAGTTTCCTACCAATAATTCCATCACCAAAGTAGATCTGATATTTACCGTTTTTGTTTTCTTCAAGATAGAATACACGAGCATCTGCGTCAACGTCAGTCGCATCCTCTGAAAGAATGTAAGATTCTTGATTTGCATTCTCAGCTGAGGCTTGAACGCTCACTTTGAGAGTTGATGTATCGATATTCGAATCTGGAATTTCAAAGTATTGTTTTGAGTTCGTTTGCGCATCATAGGTGAATGTGAATCCAGTTGGTAGACCTTCTTTGATTTCGAGATTCTCAACAGAAAACAATCCAGTCTGTGAATTCTTGACAGCAATGCGACTTGATGAAGTCACAAAAATAAAGTTTGCACCATCTTTTGTTTCGGAAACGAATCGAGTAAAACGAGGAATTACAACTCGGCTATTTGCGTCATTTGGAACTGGAGTGATCGTGAGATCTACTGCTGCTCGAGCAGCCACACGAGAGCGTGGAGTATACCCGAGAAGTTTAGCATGAGAAACCACAGATCCACGAGTGAGTGCAGTATCGATAAACATCTCATTGGCAACCATATTCAAATAGTAGCCCATATAATGTGTGTTGTATGAGAGAAGATCAAGAAGAACAGACATACCTGAGCCTTCAAAATTATAGTCACTAAACTCGGACTGAGACTTGAGGTATGCCCTTAGATTATCGCGAATTGTGTCAAAGTCCAATTCTGCGACTTTGAGTTTTGCATCTGAATTAGCCATTTAGCGTACTCGTTCTAAGAAAAATGTTACAGTTAGAGGTTCAGTTGTATTTCGAACAAAGAAAGAAATTGTAATATCATAACCATTATCATTGTAATTCGGTACTGCAGTAACCTGTTGAATTTCGATTCTTGGTTCGTAGTTTTTTAGAGTTAGAAAGATCGAATCTTGAATCAAGGAAGTCGTAACATTATCAATCGGCTCAAAAAGAAACTTTTTTAGATTTGAACCAAGTTCTGGTTTAAATGGTCTTTCATAGTGACTTGTGAGGAGAAGACTTCGAATCGACTGAGTTATAGCATTCTCGTTGAGTTTCTTCGAGATATCCTTCGTCGCAGGATGGGCTATGAAATCGAGATCAAAATCGGAAAACTTTCTTGCTATCAATGACATTCTTACAACTCTTGTAATTATCTATTATTTATGTTGGGTCTGGAAGTTCGCCAATTGTTCCAGGATATAGATCGGTGTAATATGACTCTAGATTTACTTCCGATGCGAAATTCGGCAAACTTACAGAAACATCTAGATTGATCGAAGTTGGTAATCCGACAATCTTCAAGAATTTACAGAAATCGAGCGTGAACCATTGAAATAATGCGCCTAGTCCAATCAGTTTGAAGAATTTATTAATCTTCGCCATAAACTTCTTTAGGAGATACATTGGCCACTGCTCGGCAAAGTTCTGTAGTGCTTCAATATAACGATGTATTTTTTCTTCGAGGCTAATAACAAAGTCTTTGATCTCTCCTCCGATAATCGAAATCAAACTAAAACCAAAAACTGAAATACTTTCGATCGCGCTGATAATCTGTTTTCGAATCTCATTTTTAATTTGTGAAGGAGCATTTTTGAGAGCCTCGATGAGTAAAGCGATCTTCGCTTGTATAATGGCTCCGATATCGAGACTCAAGAGAGCAGGAAGGTTAGGAAGTCCAAGAGTATCCCAAATCGTTTTGAACTTGCTAATCAGTCCACCGATTGCACCGTATATAAGAGAATATGCACCATTTTGCAATTTACTCATAATATATGAAAAGATAACCTCTGCTCGAATAGCGATGGAGTTGACTCCATATTTTATGCCATCATATAGTTTGTGAATATCAGGGAGAAGCGCAAACAAAGCATCTACCTTCTCTGCGATTTGAGCCTTGAGTTTAGTGCGATATTCTGGATTCGAAAACAACTGAACGATATCAATAGAGATTCCGAGAACAGGAATTGAAAACGAAACTGGAAGAACTGCATTGATAATCTCTAAAAGTTTTGCCTGGACGAACAAATGAAATTCTTGGCATAACGCAGTAATTCTTCGTTCCCATTCTTTATCTGGTATGCTCAACCCGCCGTAGATTGGCTTGGATAATGAGATTGGAAAGTTTCCCAACACGTTTTCTAAGGTCTTGAGAATTGATCGCATACTTTCAATTGTGCTTTCTAGAGGTGCAATCTTTCTCAAAAGCTCTTGGCGGATCTCTTCTCTAACCTCTGTTGCTAACTCTCTTCGAATTTTTTCTATTTCAACTGTGAATTGAGAAGGAAGATTTGCGAGCTGAACAAATAAATTTGTAAGAGCTGCCTTTGTTGGCAGCATTGTTCCTTCGCATGGTATTGCTAACGAAACTGACATCATGCAGATCCGTTTGAAGAATTATTAGATGTTCTTTTTGCTATAAGTTGAACTTCTTCCAGTGTTTCTGTTTTAGGGAATAATTTCTTCCCAACTACTGTTACAACAGAAGCTGCAGATTTCAAAGTTTTATTGATATCATTTTGAAGCTGAGAGTCGAGCTTGAAATCAATATTTTTTCCAGCTGCCTTTGATGCAACATCATCAATCTTTCCATATAAAGTATTTTTGAGATTATCTTTGAGACTAAGAATCTCACCCCTATTTTCGTTTACGCTTGCTTCAAAATTCGCAACCTTTTGAGTCAACTCACCCAAAGGAGAATTTTCAAGTAAGTCTTTACCTAATGCATTTGCTGCCTCATTGAGTTTATTGAACACATTGCTGACAGTAGAGGTAATTCCTGCGATTGTTTTACCGAGCGACAACCCCTCAGTTGGAATTTTCTTTGCTGTAATTACCACTTCCTGAAGATCAGGAACAGAGTTTGCTAGAGCTGTTTGAGCGTTTGTATTTGCAGCAGCCGCAGCGTCTTCTGCTGATGCTGCAGCTCCACCGCCAGTCAATCCAGCACCAGAGGATGAAGTTGCAGATCCAGACTGCATATTGATTTGTGCAGCTGGAATATCAACACTATCACCTTGCAATGCCGTAGTCTCTCCTTTGAGGCTGAGTTTCTTATTGGCTGTGATATTTGCAACTCCAAGAGAATTTATATTCATATCAGAGGTTGACTCAGTGAAGTTTTTCTTGCTCTTCATACGAATATCACCAGTTACTGAAAGATTATAGTTTCCAGCAACCTCGATATTCATATTGCCACCAACCTTTAGATTACAGTCACCACCGACTGTAACCGAACACTTGCCGTCGATATAAACATAATCTGAACCCATGACGACAGTGTAATGATCTTTTTGTATACGATCAACGCGATTTCCGTTTGTATCTACTTCAATATATGAACCATTGCGATGCGCCAAGTGTATTCGTTCTTTTCCTGGAGTGTCATCAAATTCTAATGCATGACCTGATTCAGTTTCAAGTGCATTATTGTATGGATACTTTGGTGCATATGCAGGATTTGGTTCATTCCAAGAAACACCACCCGCAGAAGTAATATTTTTCTTTTGATTCTTTTTTCTTGTTGCAATCACTGTGCCTTCAGATTTACCACGAGCAAGACGATTGAATGTAGACTCTTTGATATATTTGCTTTTTGGATATTGTTCTGCCGCGTCGTCTGGCTTCTTTGGACGCGAGCTGACTGTTGTTCCTGGATCGCTAAAACCTTTTTGATAGTTTGGTTTTTTATCAGGCTTTCCTGGAAGAACTCCGATAATTGCAGGATTTTGTGCATTGTCGCCATCAATGAAAAATCCAAAAACCATATCACCTTCTTTTGGTGCATAGCCACCTGGACTATTGACTGGAATTACAGGATGAGCCCACGGTAAAGTATCTGTCGGAATCTTTACTTTATCTTCTGTGTGCCAACCAAAGCAGCGAACACGAACACGACCAAGCTGTTCTGGATCATTGCGATCTTCTACGATCCCAATCCACCAAATAAACCCTTCGAGTCCGATAAAATTTTTCTTTGCTCCTGGCATTACTTACCCTTCTTTGATAATCTATTCAATCCGTCTTTCGCACCTGGAACTTCTTCAGCATATGAGTCAGAAACTAATTCTGCAATTGATTCAAACATATCTTCCGTAAATTTATGATTTACAGAGGAGACAAGATATTTACCAGTTCGTTTCTTGTCTAATTTCTTTCCTGCTTGTCCTGCAGATTCGAACATTGGGAATTCATAATTGACAATATCACCTGCTTTAAGTTCGATATCTCCTGGCATTATGACCTTAATCTTAAAGTGATTGAGCATGACCATATGCATTGCTCTTGGTAATAACCAATACTTTACATCATTGCTTTTTTCAGATACTGAGTCATTGATTGACAGATATGTCCTAAAGAACGATTCTTTCGAATCAAATAGACTTTGATCTTTTGTGTTCTTGAATGAATTTACAGGTTTAAACTTATTGATCAAATTTCCTTGTGCTTCTGCAATGTTTAGATTATAATCTGCGAAGTCATAACTTTGATTGAATAGATCAATGAGCATTAAACGCGAGGAAAATGCACCATTAGAAATTGATGTGAGCATATCAAAATCGCTTATAATATCAAGATTGTCGACAGAGTCTTTATTGTTTGCAGGATCTCGGTCGGAGTTTTTAATTTCGTATCGTAATGTTTTATATGGCTTCTGTTTGATGAGAGTTTGCAAAGAAGTTAGATTGAATCCGTTTTTATTCTCGAAAAAGAAATAACAGAATTTCTTTTGATCATATCCTCGTGCAGTTGCCCACTGAATTGCTTCAAATGGACGGTAATTCGGTATAATGAAATCAAAATTACCAGAAGTATTTTCAAGAGAGGCAATTCGAGCTGGATCGACTTTGAGTTCCTCAGTTAGAATATCAGAAACCACATTTCTAATTTTAGTTGACTTGTATGCTTTACTTACAAGCAATTGCTGTGATGTAATCATTTCATCAGAGCAAAAGTGCAGCACATAAACTTGACCTGCATCAGTACTTGGTGATCTCTTAGAAGTTTTGAATATTCTAAACATTCTTTCGAATGGTCTTCCAAGTCCAGGCTTATCTATACCAACTTTTAGATACTCATTTCCAACAAGATAAAAGTTACTGAACACGTCATTACCGTCATTGAGTAGAATTTCACCATACATGACGCTTGCATATATGTCTTGGAATATTTGCATTTCAACATAAATTTGTCTCAAATCTAAACTTTGTCCACCTGAGTTGATAAGTTCCAAGGAATTGAATTTGAAATCCTTAGAACCAAACATTCCATCTGTTGAACTATTAGTCGATTCGTCAGCCATTTAACATCAATTGTCTAAATTCATTTTCAACTCTATCAAGATATTTTGGATCAAGAAGTCGAATTTTTCTTTTCTTTTCGTTTTCTTCTTGTTCAAAAGTATAGATGGAGACTGCTTTATTTTTTACTGTAATTGTCACTGTATATGTCGGATAAGTCACAACTTGACTTGAAATGGTCAAAGAAGAATCTGCATCTGTAGGGAGAGAAACAGTTTGAGATGAGATTGAGTTTGTTGCAAAATTTACAGAATATTCACTGATACGAGAGGATTCTATAGTTTCATTAAGAATCACACCCTGATGTACAGCAACTTGTTTTGTTTCTTTCTCATAATGATGAACAGTAGATTTTGCTTGTTGAATTGACATAGAATATTTCTTTTGTATAAACTTATCAAGCACTGATGTTTTCAGTGGCCAATCATAATTTGGATTGAAGATGTTATTGAAGAGCAAGATGATCCAACTTCTATATGAATCTCCATAAACTTTATATGCAAGTGTATCTGGTGTGTCTTCATCAACAATCAAATACTCATATGAAAGTTCTATGTTATTTGTAATATCTCTCAGAAAAATATTTCGAGCAAAGATATTTGTTACCGCATTGACGTTGATTGTATTCTTGTCAAATGTATATAATGTTTTTGGAAATGACTCAAAATATTTCATTAGAATCCTTCGTCGATAAGTTTCTTGTGCAAAATTTCGACTTCTTTGAATCGAAGTTGCATGCTAATTTCTACTGGCATACCATCTTTGAATGCTGTCCATTGACCTGCACTTCCATAGTTTACATCGATACCCTGTAGCACGCAAGTAGAAATTCTTGGAAGATTATAGTTTCCGTATTGACCAACCATAAATTCAATATCAAATTCTGATGGTGGAATAAAATATCTACCACGACCGTTTGATGGAATTTCAGGAGCAGCGAAAAATCTAAATTTCTTGATAATTTCTCTGATGATTCTTGTCTCTTTCTCATTTTTTGGAACAAATTTGAAATCAAACATAAACTCTCTGTTTTGTATATTCTTGAATAGTAATTCTACTTGAGGGTTGAGAGCTAATCCTGCAGAAAACAAAAGAACATCTGTGATTCCTGCTCCAAAGTTTCCAGTTTTTTCTGCAATCAAACCACCAACTTCAGCAAGAGAACCAGAACCTCTGGTTGCGCCCAAACCGCTTTTCACTGCGTCTTGCGTTCCACTAATCATATCAGTTCCGACTTGTGCAGCAAGCCCAGTTTTCCCGAGTGCTGCAGTCAAACTCACCTGATCGTAATCGTTTACTAATTGTTGTGTAACTGTATCTGGCATATACAAACAGATAGATGCAGCTGCACGACGAGTTTTACGAGTTAGATCAATACCAGAAACAATGGCAGCAGAAGCAGCAATTCCAATAGTTGCTCCTACAGCTGAACCTGCCAGTCCTCCAAGAAATTTAGCAAAATCTTTTGGACCTGCTAAAAATGATTTTGCACCTTCCCCAGCATTTTCTATGCTACCTTCAGCTGCAATTATTGTTCCTAATCCTGTTATTACATTTGCATCACCAAGAGCGTTTGATGATCCAGCTCCTAATCCACCACGTCTATTAGTATCTGCAAACCCAACTTGATTTTCAGTCTTTACTGAATATTCAGACTTATTCTGAATCATTGGTGTAAATTTGATATAATGCTTATAACGAGATGTGTCGTTTCCTATATTTTCTGGAAATCGAAGATCATCAAATTTAAATGGGTTTTTGATTAGGCTTTTTTGTATTCCTGTTGGTGATTTGCTCACACTCATCTTAGTAGAGCGACTTGAATCTGAAGGAGTAGATTGTTGATTTGCCATTTAAAGACCCTATAAATACTTGATGGCTTACAGTGGTAAATTTAGTCTAAAAAATACCAATAAATATTTAGGTGATCCCACGAACATATGGTATCGATCTTTATGGGAACGCCGAGTAATGGTACACCTTGACGAAAATCCAAACGTGACAGAATGGGCAAACGAAGAAATCATTATTCCATATTTATCGCCTGTAGATAATCGTTGGCATCGGTATTTTCCAGACTTTTTTGTTCGTGTGAAAAATAGAATAGGAGTTTCAGAGGCAATGATTCTAGAAGTAAAGCCTAAGAGTCAGTCGATCCCTCCACAAAAGAGGAGCAAAATTACTCGAAGATATATCAACGAAGTGATGACTTGGGGTGTAAACGAAGCCAAGTGGGAAGCTGCGAATAATTATTGTAAAGAACGAGGATGGAAGTTTAGAGTGATCACAGAGGACGATCTAGGAATCTAATGTCACAATCGCTATTTGATAAGGTCAATTCTCAACTCGCTGCCAGTGGAATCAAACCAAGAACAGCGGCAGCGCAAGCATGGCTGCGTGATAGAGTCTCAGCTCTTCGAATACCAACGAATCGTTCGAATATTCTAAATGATGCAAAGAGAATCTCAGGAAAGGCATTCGTCGGAAGGATGTATTTCTATCATTACGATCCAAAACTTAAAGATATTCTTCCTGTCTATGACAGATTTCCATTGGTGATTCCGATGGAAATCTACCAAGATGGATTCCTTGGAATGAATCTGCACTATCTCGATCCAGGAAGTCGTTTAGCTCTTCTCAATCAATTGTACGATTTTGTAAACAATGATAAATATGACGATACGACTCGATTCAATCTTTCTTATGATTTATTGGCTTCTTCGAGAAGATATAAGTTGTTCGAGCTTTGTATAAAGAGATATCTATTGAATCATATTCGTTCCTCTCTGATCTATATTGAGCCTGACAATTGGGAAACAGCGATATTTTTACCTACGGAAAAGATGGTGTATAAGAAGTAATGCCTTTCAAAATATCTTCATTTCGCGCACACTTTCAAAAACATGGCGACTTTGCACCAAGTTCTAAATTTGATGTTCGAATTACAGCACCTCCAGGATTGGCTATAGCTGCTGGAGACC
>Ga0194130_10003479_pt1 | contig 21099 bp, 14 predicted proteins | sample TA2KigsurfametaG_FD_160084 | JGI IMG/M metagenome (GOLD analysis project Ga0194130, IMG submission 160084) | Freshwater microbial communities from Lake Tanganyika, Tanzania - TA2015050 Kigoma 12 surface | ecosystem: Environmental > Aquatic > Freshwater > Lake | place: Tanzania: Lake Tanganyika... | reverse complement strand
ATAGAATTAACTCGATACAAGAGGCAATTAACCTACTTGGTGCCGATATGAAATCACCTTTGTTGAGGGGTGTTTTTGACGCCTATAGCTGTGGAGCACAGAGTTTGTTTATATTAGCCGCTGCCCCAATGTCTGAATATGTAGAAGATGTTTCAAAAAGATTAGAGCTGTTTCCGAATCTTATATCAAATTCAACGGGAGATCCAGTTAATTTTTATCAAAAATATTATGAAAGATTGTCAGAATCATACAATCATATTAAAGGCTATGAATTAATTGACATAATTGTTCCACTAGAAATATCTATGTTAAATACTGGGTCTGTGAATTTTATAGCACAATTAGCTTTACACTGTTTTAATTTTAATGAAACTACCGGATACGTTCAAATTGGAATTGTAGGCTCTAGATCTAATGGAATAAAAGAGTCAGATATTTCAATCCTTGAAGCAAATCCAATATTTAAAAACAAACTAACAACATATAAATCAGACGGTGAAATTGAAACAGATATTGGAAGATATATAGTTCCAGTGTATGGAGAACTAAATTTCAGTCATTCGGGGTTTAATAGATCTTATTCGAGTAGTGCAGCCGCCGCTTTTGCTGGAACAATGTCTGCCACTGCAGTATACATGGGAATGATAAGACATAGAATACCTGGCGCTTTATCGGTTTTTGGTTCCGATCTTTCGCAGGGTGCTCACGCGAGATTAGATAATCTTGGAATTAACACCGTGTATAGAACCAGAAAAGCAGTTAGGGGAAATCCATACGAGGTTGCAATATCTAACGACTACACTATGGCAAATCCTGCCAGCACTCTTTCAAAAGTTCCTCAGTTAAGATTAGTTGCTATGGTAATAAATGAAATAAAAAACATATCTAATGATGGAACCGGAAAAAACTCGGAAGAAAAAGTTACTTCACAAGTAAAAAATATTTTAGAACTTTTACTCGGCGCAAGAATCATAAAAGACTACTCAATGCAAGCTTATGCATCAAGCACTAAAAGGGGATTTTTAATATTTGAACTAAATTTAATTTCTTGTTTAGGTTTAAAAAATATAAATTTTTCAGTAACGACAGGACCAGGAGCATAATATGCAGTCATCGTGGCCATTTCCAGAAAGACTATCTGATGATTTAAGTCCGTTTTCTGATCGTCAAATACAAATGACCGACGCTGAAAGAAAGAGGGTTGTTAAGCCACAGCAGTATCACAATACCGACGCCAAGAGACTAAAGGCAGAAGGTAATTTAAGTTACCTTGAATTTATAGAAGTTGTAAAATTATTATGGGAAAACTCATATCCAGACATTCCAATAGTTCCCACATTTGGCGGAGCATTTGCTAATTATCCCTGCATAGCGTATGGAATTGAGTTAAAAAGAGCTCACAATCAAGAACCCAAAATGCGATACAGAGACAAGGCTTTGGGGGAGGATGGAAAATATTATATAATTGAAGGGCAAAGATTTCAAAATGTTGTATCTTTTACGGTTGTAGTTCAAGCCGACGCTGCTCAAATAAAGGGAGACTCGGCAAGATATGTCGGAGCGGAAGTCGCTGATAGGGTGATGGAAAAGTTTGAAGATTTTATGTTGGAATATACTCCAGTTTTTAAAAGGTTAGGAGCCTCAGAATTTGTATACGCAAGAAGGGTATCTGATACAGAGGCTAATATGGATCAAACGGACGTTGTTAAAAGAACTGTGCTTTATTTATTAACAACGGAAAAACTATCGGTAGCTGGAGTTGATACAGTTGAAAAGATAGTTTACGACATTAGGCAATACATAGCCGCACAACACGCTACCCCCATACAGGAGTTTAATAAGGTCGTTTATAGCAACCGAGAAAAGACAGATATTGTTGATCTATTCCAATCAGCTACTCCTAATACATAATTTTAAATATATAATTTAGGCATTAAAAAATAAAATGTAGTTTGTTTTTATAGGTTGTTCATTACTATATGTTCTGAGTTATCTAAAGAATCCGTGACTCGGAGGTCGAAAACAAATGGCATTACCAGGTGTAAAAACAATTATTAAAGATCGCTTTTATAGCATTTCTCGTCAAGATAGCCCGGTGGGCCCTAGAATTGTTGTAATAGCCAAGAGAACAACAGCAAGCGGTGAAGGTAACGTAGCCGATTTGGATGTCGTCCTTTGCACAAATGAGGCCGATGTTATCACGGCTTTTGGGTCAAACTCGCACTGTCACAGGGCATATTCTGAATTAGTGTCCGGTGGAGCAGAAAGAATTTATATGGTCCCACTGCCAAGTGACACTACATGGAATCACTCTTCTGGAACCGTAACCAGCACTCTTGCCGGTGGTGATGTTTTGGTTCCGGCTTTTGCAGCCGCAGAAGCATCACAGCCAGATATTATAGTTCCATGGGGTAGAGGTGGAGCTCCGGAAGAATGGGCATCTACTCCCTCAAGCCCAGATTTTGGATTCTATGCAAACAATACTACAACAGCATCAAACAGCTGGGTATATAAAATTTCAAACCTAGTTAAGTCAATTACGGAAAACTCACACCCCTGCTTTGCAGTATTGGGTGTTAAACCATATACGGGCACAAATGAGGTTATGACCCCATCGCAAGTTTCTACACACTTGAGCCTGTCGGGGCTTCCTGATCGTGACGCAGATGCAACACTTAAGGAAATTGGACGCCATGTTATGGTTGTTGCAGCTGAACTTAAGGCATCGGCAACCCCAGAAGCATGGGGTTATTCTAACGGCGCATCTGCAACAGCATCAGCGCTTAGCAGAATGGCTTCATACATGTCCACAATCAACAAGAACGTGTATAACATCGCATCTCTTAGGTACAACGCCTCAAAAACCACTTTGACCACGCTGTCAGAAAAAGGCGTCAATGCCGTAACGCTCAACTTTAATAGGGCACCAGTGTTTTCCGATGGCATTACTTTTGCAGGTTCTGCATCTGACTACACGAGATTGACAACTGTTAGAATTATCAATGAAGCTACTCTTGTTGTTCGTCAAAGCTGCCAGAAGTTCATCGGCCAGCCTTCGACAATTCAAGTTAGAAATTCTATGGAGACCGCAATAACATCAGCCCTTAGAGGCATGCAGATGCTAGGTGCGATACTTGATAGCGATTTTAATATCAAGTACATTGCATCTGAAAGCAAGGCTTTGGTTGACCTTGTCTTGACTCCGGCATTTGAACTTAGAAACATTGAAGTTCAAATCGCAGTTGAGCTTGGCTAATCAAATAAATAAATAAATAATAAAACACACACTGCATTTTTAAGTACCGATTGGAGGGTATATGGCAGGCGAATACTATGATAGCCCAGTAAACAAGTATCTTAACACATACACAACGTTTTCTGGTGCAGATATTGTTGCCACTTTTGGTGGCGTAGAAATAGGCGCTCTTTCTGGAATTACTTTTTCAGTGACCAGAGAAAAAGCACCAATTTACACAATGGGTTCACCCAACCCGCGTTCTTTCTCTAGAGGAAAAAGAGGAATTGCTGGATCGTTGATTTTTACAGTCTTTGATCGCCCAGCACTTTATCAGATGTTGGAAACACATCACAACACCTCTACTGAAATGAAATTTTTCACCAGAGCTCACAACACTCTTCCTGGCGACCCAGCGCACAAAAGAGGAATTGCTGAGTTTACAAATCAGGCAAGGGACGTAGTAAGCAAGACTCCTTACTATGCAGACCAAATTCCACCGTTTGACATTACGATCACATTCGTTAATGAATATGGTCAAGGTGCCGTACGTTCAATATATGGATGTGAACTTTTGAATGAAGGTTCTGGCGCTTCGATGGACGATATCGTAATCGAAGAGACAATGACATATGTTGCTCGTGAAATTGGCCCAATGTACAGAATTACAACTGATCAAATTGAAAGATTCAACCAAGATGACCTTGGCTCACTCATCAGCAAAGATGCCGTTAGCTCAAGCGGATTGAATTCAGCAATTATCAGACCGTAATTTTAGTAAATTTCAAGTAGTTAGTCGGCGGTAGAGAAATGGGGAATCCCCCTGCCGCCGACTAACACTTTTGTAAAGAGGAATCATGCCTTTTGAAAATGAAAAAGTAAAAGACATTTCAGGGCTGACAACAATATCCTCTAGAAAAAATAGACTTTCAAACTATCAAGAGTCAATAAAAGAATTTAGAAAAAATAACTTTCTTCCGGATCCTTTTTCGGACATGTCCTTTTCTGGCGCGGACATACATGCAACCATGATCATACCTAAAATTGGTGAAGATGGATTTTTGACAAATCAAGGCGATGTTCTAGAGTTAGCGGAATTGCAAACAATTTCCTATTCAATGCACAGGGAAAATTCCCCGATTAGAACTTTGGGGCATGTTAACGCAAGAGGATTTGTAAAAGGCGCTAGAACAATCGCCGGAACCATGATTTTTACACAGTTTAACGAATATGCTTTCTATAGAATAGACGCATACAGAAAAATTCTTGCAAATACAAAAGGTTTTTATGCTCCCTTAGCAGATATGCTTCCTCCATTTGATGTTGTTTTTACTATGTTTAATGAATACGGACTATCTGGTAAAATGAAAATATATGGAATTACAGTGGTAGACGAAGGTACTACAATGTCAATTGATGACCTTATTACCGAACAAACATATACCTATATGGCTAGAGGAATTCAACCACTTATTCATCTTGACACTACCAATGATGACTTAAGATATCCAGATAATTTTCAAGCTCAAAAAGATGAAAGACTGCGAATGAGCACCAATGCTTTTGGCGACGCCGTTGAAGATTATAAAAATTTTATAGAAAAAATATATCAACCGTAAAGAAATTATATGACTGGTATTTATAAACCTAATCCATATAGACCGTTCACTGGCTATATTCCCTATGAAGAAACGCTATCTAATAGACCTGGACTTAAAAATATAGACGGATCATTTGATCCGCTAACCGCAGGCTTAGATCTTTATTGGGCTGGTGGTTCCAAGGCAGATCCTCGTTTTAGTAACTATTATGATTATTTTTTTTCTGGAGAAGATGTAAAAGTTTATATCGATGGATTGTTCGATGAAAAAGATGAATTAGATATTTCAGGTTTTGGTTTTTTGATTAAACAAGAAAAACAAGCAGTATATGGTTTTTGGTCTTATAACTTTGATGCAATAATGAATGGAACAAGAATTATTACTGGTCAATTTTCCTTGTATTCAAGGTATCCAAGAAGAATGACTGAACTTTTAGAAAAAGCCGCTCAGGTAAGGGTTCAAACAATATCTGGGAAAAAAGACGGAACTGGCGTTGTTTCTGTGATGGCATCTCAAAATGAATCTCGTAAAGATGAAGAAAACATACAAAAATATTGGGCAAATAGTCAATTGGATAGAATTACTACAGATCCCGCAATAGCTACAGGATCTTCAAATAATACTCATAATATCTTCAGTGCACATCCGCCTTTTAATTTTGTAATAATGTACGGAGTAGATGATACAAGTCTTTCTCCAATTGCCGGCACAAGCAATGCAACTACGGCCTCAATCGAGCAAAGAGACAATCTAGATAGATTGATTTCTACAGATGTTAATGAAAGAAAAATAAAACTCTTTGGAGCAAGTAACGCAATGAAAATTGTTTTACAAAATGTACATTTAATGCAGATGTCTACTGAATATCAAAGTGGGGGAATTCCCCTTATTGAGACCTACTCTTTCGTAGCTAGGGATTTTTATTTTACAGAGGCCGGAACTAATTTAGATCCCTATTCTGGAAAGAAAACATCAGTTACCCAAAATGCAAAATACTATGATACTAATATTAAATTACAACCACCAATGAACAGTAATAAAGCATACCATTCGTAATATGTGCTATACTATATAAGATTTAAATCAAATACCCCAAGGAGATAATAAGTATGTCAGATGTTAAAAAAGTAGTAGTTAGAAAAGATCAGAATTTAGCCCAAGAGCTAGGCGCAGAAACAGCTGAGGTTATTCAGCTTACCGATGAAGTCCTAGAATCAGATTTGGTCATTGGTGAATCCGATAATCAATCAGGTGATGATAAGTTAAATGATCCGGCTCTTGCAACCATGGTAGAACAATTGGCTGAAGACGTACCCATTTTTGAGGGCGGTCCAACCGCTGGACAAGTTGTACAGTGGAAAAAGCAATATGGCGAAGTTTATGTAACTTCGTTATCATTTGATAAACACATTGTGTGGCGAGTTCTTTCTCGTTTAGAATATAAACAGTTGGTTAAAAAAATGGAATCTCTTATGCAAGCTGGCCAATTAAGCACCGCAGAAGCAAACATGTGGAACGAGGAAGCCATAACCGAACTATGCATTCTTTTTCCTGGTTATAGCAAAAATGCACTTACCGCAGAAATGGCCGGGCTACCATCTTTGATATCTCAAGAAGTTTTGGAAGCCTCCGGCTTTGTTGCGCTAGAGGTTCGTCAGCTATAAAATGCTCGATAATCTTGTTTTAAGAGAACTAAGAAAAAAATATTCAGTACTGTTTAGTGTTGAGGTAAAACGGCAAAACAATAGTTTGCCGAGAATTAAAATTTGCTGAATACGATACAATTTCATCTCTTAAAAAAGAAGATTATTCTTCGGCTGAAATAGAAGAAGAAATTTTAAAATACGCAGTAGTTTATCCAGAAAATTTTGATATTGATTCAATACCGCCTGGCTCTGTATCTTCTATTTCTGAAAGCGTATTAGAGTTTTCTGGATTCTCATCAGCTAGAAAAACCAAAGAAATTCTTGACGAAAAAAGGCTTCAAGCTTCCCAGGTCAGAGGGTTAATGAAAGCCTTTGTATTGGCTACTATACATACAGATACTCCAGAATCATTAGATAATTTAACATATTCAGAACTTGCTGCTCGAGTAGCTCTAGCTGAAAAAATTATAGAAATTCAACAATCTATAATGGGTATAGAGCCAACTAATGTTACTCTTCAAATAATAGATCCACAAGAAGAGAAACAAAAGCAGAAACAAACAGCCGCAAGACACAATGCTTCAAAGAGCGAAGGGGCAGCCACTTATGATGATCCTATTGCACAAAAGCTATGGGGGATGCAAAGGTAGGCGTAGTCGCACATGCTGAGAGACAACCAGCCAATTCATAACGCAGGCTTTGGTGTTACATCTAGGGACATTGGCAGCGGCAAAGGTGAAGAAGATGTAAGGTCTTCTCCAAATTCTGGATTTATAAGTAAAGCCCTAGACGGCAATCCTATATTAAAAATGGCAACCGCAATGGTTGCTACTGGTATAGCTGCTACTTATGCTGGAAAGTTCGTCAAATCTGGTGGATTAAAGCTTGGTCTAAAAATAACTCAAGCAGCCCAAAGGGCAGAAGCAGCTGGCACTACATCCTTTTTATCACAAGCTCATGGTGGACTTTTAAAGGTAAGAGGAATTCTTGATGAACTAGAGGGCGTTACTCGTTTGGGTGATAGAGGCCTTAGAGAGCTAGTATATGCAGACGAGCTTGGTAGATTAACAACTGGTTATCATGGAGTTGGAAGCTATAGCAAGGACATAGGTTACGACGCTGTCAGGAAAGGTACGGCGGTAGGCACTTGGACTTGGCGCAATGAACTACAGCAAAATTTAGTTAGACAGGCAAGAAGACTCCCCTATGAAGTAGGTGCATTTTATTTAGCAGATAAAACTGTTGGAAGAGCTATAACTGGACATAGGGAAGATAAACCCAGGAAGAAATGGTATGATCCAAGTAGGGTAGCGGATATTGGAAAGGATATAGCCAAAACTGCGGCACTACAAATGGGTGGCTTTATGCTACCAACGGCAATGGCTGGCGCCTCAGCTCAGAGCTCTTTAAATTTCTTTCGAACAGCAGAGCAAAGAATGCAGTCATCTTTTGCTGGATTCAAGCAAATAACTCCAGTTCAAAGAAAAATCTATGAAGGAACAAATTTCCTAAGAGGATCTCTTCAGGAAGTTGGAACCGACGCAGCGCGTCTTATAAATTCGGGAATTGCATTTTCCGAAAGATCTACAGGCGCTGCTGCCTCAGTTCTTTCAAACTTAAATTATAGCAATCCAGTCGCAGATATGTATGCGGCTAGACGAGGAGTTCCGCCAAATATTCCTTTTCCAAATCATTTTGAAAGAGTTAAATATCTTGCGCAAGAAATATATAAAGGCAATAATCAGGGAGTTGGGCAGGGCATAGGCAGTTATCTTGATTATATACCTGGATATCAAGCGATAAAACAAGGTGCCGAGGCGGCAAGAAAAAATTACCAAACCACAAAAGCCGCACAAATATATCTTGGCGATAGAACTAAGCTTAGACAAGCTCAAGCAATTATTTCCGAAGTTCACAAGCTAGGCCCAGATCCAACAGATGCCCAAATTAATCCTCATTTGATGAGGGCCGTAGATGATCTTAATCGTAAAAGAACCTCACCTCTAATACAGTTAGCTAAACAATTTGAAGAACAGGTAGGTGTTTCGCTTAGGGGTAGAGGCCCTGTGCAGGGTTATCGTGATGGAAACAGGACTTCTCGTCAGTTTAGAAAACAGGTTTTTGATGGAGAGTATAAGAAAAGAGTAGCAACAGAACTAGAAAAAACACATGGAGTAGATAAAGCTACTGCAAGACGTTTTGCGGACTCAATGGAGTTTGATGAGAAGCCCTTTACGACATTTGAAAAACTAGACGGTGACACCGAACTTCTTTACGTCGTACCAGAAGAAAGAATTAATATTGGTGGTAGTAGACCAGAATCAGATTTTTTTCAAACGCTCATAAATAGATTTAACGACTCACCTGCGCATGAGGCTTACAAGATTGGCATAAACGCAGATCAATTAAAGAAGACAATATCAGCAGTAGACAAAGCCTATAGACCTGCGTTTAGGGCGGGAATACCGGAAAGAATATATGGCGTTAACCTGAATAAGGCAGCGGATCAAATAGCAGAGGGATTTGAAAGAGACGCAGCTAGAAGCGTTTTAAGACCTAGAAAACTTGAAGAAGCAAATATAGATGCCATAGTTGCTGGAGTTAAAAGGGGTTCCATTTCTACTGTTAGTGCAGAGTATTTCACTGCTCAACAGCAACTTAAGAGCGCTATTGCCAGAGTATTAGGTTATAGCGATGAAGTACTTTTGAATAAAAATATTGACCTAAATTCTTTGATAAAATCTGCTGGCATAGATCCAAATAATTTAACAGAAATGCAGGTATTTCTTTTAAGAAATCGCGCAATGCGTCACAGCCAATTTGGGGGAATAGCACAATTTTTTGGAGCAACTGGATTACAGTTAGGTAAACCAGGCGGAATTGAGACAAGTTCAAAAACATTTTTAGGAAGAGAGCAGGCTCTTTATCGTGACTTAGTGGAAGCAAACTTGGTTAACTCAAGTGGTAGTACGGTAAATACAAGAAATATTGCTTTTATTGAAAATACTCCAGGCAGGGGCGCAGGCGAAACAAATCCAATAAGACAAATTATAGCTGGCATAGGTGAGACAGCAGCGAGAACAAGTGCGCCAATTTCTGAAGTTAGAGGATTTTATCAAATTGGTGATGAAGTAGTAAACTTTAATCCAATAGCAGCCGGGATTAGAAAAGCAACAGAGGTGATTTCGCAAGAAGTCAGAATTCCAATTATTGGAATTAATCCACTTCAAATGGTGGGAATCAAAGATTTTTCAGCCATGTCCAGAGCTGGAAGATTTCAGGTATCCTCTGCTAGAGGACCTCATCCATTTATCCCAGTTGCTAGCGACGCTGACATCGCTGCAGATATGTATACCTGGCACAGCACTGGTGGATTATTTGGAACTAAGGGTAAACTAAGAGTTCATAGTTTTGAAAAAACAAAAGGCGCCGCTGTACAGCAGGGTAAATCCATTGATATAGCCGGAACATTTAGGCCTATTGCAACCACCGCTCCAGGAATGTTTAGCAGAACAGCCGAACTCGCTGCCACTGGAAGAACTGCAAGGACAGCTGAAGCCACAGATCTTGTTGGAAAAGCAAAAGAAAAACTAGATTTTGATCCAGAACAACAAAATTCACTATTTAGATTTTTTGGCAGATTACTGGATAGACAGTCGGACGTAAACAATCCGGCTGTTATGGCAAGACTGATAAAGGGCAATCTAGATGAAGAATTTACTATCGGTGGATTTGGTCGACAAAAAAGAGTTGTACTTAAAAAACAAGTAAGCGACACCGGCGAAACACTGGGTTATGAACTAAGAAACGCCGCAGATGATTCAATTGTTGCATCTCATGCGCAATTAATGGAGTCATTCACCAATTTTGCCAATAATATGTTGGGTTATGGACAAAATAGAAAAGTATCATTAGAGCTTCTTAAGAGAAGAGATATAGTTGGAGACCTTTTTGATTCAAGTATCCCTAGAGAAACTATAGTAAATCCAAGAACTGCGTCTGATTTTGCTCAAATCAGTCAAACTATTGATAAAGACCTTGCATTCTTAAGGACGATAATAGGTAAAGATGGCGGCATAACCGTAGATGACTATCAAAATATAGCTAAAGCTCGTAGCAGACTAATTAAATATGAGTCTATAACTGACTTTTCTGCACAGTCGAGAATGTATGATGCGTCTCAATCAATGGCAACAGTTAGCGATGAAGCGGGATTTGAAACAGTTCGATACCTAATGATGCGTAATGCATTTAAAACAGGCGCCAATACAACAAAAACTGCATCAAGCGTATTAGACGATCTTTTATCAAAAGGTGTAATCTCTAAATCGCAACACGCAGAGGCGCAGTTGGCTACGCTTTCTACCAGACTTAATATAGATGCATTTAAAACATACATGTATGATCCTAGCGGTCTTGAAAATGTACTCACTTCAACTGGTAGTAATTCCGCTGGCAATTTAATAAACACCCTTGAAAGGTTTAAGGCAACAAGAACAAGTCTTTCAGATAGTCCCTTGTTAGATCCAGTAATAACTGGACAAATTGAGTCCGCTGGTATGGGTCGTCTCAATCCACTAAGGGCTGTTAAGCCAACATTTAAGAAAAATTTTGGCATGGGCAAATATCAAGGCAGTCAAAACGCCACTGCATTTAGCGGACTTTCCAAGGATGCAAGGGGTAATGCATTTACTTTTGCTCCAACGTTTGGCACGGCGTTAAACCAAAATGCAAAAGCAACAATAATGAGTGCCACTGGCGTACACACTTATGGAAACCAAGAAGGATTCTCGTTAACTTCTGTCCCAATGTCTGTTGGTTTTCAAAGATTAAATAGATATTTTGGCACCGTTGGATCTGGTCTAAAAGAAAGTAATTTTTATGGTCCTTTAGATCTCTATTTCAGGGGCATGGTTGGAGAAAGAGTCTTACCCGCTACAATTGTTGGCGCAACTGCCTTAACCGCAGATAGAACTATAGGTGGTTATACTCAAGAAAAAGACCAAAGAGGCGAAAGGGTTTATTCTCCGCTTTTCATTGGCGCTGCCGCCAGGGTGGGTGTTGAAGCGCAAGCTGCTGTTAGCGGATTAACACCTGGAGGAATGGGCTATGGTCAAAAAAGAGAGCAACTTCTTCATGGCGAAGTGCCCATACGAAAAGGAAGATTTTGGCCCCTGGGGAATACTCCATTTAAAGGCGGAAAGATTGAATATTATAGACCATCATGGTATAGAAGGCTTCAGGGTGGAGCAATGTATACATCGGACACGTATGGAAGTCCGATGGAAAAATTTCTTTACTACAACGACTTTTCTCCATTAAGACCGATTGATCCTTATAGATTTGAAAAAAAGCACTACAAAGATAGACCCTACCCTGTAACTGGTGAGTATTTTTCTGGTCCTTATGGAGCCGCAGTACCAATACTAAATTCAACTATAGGCAGAATACTTAAGCCCCAAAAGGTAATGCATAAAGAGGAACTTGATCGAGGTCTTGCCAGTTATCAACCAGTCGGGGAATCTGGAGCATATATACCAACCACTGATGCTATAAAGGTTGATCCAAGAACTCCATACAATACAGATCCTGCCATTAGATTGGTATATCCAGACTATACCTTTTCAGCCGCACCAGTTATTGGCAGAGATCCAAAACCTTTAAATCATATTTCTCCTAATCTTAATATTTCAAATTATATTGGAGGAGGAAAACTACGGTTTAGCTAAATCAGTCACAACAAATCTAATATCTGCATCTAACCAACAAGTAGCATCTGCGGCGGGACCACAGCAATTAGCAGCTGCTAGAACACAAAAACAACTAGGTGGATACAATGCATTTTTGGGTTCTGCTGCTAATCAAAATTCCGTCAGTGGTCAAACCCTTTCATACGGAACTATACAACCAAGTCTTACTACCGGTGTCTCAGCGATTAATGCTGGTTCAATAAATGAGCCGATCTATGGTGTTCCAACTGGAAGAAATATATCACCGGCAGATATTGTTTCTTCTGGCTTGCCGGGGAGAACCACAAGTCGCGATGTTATAGGTGGCGAAGCGGGATATAGACTTCAAGAAACGTTTGGTATTTACGGCTTCGCTGCTGGAAATATAAGAAAATCACTAGGCTTTGGTGCATTTGATTTTGAACCGGATAGATCTGTTCTTCAGTCCGCCTCAAAAGCTTATGGTTCAACTAGGGCATTTTGGGATCTTAATCTTGGTGGTCTTGGTGACGTTCCACTTCAAGCAGAGGGTGCGTTAGGTAATATTGAGTTTTCAGAAATCGTAAGAAGATTTGTTCCAAAAGAAAGAAATAATATAGATTACATTAATCCCATTGCCAATACAATGGGTAAACAGTATGACTTTCTTCCTGGAAAAGATAATTTTATTGACTTTACCACTGGTGATCCTTTTGTTAAAGTAAAAGAAGGAGAAATGCGCCTTCCTGGGGTTGGTTATGAAAGATTTAATAGATTATATCCAGATAAAAATGGAAGGTACGGTGCAGTTAATCAGTTAGATATATTGGCTGACGTAGCCCCATATTCAAAAGAATATAGAGCACTAGAATCTAGGATAGATAGGATGGGTCTTTCCGAAGATGAAAGAGCAAAAGTTGGACAGATAAGAGCACAAATTAATTCAATTGAAAGAAGCAGAGTTGGGTTTGGACCATATAGAGAAAAATCAGGTATTCTAAATGCAGCAGCTAATCCTATACAAACAGCTGCATATAAACTTAAGCATACTGATAACATCATCACAAATAAATTTATCGGTGAAAAAACAGCTACAGAAGATTACGAAAGAAGACATGTTTACGGTACAACTTTTCCAGAATGGCAAAGGCCAGTAGAAAGTTTTATACAGCCGATTTATTATAAGGGCAGTCAAAGAAATCCGATCACAGCAGCAGCGGTTGGCGCTATTGGTTTTGGGTTAATGGCTAGTCCTAATAGTAAAAGAATGCGAATTATTCTTTCTACATTTGGAGCGTTATCTGTTGGTGGCTTTTCTGCAGTTCAAGGAGCAAAAGAAGAAAGATATATCCCACAGGAGAGAAAAAAGCAACTGGCTCTAGAAGAATATACTGATATTTTAAGTTATGTAAAAAATAAAACCGCAGCTGCAAGAGCACAACAAGTTGGAGATTTTGAATCAGCAAAACAATTTATTAATTTATCAAAGCGCACTATGTATGGTGCTGATCTAGATGTAAAATCCGTAAGTCAACTATCTTTAGCGGTGCCAAAAAGAAAGCGCGATTACTTTAGGGCAATGATAGAAGCTCCCGAATCAGAGAGGGGAAGAATACTGTCAACTGCTCCAAGATTAGAAAGAAGAATGTATCAGGCTGCTTGGGGAATGCCAGTAGAAAGAAGGCCAGATTTAGTAGAATATTTTACTAGACACGAACTGCCAGATATGAATTGGGAAGGCTGGCATCCAAACACAAATATGGAACATGTAAAGATTAAAATGGGTCAGTCGATGGGCATTGAAATGTCTCAAATGGGTTTTTATCCTCAACAGATAAAAGAGGCCAACTTAGTGAATTCATCTTATCCAGAATTTGGAAAATCCAATATGTCTCAAGGAGCAGTAAGAGATCAACTTCAAAGGCTTATGTTTGATATGGGAATTAATGGAAATATAACTTCAGCTAACAACAATGCAAATTCAAATCAAATTAATATCATGGCTGGAGTAAGATAATATGACATCACCAAGAAGACTCCCATCTACGTTGGCAAACCTTGGATCAACTGCAGTCTATGGCAGGCAGGAAATTGAAGCAACCGAAACTTTCGCCAAAGGACTTTTGAGAATCGTAGAAGAAGGTGGTGTGGTTAAGGGTGTAGTGGAAACTATTAGTGGTCATGAATACCTACTTGGGGACGCTTCAGAACAATCATTCGCCGTAGTAATAAGTGAAGCAAATAGGTACGGCGTGTCGGAGTTTACCCCAATATTTGGAGCATCTTTAGATGATGTAGTTAGTGGAAAGGCTTCAGTATCCCAATATCAAAGACTGGAAGATATAACAAGGAATTTAAATGAGGCAGTTTTTGGCTCAACAAGTGACTTTGCCGCTGCCGCTAGACAACATGCCGGCATAGGAGATCTTTCGGGGAATTTAAGTATCGAAAGACTTTCGTTCCTTGACTCCAGTGAGTTAGGTGGTTTGAATAAAGCCGGTATCCCACAAATTCATGTAAAGATGAATGATATAGCTGATGAGATGTTTGTAAGAAATCAATTAGTCGGCGATACGTTTACCGATCTTGCAAGGCCCAAAGGTTCTGACGTTGGCCTATTAAATATTCAGGGTAAGCGGAACTGGCACAATGTTGCGCTTTAAGGTCGGCGATAAATACTTAACAACGGATCAAATAAATAAACTATTAGTTTATACTGGTTCAGAAGAGTTAGATCCAGTAAAGTTAGCGTCTACACTAAATGTGGCAGATGACGCCGCTGATGATGTGATGGTTCAGGTAGGTAGTCAGTTTAGCAAAGTCGCAAAAAGACAAAAGGCGCAGCTTTCAGAAAGAAATTTTAATCAATCTAGCGAAGTTGTACAAAATATGTTAGATTTAATTAGAGGTGACATGAAAGGCAGACCTTTGGCATCTCAGCAAATTAAATCGCTTGATGACGTATTTTTGCATATTAATAATTCCTTTGAATCTATGTTAAAAACCATAGGACTGCAAGATGAGTACACCTATGCTCTTTTAGAAGGGGCTACCGACGAGGCAGCACGAGCTTCTATATACAGACAAAGATCTGGAATAAGACTTGTTACAGAGCATCTAACCGAAACGACTGAGCCCAACATGCTCAAGAATTTAATTGCTTCTGGTGGCGCATACGACGATGCTACGGCAGATGGCATTGTTGCTCAAGTTAAAAAAATAATGACAACAACAGCTAATGAAAAAATTAAAGCAATCAGAACCGGAACAGGAAATGTAAAATTTACATTTGATGATTTTACAGCAGCGATTACGGCATCAACCGATTTAGACGAAGGAGCAAAAAAAATTGTTGTAGAGTCAATGTCTTCGTTAAAAAAAATGATGGATGGATCTCAATTTGTAACAGATTTCGTTGGAGAAGTTGAGGCAAAAACGCTGCAGAAATCAATTTACCAAATGCAAAAAAATATTGATAGAATTAATGACGCTAAAAAAACAGGACCTCTTTCTTCTGAGCAAGAAGCACAGCTAAAAAGACTTAAGGCAAACTTAGGTGAATTTAAAAAAAGATTTTCTAATGTTGCAGACAGTCCGGCTTTAGACGACGCTGGAAACATTGTGGAGAATATTTCAATAAGAGAATTAGATAATCAAACTGCAAGAATTTTCTTTAAAAGACGGACAAGCAAAATCTCAAGCGGATATTATTTCTAGAAGTAAAAGCAGAATCGCAGAAGCTTTACATAATCTTGGATACGTGGGCGCTGGTTCTGAAGAGCTTCTGAAAAAAGAAGTATCTTTTGGAGCTGGTTCTAGAATTCCCGGTAGAAAACCGATAGAGGGCATTACGATGCAGCTCAACAAGGGGGGTGGTACTGATAATGTTTTTGCAGATATACAAGGACTTATATTTCATTCAGATCTTTACGACGACGCATATCAACAAAATGTACAACAACAAGCTGGTAGACTACAGAGAGAATTAAATGATCTTACATCAGGAAGAATCACTGCACGATTACAGCAAAAAATTGACAGAGCGGCCAATCTTTCAGCCGATGACTTTGATCAAATTGGTTTTAGCACAAGAGAAGGTCTTCAAAGATATATCGATGAGGCAACCACGCTTCAAGCCGATATTATATTGGGCAATCAAAATCCCTCAAATGTCAAAGGTCTTAACGAAAGACTAGTCAAATTTCTACAAAAACAATACCTTACAGATACTCGCAAAACAGTCCAAGCGTCTAGTGGAAATCCTACAAGAATGCACCCGAAATTTGGACTGGTGTACCCTGAGCCAGTAGAACAAAAAAGATTTACTCCACGCCTGCCTTTTGCTCAAAGAAATTCTATAGATACAGAAGCTAGAGTGGGCATGGAGACTGGAGAAATGAAAATTGGAACTCCGGAATCTCCTGCAATGAAAAACATAATGCTAGAAGATGGTACGAAAATTCAAGGATATAATTATCGACTAGCTGGTCACAAGCAAATAGTTCCAAACGAAGCTGCGGAAAGATTGTACCAAGCATTTGGTGGTTTTGACCTTGACGATAAAGTTATATCTGATCTACACTTTATTAGAGACTCAAGCGGTGCAAGAAGACTAGCTTCTTTTGTTTGGCGTCAACCAACTGGCCCACAAGAGTTTGCAATTATGTTTCCAAAGTTAGACGAAGGAACACTTACGCGACTGCTTGGATCAGATACAGATTTTGCAGAAAGGTTTCAAGTATTGGCAGGAGCTGCTTCTGACTTAGTGAGTGAACACAAGCTACACAGAATACCCACAGCTAAGGTTGGGATAACTGCAATGGAATTAGATAAGCTGACAAGGGAAGAAAAAATTATTAAATATGTTTCTCTAATGGCAACGGGAAACAGAAATCAAGCAAAAAGATATGTTGAGGGTATGGCGGACTTTAATAAACAATCTTTTTTTGATGACGTTGAAAAAGCAATTTTTACAATTACAGACATAGGACAGACTGACGAACTGCGGAAGAATGTTGGGAATTGATCAACGAATAGTTGAAGAACGACTTGCTCGAGCAGGCTTTAATCCAGAGTTTGATTCAATTAGAATAAATGAGTTAAATAAGGTAATTCAAAGAAGGGCAGGGCAAGGCGCGGCCGGCACAATGCTTAATCTGAGTCCAGCTGAAATATCGCAAATGGCAGCGGCAGATCCTTCTTTTGCGGCTCAATATAGACAAAGTGGTTTTATTAGATTGTTTGAATCAAAAATGTCTGTAGGAGAAGACCTTGCTTTTGTCGATGACGTTAAAAAATTAATGGCAGGAAATCAAGCAGTTTTGGGTTTTGATTCTTCCACAACTGTTGATGATATGTTTACAACAATAACTCAAAGAGTATCGGAAAAAGCTGCAGGTAGACCTGTTAATTCTACAGAAATAGCTTACAGAATAGCTGGTAGATTTTTGAACTCACCGACCTCCTCAGATGATTTGGTTTTAGGTACTAGATCGTCTATGGCCAATTTGCTAAATAGGCAACAGTTCAGTTCTTTTGCCGGAGATGACAGATTAGGAATCTACGTTAACAGACTTGGTTTTGCTGCTTCAATGGATAACCAAAAATTTTCCGCAATTCAAGAAATGGAAAGCATGCTGGAAAAAGGAAGCGACCTGCCTCCTGATGTAATAAATAAAATAAGATCAAGATTAAACGCTTTAAAAACTCCCTCAATAGCTATATACAGTCCAGAAGCAGCTATTGACCCAGCCATTTCAGGAGCTGGTGGTATTTTAAGATCTGGCGCATCTCCGGAAGAGCTAATAAGAGCCATTAGGGCATACATAAGTTCTGCTCGGAACAGAAGCAGGCAGTGTTTCTGCTAGACAGGCAGTTGCAAAAGCCTTGAGTGGCCTTGCAGTTACAGCTCCAACAGAAGACTTCGATGAGGGCACACGAGCATTGTTTGAAGCTACAAAGCAGATGCTAAAAGATAGAAATATGCTGTCTGCAGGCGATGATAGTGTGGGTGCTGTGGTTCGTGCATTGATAAACTCTCGGTGATGAAACTCTTTCTGCAACCGCAACTAAATTTCTTAATTTTGGAACGGACTCGGTGGGCGTTCGTGCGATTATTCAAACTGCAGAAGAGCAGGGCGAAACTTTTGCATCACAGCTTTTGCTTGGGATTGAAAGAAATAAAAGAGTTGGATTTGACAGATTTTCTACCTTAATGAAAGGTTCTGTAATTGCCTTTAGTGACACTGTTTCCGGTACTCGCGAAGTTACAAGCGATATACTTTTAGCCGGAGACGCTTTTTCTGCAAGAGTAATAAAATCTCTTCACGCCGCTGGAGTAATTGACGAAAATACTATGGAGCTGACAGCCTTAGGTAAGACCCTAGGCACTGCCGATGAAATACAGGGTGTATTGAGTTCAATTAAAAAACTAAATGAAACAGCAGCAACAATTCAAAACGTGCAAAAGTTCAATAGAACAAGTGCATTCGTAGAGTATAGACAACAGTTACTAGAAAGTTTTGGATTAGAAAAATATGGGGCAATGATTGAAGATACTGGAAAAATGCAAGAACTAATTAAGGAAGCCATAAAAAGGGGTAGAGCGCGAGAAACAGAAGCGGTCGTTAAATTTGCAGATGATGCTTTTGGAGCGATAAGCTTAGAGGGATCAAAAGAAATTAAAGCATATATAGATAATTTATCAAAACAAAATGTAATGATTAGAGGCCAAGAAATATCCATTCAGGATTTACTTGTTCCTCAACAACAGAAAAGAGAATTACTAGATCAACTGGAGAGAAAAGCTGGAGCATCATTAAACTCCATGAAAGAGTCAAATACTGTTAAACAAATTAATGACCTCACTGGTATAAACTATTTCCCCGACGAAGGCAAGGTCAAAATAACCCCTGCTTATGAGTACCAAACCGCTATGGACACCCTAAGAGCAGATATTGCAGCCACAAGAGGCCAGGTTGGAAAAAGGATTGTAGAAGATCTTCAGGCCGTTGCCGATTCCGGTGACGCAAACGCCCTAGTGACAAGACTGCAACTTCTTGATGCAAAAACAAAACAAATTTTAGCTACGTCAACAGGAGCTACAAAAGACGCGGACATGCTTTCGGCCCAAGCCCTCGGAGATATCATACAAAATACATTGGATCAACAGGGTGGTTTGCTACGCTTTAAGGGAGCAGATGTGTCTTTAGAACAGCTTGTTTCATTGGCTAGAAATAAATCCATACAAGCAGCATTAAGAGACTCAATGGGCTCGCAAGAAAAAGAAATATTTAATGGAGTTATGAATTTTTTAAAAACCTATGGTGGAGTGACAGATGAAACAGATGTACTTGGAAAGCAGTTTTTAGATGAAAAATTAGGATATACTCTTGGTAAAAATCTTGCATTAAAAGAAACGGGAGAACTTGGTTCTGTTCCACGATTGTTTGGCAACACCCCTGAAGAAGCAATAGATGCCTTAATGCCAGTAGATGATGGAGTAATAAGAGTCGCAACACCAAGAACTAAAATAAAAATTATTCCTGAACAAATGAATCTCCATCTTCCTCGATTTGGTGGCTCTAACCTTGTCGACATTGATGCTAATTTTCTAGAAGATTTAGCTGCTATTTCAGTAGAAGACCTAGAAGAAGTAGAAAATGTTGTTAAGGGAGGTTTTCAGGAAAGAGTTCAGGCTGCACGACGAGCAATCTCGGAACCAGAACTTAGTCCAAACGAATTAAATCAACTATCTACACAATATATAAATAAGCTGCGAAGAATGAAAGCTCTTCAGAGGGCTAATCATGCAGTAGCGAGTAGTAGATTTGCACTTGATGAAGTCAAAATTCCTACTGGAGTAGGCACAACAGTAGTCGATCCCGCATTGAGCGAGTCAGTTACAACTTCATTTATAGACGAGCTAGATGCATCCAGTGGATTAATAGATGATGCAGCTGGAGCCGTTGAAGACAGTGTCACTGGCCCAATTACATCACTAGAGGACTTAATGCGAGGTGTATTAGGGGACGTAACCGAAGCTGAGTCGGCAGCATTTGATGCAGCAGGTGCTGGCCCTCGTGCTACTGGAAAGTTTACTCCTATTGGAGAAATGTTTAAAAGGTATATGCGTGGAGCGGGATCTAAGACATCAGCAACACTTTCTGCAAATAAGGGAAAGTTCATAGCTGGAGCTGCGGCGGCTGGTCTTGCCGTCATTGCCATGAAGTCTAGAAAAGATACAACACCAGAGAGCATTTCTGGACCACCGCTACTTCCTGGTGGAAATCCATATGAAAGGTTAGCAGGCGCAAACACGCAGCTACCAGACTTTAGTCCTAGCGCAAAAGGTCAGGGCACTTCGTATAATATATCTTTTAATGCCAGCCAGGAAGAAATAGACGAGTTTATGGCAAGGGCTGGATCCTTGTCAAACGGGCAGATACAGGGTACTATGCATGATACGCTGCCCGATCTTGGCAGTAATTCCTATGATGATATAGCTGGGTCATTTTAAAAAATATGAATTTAGTAAATGCTGATCACAATAAAAAATTAAAAGACGCTGCCAGCGCTAGACCAGATACGAGGCCTAGGGTTGGTAGGTCAGTGGAGCTGTCTGCCCAGGTAAGCCACATGCCCTCAAGCGGAAAGCCTAGTGTTGTTCAAGAAGAGAAAAGGCAAACTACACAAACAGATCAATCAACCGTCCCCCCATCTGATCCGATGAAAGGCTCATATGAGGGATATATGAGAAGTGCCCCAGCCTATATACAGATGGGTGGCACTGGTTACGACAATCCTAAAAATCAACAAGCTAGACAATTAAAAAATATATCTGGCAGGAATGATACACATATCCAAAATATTAAATCATTATCAAATTCTTTTAATAAAAACAATAGTTC
>Ga0194130_10003478_pt1 | contig 21109 bp, 17 predicted proteins | sample TA2KigsurfametaG_FD_160084 | JGI IMG/M metagenome (GOLD analysis project Ga0194130, IMG submission 160084) | Freshwater microbial communities from Lake Tanganyika, Tanzania - TA2015050 Kigoma 12 surface | ecosystem: Environmental > Aquatic > Freshwater > Lake | place: Tanzania: Lake Tanganyika... | reverse complement strand
ATCTGAGATACCAGGTAGAGCTAGCACATTGCTTAGCGCTTGATGACGGTAGTGCGCCATGAGCGTGCCGGTGTTTCGTTGAGGGTGGTAATACTCGTGTTGATGAAAGCCATAATCAATCATTAATAAGAGGCCTTGCTCGAGTCGATTGATCACCTGTCTAAATGAGGCTTCTGCCTGAGGGTGGATTTCGGTTGTGTACCCATCGTTAGCGCAGTCGATCATTGGTTGGACCTCTAGTTTTTCACCGGACACAGATATAAGAAATTGATCGGGCTCTGTTCCAAGTCCAACCCCAGCATAGTGCCAAGCATGGTTTTGATACACAATTCGTTCGCAGGGAATCGCATCGAATACTTCATTCGCCAGAATGACGCCATGAAAAGATGGCAACACTTCTGAATGCCATTGGCAACATGTTTGAATCCCATGACTTTGCCATGTGTCGAGTAGCAATGCTTGTTGACGCTCAATTAAGTTCGGTGACACATCAATGATGTGATATTCATCTAAGTCAAAGCCGCGACGGTGGAGATCCAATACGATCGTTTTGGCAAGCTGCCCTGTCCCTGCGCCGATTTCGATGATGCAAGTCCGCTGTCCCTGCTTTCTTAATCCTTCTAGCACCGGCAGGATCGTATTGACGATGGTTTGGCCAAAAAATGGGCTGATTTCTGGGGCTGTTATGAAATCACCAGAACACCCAAATTTTTCCAGGGCGCTGGTGTAATAACCAAGACTCGGCTGATACAGGGCAAGCTCCATGTAACGCGAAAATGGAATCCAGCCACCTTTTTCCTGAATTTCAAGGGAAATTTTGGTCAGGATGGCTTTTAAATGCTCCGCTTGCGCCTGTGTCAGGTTAATATCCATAGCTCACTAGTCTAAGTGAGTTTTTCCATAGCACATGAAAACAATGGCAGATCGGACAGTTTTAGTCACTGGCGCAGCCAAACGCCTTGGTCGAGAAATTGCTTTGTATTTTGCTCGTGAGGGCTGGAATACCATTATTCATTATGGTCAATCCGTCCAAGACGCTCTAGCTGTGGTTGATGAGATTCGTGGATTGGGAGTTAAGGCAATTGCGTTGCAGGCAAATTTGTCACTTCATGTAGAGGCTGAGTCCTTGATCCAAAAAAGTATTGATCATTTTTATCGAATTGATTGTTTAGTTAATAGTGCCGCTATTTTTGAATACGATCGACCCAGCCAGGATGATCACCCTGTAAGCGCAGACCTGATTGAGCGGCATGCTCAAATTAATCTGGTAGCTCCAGTTGTTATGGCTCAAGCATTATTTCGTCACCTCAAGAGTCAGCCAATTAGCAAAGCCTTTGTTCCTGCGACGATTCAGCTATTGGATCAAAAGTTAATCAACTTAAATCCGGATTATTTTTCTTATACGCTTTCAAAGAGTGCATTATTGACCGCTACCGAAATGATGGCCCGGGATTTCGCACCATATATGCGCTCTGTTGGTTTGGCCCCAGGAATTACCTTGCCATCGGCCGATCAAAGTCGATCCGAGTTTGAAAAGGCCCATCAGGTCACTCCGATGGGGTATTCATCCAGTCCATATGATATTTCAAGCGCTGCATTTTTCTTAGCCAATGCCAAGTCGATCACCGGTACCACTCTGTATGTCGATGGCGGACAACATTTGTTGGCTTCCGATCGTGATGTAATGTTCAAATTTAAAAAATAAATTCTATGCACTCTCTTCTATCCCATCCAAGCTTGATTCATTGCCGTCGCCTTTTTTTGAAAGATTACGAGGTTTATATCAATATTGGCGTACATGATTTTGAGAAGCGCGCTGAGCAGAGGGTGATATTCAATGTCGAGATTTATGTTCCCTTAGAACTGAATACCCCTATAAAGGATCGCTTAGAGGAGGTGCTTGATTATGATTTCATTCGTAAAAAAATTATTGAGCGCGTCAAGCGTGGACACATCCATTTACAAGAAACCCTCTGCGATGAAATCGTTACTGCGATTCTTGAACATCCAAATGTGATGGCGGTACGAGTTAGTACTGCAAAGCCCGATGTCTATCCAGATTGCGAGGCAGTTGGCGTCGAAGTCTTTAAGATGAAGCAATCGCAAGACTAATTGGAGCCGCAGATGGTAGACCCTCGCAAGCAAGCATTTGAAGAAAATAAGTTAGATAAAAAACTATGTCGTCTGGTTGGTCAGGCTATCGGTGATTTTGACATGATTGCCGATGGCGATAAGGTGATGGTATGCCTTTCTGGTGGCAAGGATAGTTATACCTTGCTTGATATTTTATTGAAGTTGCGTGAGCGGGCACCGATTTCATTTAATTTGGTTGCCGTGAACTTAGATCAAAAACAGCCTAACTTTCCAAGTGACACGCTACCTAATTATTTGCGCAAACTCAATATCCCTTTTCACATTGAAGAACAAGATACCTATAGCATTGTGAAGCGCGTGATTCCTGAGGGGAAAACAACCTGCGGGTTGTGTTCTCGTTTGCGTCGTGGGATTTTGTATCGGGTGGCCGATGAGCTTGGGGCAACCAAGATTGCCTTGGGACATCATCGAGATGACATCTTGGAAACATTACTGCTCAATATGTTTTATGGGGGCAAGCTAAAGGCAATGCCCCCCAAACTGCGTTCAGATGATGGACGTCACTTGGTTATTCGGCCATTAGCCTACGTACCTGAAAAGTTGATCGAGCGCTATGCGCAAACGATGGAGTTTCCAATTATTCCCTGTGATCTATGTGGCAGCCAGCCAAACTTGCAAAGGGCTGCCATGAAGAAATTACTAGGTGAGTGGGAGAAGGAATTTCCTGGTCGGATCGAAAACCTGTTTCGTTCTCTGCATCACATCGTTCCATCCCACCTGTTGGATCAAGATGCCTTTGATTTTCAGAATCTATCCATTCATTCGGATTTGACCCAGTTCATTAAATCATATGAGAGTGATCGTGCAATCGATGAGGGCGTTGATGTGTGTGCTGTAACGGAGTCCTCCTGGTCTTCACTGACTTGGATCGATAAAGATTAGAGCCAGTCTCTCCGCATCAGAGGGATGCTTCTAAGCCCTATAATTAATCCCATGAATATCGTTATCTTGGCTGCTGGGCAAGGCAAGCGCATGAAGTCCGCTTTGCCAAAGGTATTGCAGCCTCTGGCAGGAAAACCTTTACTCCAGCATGTGCTTGAAACTACATTAGCGCTTGCACCCAAGGCCGAGCCGATTGTTGTAATCGGGCATGGCGCACAGCAGGTTCAAGCATTCTTAGCCCATTTGGCTAATTTAGATAAGCGCTTTAGAAATGTAAAGACAGTTTTGCAAAAAGAGCAAAAAGGAACGGGTCACGCGCTATTGCAAGCCTTATCAAAACTGAAGCCTGCGCTCCCCACGCTCGTCTTATATGGTGATGTACCCCTGTGCTTTAAGGAGACCTTAACTAAGCTCGCTCGCCTGAGTGATGGTGCAGTAGGGCTGCTAACCCATCGCATGCAAAATCCATATGGCTATGGACGTATCGTACGGGACGCCGATGGTAATGTGCAAGCTATTGTTGAGGAGAAGGACGCCAATCTAGCCACTCGTTTGATTCAAGAAATTAATACCGGCATCATGGTTTTGCCCACTAAGCAATTGGGTAAGTGGCTAAAGGGGATTAAAGCTAAAAATGCGCAGGGTGAATATTACTTAACGGATGTGATCACCATGGCGGTTAAGGCGGGCGTGCCAGTGCGTTCTGCCCAAGCAACCTATGATTATGAAATCCTAGGCGTCAACAGTCGCTCACAATTAGCAGAGTTAGAGCGTGTTTTACAGGGCCAGATCGCTCAAGCGCTTTTAGAAAATGGCGTCACGCTTTTTGATCCCGATCGAATCGATGTTCGCGGTGAGCTGCGTTGTGGCAAGGATGTGTGGATTGACGTTGGTTGTGTTTTTGAGGGAATCGTAACTCTGGCCGATCAGGTTCGAATCGGACCCTATTGCTTTGTTAAAGATACGCACATTGGAGAAGGCGCTACGATCGAAGCATTTAGCCATCTTGATGGAGCCAAAATTGGCCCCGCTAATCGCATTGGCCCCTATGCACGGATTCGGCCGGGCGCTGAATTGGCAAGTGATGTTCATATTGGTAATTTTGTAGAAGTTAAAAATAGTCGCATTGCCGCACAGAGTAAAGCCAATCATTTGGCGTATGTGGGCGATTCGATCGTGGGGTCACGCGTCAATATTGGGGCTGGTACGATTACCTGTAATTACGATGGCGTCAATAAGCACCAAACAGTGATTGAAGATGATGTATTTATTGGCTCGGACACGCAGTTAGTTGCCCCAGTAAAGGTGGGTAAAGGGGCAACGTTAGGTGCAGGAACCACGCTCACCAAAGATGCACCCCCAGGTAAATTAACCGTATCGCGGGCAAAACAAGTTTCCATTGAATGGCAGCGGCCCACGAAAGTGAAAAGTGTGTCGCCAAAAGCAAAAAAGATCGCTCGAAAGTAAATCCTTTTTATGTGTGGAATCGTTGGAGCAGTTGCCAAAACAAATGTTGTCGATACCTTAATCGAGGGGCTGCGACGCTTGGAGTATCGGGGTTATGATTCCTGTGGCTTTGCCGTGATTGATAGTCAGCAGGCGGGTCATCCGATCGAGCGAGCCAGAACCACTGCCCGTGTGGCCGACTTAGCAAAGCAAGCCCAGTACTTTTGTGGTCAGGTTGGGATCGCGCATACGCGTTGGGCGACGCATGGCAGACCCGATACGCATAATGCGCATCCCCATATTTCTAACGGGCAAATTGCGGTTGTGCATAACGGCATTATTGAAAACTATGAGGTACTACGCGATCAGTTAAAAGCATCTGGTTATGTGTTTGAATCAGAAACCGATACCGAGGTCATTGCCCATTTAGTTCACCAGGAATTTAATAAGCTTGCTAAACCAGATCTTAAGAAAGCAGTTGCGCAAGCTACACACCAATTAAAAGGTGCCTATGCGATTGCTGTGATTGCTCAGGCCGAGCCCCATCTCCTAGTGGGCGCTCGTGCAGGTTCACCGCTCATTATTGCAATTGGTGACGATGGCCACTACCTGTCCTCAGATGCACTTGCTTTAGCTGGTAAAGCTAAAACTATGGCTTATTTGGAAGAGGGCGATCTGGTTGCTTTGACTGTCAATGGATTTGAGGTTTGGGATCGAACGGATCAGGCGATGAAGCGGGAAATTACACCAATGCCTGTTCAAGCGCAAGCAGTTGAATTGGGACCCTATCAGCATTTCATGCAAAAAGAGATATTTGAGCAAGCCCGCGCAGTCTCCGACACAATCGCCAATATTGCTGAACTTGGCCCAGCTTTGTTTGCTGCGAATTCGCAAGAATGGCAGGAGTTTGATCAGGTATTGATTCTTGCTTGCGGGACAAGTTATTACTCAGCCTGTGTAGCTAAATATTGGTTTGAAGACATTGCAAAGATTTCGACGCAAGTTGAAATTGCTAGCGAATACCGGTATCGACAATCGATTCCAAATCCAAGAACTTTGATTGTGGTTGTCTCCCAATCTGGAGAAACGGCAGACACCTTGGCAGCCTTGCGTCATGCCAAACAGCTTGGTCATCCACTAAGCGTATCGATTTGTAATGTGGCGTCGAGTGCGATGGTGCGAGAAACTAAATGGCACTTTTTGACTCACGCTGGCACTGAAGTTGGGGTGGCGTCTACCAAAGCGTTCACTACTCAATTGGTTGCCTTGTACTTATTGGCTAATGCGATTGCCAAACGCTCGGGGCATTTATCACCTCTTGCCGAGAAAAAAGTACTCGATGATTTACGCCATTTGCCCCAAGCCATTCACGCTGTATTGGCACTAGAGCCACAAATCATTGCTTGGAGCCAGGCATTCGCGAATTGTCAAAATGCGCTTTTCTTAGGGCGTGGTTTGCATTTCCCGATCGCTCTTGAGGGCGCCCTAAAGTTAAAAGAGATCTCCTATATCCATGCGGAAGCTTATCCAGCAGGCGAGTTAAAGCATGGACCGCTCGCCTTGGTGACTGAGGCGATGCCGGTTGTCACCGTAGCGCCCAATGATGTATTGCTCGAAAAGCTGAAATCAAATATGCAAGAGGTCAAGGCCCGCGGTGGCAGCCTTTATGTCTTTGCTGATCAGGGTACAGAAATTAAAAGTGAAGAGGGTATTCAGGTGATTCGTTTACCAGAGCATTACGGTAATCTGTCACCTCTTTTACACGTTATCCCATTACAACTCTTGGCTTATCACACCGCAGTAGCGCTTGGTACCGATGTTGATAAACCACGTAATTTAGCTAAAAGTGTTACGGTTGAGTAATTCATCCAAAAGTAGTCTCGTTGTGGTCAAATAATAGGTGTGAAGAGCCTTTTCAATTCTCATTTTTCTCCCTGTCATTCCATTTCGCTAAACCCACTCAAGCATGCCTTTAGTCTTTTGGTTTGCCTTGGCATAACAGCGTGCGCTGTCGGCCCCGACTTTAAAAAGCCCGATGCTCCAAAAGTTGGCGTCTATACCGAAAAACCAGTTCCCTCTGAATTAGCAACTGCGCCGAGTATCGGAGGAACGAAACAGTTCTTAGATCCTGCCGCCGATATTCCTGCGGAGTGGTGGTCCTTGTACCGTTCACCTGAACTGGATGCGCTTATTAAGCAAGCTCTGAAACGAAATCCAACCTTAGCCTCAGCCGATGCAACCTTGCGCGCAGCACAGGAAAATGCGAACGCGGCCTTTGGCTCCCTATTATTTCCAAGCATTGGTTTGGGGGCCTCAGCAACGCGCCAACAAATTACCCCTTCGAGTTTTGGACTCAGCTCAGGTAATCCTAACATATTCAATCTTTACAACACCTCGGTTTCCGTAAATTACAACTTGGATGTGTTTGGCGGCGCTCGACGTGCAGTGCAGAGTGCCCAAGCCCAAGCGGAAATTACCGGATTTCAGCTTGAGGGCGCCTATCTAAGTTTGACAGCAAATATTGTTACTACAGCGATTCGTGAAGCTGCGCTTCGCGCCCAATATCAATCCAACTTGGAGATTTACCAGTCCCAGAAAAATCTTGCCGATCTAATCAGTAAGCAGTTAGAAATAGGAACAGCATCACGTGTTGATCTAACTTCACAGGTTTCGCTTGCTGCTAGCTCACAAATTGATTTGTTGAATATTGATAAGAATCTTTCGTTTACTCGCAATCAATTAGCGGTTTATGTGGGCGATTTTCCTGGTAATGCACAGCTAGCAAAGTTTGATTTAGCAAAACTCAATTTACCAGAACGCATTCCACTCTCGATTCCGTCGGATCTGGTTCGTCAACGTCCTGATATTCGTGCTGCCGAGGCGTATATCAAGTCAACGAATGCACTGGTGGGCGTAGCAACCGCCAACCTCTTACCTCAAATTACGTTAAGTGGCGCGATGGGCTCGCAAGCATTAACGACTGGGGCCCTATTTGGACCAAATGCTGCAATTTGGTCTGTGGCAGGCGGGGTATTTCAGCCCCTATTCCAAGGCGGAGCTTTGCTTGCACAGCGTCGCAGCGCAATCGCTACTTATGAAGCTGCAGTATTTCAGTATCAAGCGACTGTATTGAATGCATTTCAAGAGGTAGCAAATGCATTACAAGCACTTGAAAGTGATGCACTTGCTCTGCGAGCTGCTTCGGATGCAGAGCGTAATGCTTTGGAGTATCTCAATTTATTAGAGGAACAATATAAAATCGGCACTGGTAGTTACCTGGCAGTATTAATTGCCCAGCGACAATATCAGCAAACCAAATTCCGCTTGATTGATGTGCAAGCAAGCCGTTTTGCTAATACCGCAGCATTATTTGCTGCACTTGGAGGAGGCTGGTGGAATCGGAGTGGCCCAGCTTTTCAGGCGCAAGCCAATGAGCAAGTTAACTCGCCTAAACAAAGTCATTAAGAGATCGATTCATGAATCTAGTGCATCAATTCATAGCGTGGATAAAAAATACGCTTCTCACTGAGAAAACGTTAAGGCTTATGAGGGTACCATTTGCTTGGATTGGGTCTCGTTTACGCCCGCGTGAACGTTTTAAAAAGACCAAAGCATATGCTGCTCTCATGCAAATGCCCCCCTTAAAGCGTCGCATGGTTGTGATGCTATTTGGGGTGTTTATCTTACTAGGCTTAATCGTTGCGTTTAACCAATTAAAAACATTTATGTTTAACCAGTTTATGGCTGGTATGGGCATTCCTCCCGCTTCGGTGACGACCATAATAATTGAGAAGCAAGAATGGCAGCCTCGCATAAACAGTGTCGGAAACGTACGTGCATTCCGAGGAGTTGATCTAAGCACCGAAGTTGGTGGATTGGTGGTGGAGGTTCCCGTTAAGTCAGGTGTGGATGTTAAAGAAGGTTCATTACTAATAAAGCTTAACGACTCCGCGGATGTTGCACAGCTGAACTCTTTAAAAGCCATGGCTGACTTAGCGAAAGTCATTAATGAGCGCGATAAGGCTCAATTAGCAATTCAGGCGATCAGTAAAAATGTCTTTGACACCAGTACTGCCGATATGAAGGCAAAGCAAGCCCAAGTGGAGCAGCAAATTGCCTTGATTGCCAAAAAGAATCTCAAAGCCCCATTTAGCGGTCGGGTTGGTATCGTCACGATTAATCCTGGCCAGCACGTTAATCCTGGCGATAAGCTATTAACCTTGCAGACCATTGATCCTATTTTTGTAGATTTCACCCTGCCCCAAAGCTCGGCTGGGATTATCGAGATTGGTCAAACCATTGAATTACAGACCGATGCATTCAAAGAAAAACCGTTTTTAGGAAAAATTACGGCCGTTAGTCCTAAGGTGGAGCTCAATACCCGCAATATTCAGATCGAGGCTCAAATTAGCAATCCAGATAAAAAGCTCTTGCCTGGTATGTTTGCAAACGTCAATGTTAATTTGGGCGATAAAGTTGAGTTGCTGACCTTGCCTCAAACCGCTGTTACCTACAACCCCTATGGCAGCACGGTATTTATTGCCAAGAAAACGAATCGCCTTGATAAAAAAGGCATACCTATTCTTGAGGCGCAGCAGGTGTTTGTAACCACTGGTTCCACCCGAGGCGATCAGGTTGCCATTCTCAAAGGTTTGGAGCCCGGAATGACTGTTGTTACTAGTGGGCAATTGAAATTGAAGAATGGCACCCCGCTAATCGTGAATAACAGTGTCTTGCCAGCCAATTCACCGGACCCTAAGCCTCAAGAGCAATGAGCCAAGAATTTCAGCGTCATCAATGGACGGATTTATTTATTCGCCGTCCTGTACTTGCAATCGTAGTGAGCTTACTAATTTTGCTATTGGGCCTCAAAGCAGTTGATTCATTGCCTGTCAATCAGTATCCACAAACTCAAAATGCAGTAGTTACTATCACGACAACTTATTTTGGAGCAGATCCAGAGACGATCGCTGGGTTTATTACCCAGCCCTTAGAGGGAGCCATCGCTCAAGCCCAAGGCATTGATTATTTATCTTCAATTAGCATCAGCGGTGTTTCCACGATCACTGCTACCCTGCGGCTTAATTACGATGCCAACCAGGCGCTAACTCAAATTAATACGCAAATTAGTTCTGTGCGGAACCAATTACCACCCCAAGCACAACAGCCAATTTTGACAGTACAAGTGGGTCAAACGACTGCGGCAATGTATATGGGGTTTTATAGTGACGACATCGCTAATAACAGTATTACTGATTATTTATTGCGCGTCGTTAAGCCTAAGTTGGATTCAATTAATGGAGTGCAAAATGCCGAAATCTTAGGTGGCCGTAAATTTGCCTTACGCGCATGGCTTGATCGTGATCGAATGGCAGGACTTGGTGTTGCTCCAGATGATGTATACGCGGCCATGGCAGCAAATAATTATTTAGCCCCTGTAGGTAGTACAAAGGGTCAGATGGTTTCGGTCGATTTAGTTGCTAATACCGACCTTCACTCCTTAGACGAATTTCGTAAATTAATCATTAAACGCAATGGCGCAGACATTGTGTATTTAGACCAAGTAGCAACGGTTACCCTGGGATCTGAGGATTACAACAACAATGTTGCGTTTAATGGAAAGCAGTCGGTCTTTATTGGTATTAAGGTCGCACCCGATGCAAACCTATTGGATGTGGCTAAGCGGGTTCGTGATGCATTTCCTGATATTCAGAAGCAGTTACCAACCGGCTTAAATGCCAAGATTGTGTATGACTCGACTGATTTTATTAATACCTCCATTCAGGAAGTGGTCCAAACGCTGCTAGAGGCTTTAATTATTGTGACCATCGTGATCTATCTATTTTTAGGTAGTTACCGTGCGGTTGCGGTACCCGTACTGGCCATGCCATTGTCATTGATTGGCACGTTTTTCATGATGCAACTCCTTGGCTACTCAATCAACCTATTGACATTGTTAGCCTTGGTGTTAGCGATTGGCTTGGTGGTGGACGACGCCATTATTGTGGTCGAAAACGTTGATCGCCACATGAAAGAGGGGAAGTCACCGCTAGAGGCGTCGTTGATCGCAGCACGTGAGCTCGGTAATCCCATTTTGGCAATGACGATTGTGCTGATTGCGGTTTACATTCCAATTGGTTTTCAAAGCGGATTAACGGGCGCCTTATTTACCGAGTTCGCATTTACGTTAGCGGGCGCTGTCGCGGTTTCGGGGGTGGTTGCTTTAACGCTATCGCCCATGATGTGCTCGCGGCTATTTTCGCAAGAGGATGAGATGTCTCCTTTTGTGAAAAAGATTGATCGAGTGTTTGAGGGTGTGCGACATTCCTACCAAAACACATTACGCGACCTGTTATCAACCTGGCAGGTCATCATCGTGATGGGAATTTTATTGCTCATTGGCGTTGTGTACCTTTATGCAACTGCACGTTCAGAACTTGCGCCTACAGAGGATCAGGGCATCGTTCTGGTTTCAGCGGTTGGACCACCCAATTCCACTTTAAATCAAATGCAAGGGTATGCTGATCAGGTTTTTCAGATTGCTAGTAAAGAGCCTGAATATAAGCAAATGTTTCAGATCACTAGCCCAAATTCAAGTTTTGGCGGTGTGATTATGAAAGATTGGGGTGAGCGTAGTCGAAGTGCTAGTAAATTCCAAGAAGATCTTCAAAATAAATGGAACAGCATTGCGGGAACGCGTATTGCTGCATTCCAGTTTCCAGCGTTGCCAGGCGCTCAGGGCTTTCCAGTACAAGTGGTCATCAATACGACCGAGCCCTATACCAATTTAAATGAGGTGTCGCAAGCTGTTCTCGATAAAGCCAGACAAAGTGGCATGTTCTTCTTTGTGGATTCAGATTTAAAGATTGATAAGCCGCAAGATGTACTGCAAATTGATCGTGAGAAAGTGGCTGCTCTAGGAATGACTCAGCGTGATGTTGGGAATGCTTTATCTGCTGCTTTGGGCGGTGGCTTTGTTAATTACTTCTCAGTCGCAGGCCGCTCCTATCGAGTTATTCCACAGGTGAAGCAAGCAGATCGCTTAAATCCCGATCAGATTTTGGACTATTACATTAAAACGCCGACGGGGGCGATGATTCAGGTGAGAACCATTGCCACTATACAAAGTCGCGTCGTACCCCAATCCATTAATCGTTTTCAGCAGTTAAATTCAGCTACGATTAGTGGTGTTAGTACCCCATTTGTCTCCCAAGAAGAGGTATTGGATTTTCTGGAGCAAACGATCAAAGAAGCTGCGCCATCCGGCTACTCGATTGATTACGCTGGCCCATCGCGTCAGTACAAAGCTGAGTCGGGGGGATTTTTGGTCACCATGCTGTTTGCCGTGTTGATCGTCTTTTTGGTTCTTGCCGCTCAGTTTGAGAGTTTCCGTGACCCCTTGGTTATTTTGGTCTCTGTGCCATTGGCGCTATTTGGGGCATTGATCTTCATTAATCTTGGTTTTACAACCTTAAACGTGTATACCCAAGTGGGATTAGTGACCTTAATGGGATTAATTAGTAAACACGGAATTCTGATGGTGGAGTTTGCCAATGAACTTCAAGTTGCAGGACGAACAAAGTTGGAGGCCATTATTGAGGCAAGCAGTGTGCGTCTGCGCCCAATTTTGATGACGACCGCTGCCATGGTTTTAGGTGTTATTCCACTTGTGATTGCCTCAGGTGCTGGGGCAGCTGGCCGTCAATCCATGGGAATCGTGATCTTTACTGGCCTTGCAATCGGCACATTATTCACTTTATTTGTGGTGCCAGCGATGTATCTCTACATCGGCGCAGATCACCAACAAAAGAAATTTAATCAGGTTTAATTACTGTTCAACCACTTTGGTAAATTGGGTTGATTTACAAATCTGGTCGTACCAGCGAGTAACGTGTTTTAAATCAGTGCGCGGACCAGTTTTGTCCGGGTATTGATCACTCAGCATGAACCAGCGCTTGACACATAAGGTTAGACCAATGTCGCCTAAGTGAAAGTTAGGGCCAGAACAATAAGACTGCTTACTTAAAACGCCATCCAGAATCCCGAGTAAATGATTGGACTCCTGGAACGCCTTATGGATTGCCGCATAGTCTCGCTCGGCTTCGGGAACACGGGTTAAGCCTAAGAATGGGATGCGAAGCGCTGGCCACAGGGTTGTTAATTGCCAATCGAGCCATTTATCGGAGGCTGCCATCGGTGCGAGGTCAACCGAGAAGCGATTGCGATTCGCGTACTTATGAGCCAAATAGCGCAAGATGGAATTCGATTACCAAAGGACTAGCTCCCCATCTCGTAAAGTTGGTACCAAACCGTTTGGATTCAGTGCTAAAAACTCTGGGGTTTTATTGACTCCAAAGTGTAGGCCTGCATCAATCCGCTCAAAGTCACGCCCCTCAATAAGGGCTAACTCAGAGAGCGCCCATAATACCTTTTGAACATTAATGGATGATTTTCTGCCCCATAGCGTCATCATAGACTTCCTTCCGGATCAAATGCGAGTTGCGTAAATTGGCTATGCGCAAACAGCAATGGTTGTAAATCAGGATCGTATTTAATAGCTAAAACACGAGCCACAATAATTTGATGATCGCCACCTTCATGAACTGCAATAGTCTCACATTCATAATAGGCGGCACAGTCTGCGAGTTGATATAAACCACTGCTATTGATACTGTGGTTTAGTTCAAGAATATTTTTCTTGATCTGCTTGGCAAAAATTAGAGCCAGATCCTTTTGACTGGCTTCTAAGACATGAATCAGCTGTCGTTGCCCGACGCTAAAACAATCTTTAAGAACCGATTGCTTTCCTATGCTCCATAAAATAAGGGGGGGCGATAGGGATACAGTATTAAATGAGCTTACCGTAATGCCGACCGGATTTTTATCAGAATTAAGCCCCGTGATTACGGTGACTCCGGTTGGAAAGCTAGAAAACGCTTGTCTTAACTCGAGGGATGAGAAATGAGTTTGCAATGAAAAAACTTTACTTGGAGAGATTAATTTTGGTGCTTGGTATTGGAATTAGGACCTCATTTTCATCGGCTCTGACGCATTTAAACCGGTAATCTTTGCCCGCCTTGGAAATAAAACTTGCACCCATATAAAAGTCATCCTTACAGACTTTATTCGCAAAATCCATCACTTGCTGAGGATCGGCGCTCGAGCTAATTAAGCGCATATTACCCAGAGACATCGTTAATTCGGTTGAAGCACAGGCACTTAAAACAAGAGGGGTCGCAACTATTAATACAATACGTTTCATGAAAAGCCCCATAATCGATCTTGAAGCAATAGGATAAACGGTTTTATAAAGTACACGGATTCATTATTTAATCTATTTTGGAACACATTATGTTTAAAGCCATTGTAATTAATAAAGACAATCAAGGATATCGTGCTCAATTGAGTGACGTTGATGAGAGTGCCTTGCCCGTAGGGGATGTCCGGATTAAGGTGCATTACTCCACTTTAAATTACAAGGATGGCTTAGCAATTACTGGTAAGGGCCCAATCGTTCGGCAATTTCCTATGATCCCCGGAATTGACTTAACCGGCGAGGTCATTGAAAGCAAGAGTCCTGAGTTTAAAGTTGGTGACCTGGTTGTATTAAACGGTTGGGGTGTGGGGGAGTCTCACTGGGGGGGCTTGGCCCAGTTGGCAAGCCTAAAGTCTGAATGGCTGATTCCATTGCCTAAGGCATTTACACCCAAACAATCCTTGGCCATTGGTACAGCAGGTTACACCGCCATGTTGTGCATTATGGCACTTCAAAAACATGGTCTGAAGCCTGCCGATGGTGAAATCTTGGTGACCGGTGCAGCAGGTGGAGTGGGTAGTTTTGCAATTAGTCTTTTGCATCAATTGGGCTACACCGTTGTCGCTAGTAGCGGTCGCCCTGAGGAAGCAGATTATTTGAAATCACTTGGCGCACCCGAAGTGATCGATCGTTCCTCCTTATCTCAGCCAGGCAAACCCTTAGCGAAGGAGCGCTGGGCAGGGGTGGTTGATTCAGTAGGAAGTCATACCTTAGCCAATGCATGCGCTGCTACTAAAGCCAATGGTGTGGTTGCCGCATGCGGTCTAGCACAGGGAATGGATTTTCCAGCCACGGTTGCTCCATTCATCTTACGTGGCGTTACCCTCTATGGGATCAATAGCGTTACTCAACCAAAGCAAAAGCGTATTGAGGCTTGGGCTCAACTCGCATCCCTGTGCAAACCTGAGCAATTAATGACGATTGCTAAGGAAATTTCCTTGGGCGAGAGTGTTCAATATGCTGAGGATCTGATGAATGGTAAGGTACGTGGTCGGGTGATTGTGGACGTTAATCGCTAGAGTTCGCAGTTACCTGTCGTAAGGTAAGCGCCAACCAAACCGCTTCCTTTTCTGCCTCACTCAAGACAGACCAATTTGCAATTTCTTCGATGCTTCGAAAGCAGCCATAGCAGTAGTTTGATCTTGGATTCATTTCACACCAGTTGACGCATGGTGAGCCAATGCTGCCATCTAGGTTTCGAATCATCAGAAGTTATCCGGGAAAATATTTTTAAGCCGTAAAGACTGATCATACTCAATGAAGTCAGGAATTTCGCCTGCAAGTAAACGATTCTTATACGATTGCCACATTGCCGGTTGGAATAGATCAGCATGGTGCTTGAGTAGCAGATCACGGATTTGATCATTACCAAGTAAAAATGTTTTATAAGTCTCCGGAAAAATATCTTTAGGGCCAATGCGATACCAGGGCTCGCTCGCCATTTCATCATCCTCATTGCGAGGTGCAGGAACCTCTCGGATTTCGCAATCGGTTAAGTATTCAATTTCATCGTAATCATAAAAGGCGACACGTCCATAGCGCGTGACCCCAAAGTTTTTATACAGCAAGTCGCCCGGAAAAATATTGGCTGCGATGAGATTTTTTATCGCTTCGCCATATTGAATCACACCATCCTCGATTTCTGCAGGTGATCCCTCCTGAAGACGAATATTGAGAGGGGTCATACGCCGTTCGATATAAAGATGTTTGATGACTAATTCGGCATCAGGGCCTTCGCCCCCGCTGAACTCAAGCAGGGATGCGCAGTGCTCCTCAAGCTCGGATAGTAGTTCGGGGGTAAACCGATTTAATGGAAAAGCAACATTGGAAAACTCCAGAGAGTCAGCCATTCGTCCAACCCGATCATGCTGCTTAACCAATTGGTATTTCGCCATAATTTGATCGCGTGAGGTTTCTTTTGGTGGCGGAAAATAATCCTTAATGAGCTTAAATACATAGGGATAGCTCGGTAGATCAAACACCAGCATCACTAAGCCCCGAATTCCAGGGGCAATCCGAAATTGATCGGTGGAATGCATCAGGTGATGCTGAAAGTCTCGGTAAAACAGGTTCTTACCATGTTTTTGAAGTCCGATCATGTTGTAGAGCTCAGCGCGGGGTTTATGCGGCAAGAGGCTTCGCATAAACGTGACATAAGCCGATGGGACCTCCATATCGACTAAGAAGTAACTATGCGTGAAACTAAAAATGAGACGCAGGTCCACTTCCGAGAGCAAGATGCCATCAATAACTAATTCACTTTTTGGGTTGTGCATCAGAGCCAGTACCAAGGGAGAAATCTTTTCTCCATTAATGATGCGCCCCATGATGTAGGCGGTCTTATTGCGAAAGAATAGTGTGCTTAAGGCATGAATCTGAAAATCCGTTGAGCTCGTTGTGTTCGAGAGAGACTGTTTGATGAGTTTGGTCGTGAGGTCAAGATCACGATCTAAATTTTCAAAGGAGTTTTTAAGATAAAAACTGCTAATTAAACTTTTGAGGACAGGTTGAAGACCTTGAATATCGCCAGGGTAGTACGCCCGGTAGGACGGCTTTGAGGGCGCTTCATCGTTTTCTAAGTATTCGGTTGAGATCGTGGGGCGGACAAAGATAAATTTGTTATTGAAATACTTGCTTGCAAGAATTCGTGTTGTGACCGAATTAAAAAACGTTTCAGCTAACTCTGGCTGATGAAGATTCGATAGAAGTCCGATGTAATGCAATTTTACCTGTTGCCAAATTTCATCGGATAGGGCAGGCGCATCAAACTCTTCCTCAAGGTGATGGGCTGTTTCATGGACTCGTTGGTCATAGAAGGTGATTCGATCCCTCAGTAGTTGGCGAATACCATGCCAATCTTGGCTCTCAAATGCAGCTTTGGCTAAGCAGCCAGCATCTCTGAAAATACTGTAATGGCGCATAAATCCTTGAAGCAGGGTTTGGGCCATATCAAAAGCGACTTGCGACGATAATAGTTTTGGAAACGGATTGTTCATACCAAGAGTGTATCTAGCAATTAATTAGGATTCAAAGATGAGCCAGTCAGCCCCAACAAGCAATAATCATGCAATAAAGAAATTGGTCTATCCATATGGGGAGACCCTAGTGCCAGAGGGAGCAACGTTGGAAGTTGCTCCTGGTGTGTATTGGTTACGGATGCCGCTGCCATTTGCCCTTGATCACATTAATTTGTGGCTTTTACGGGATCGATTGGATGGCCAGGAGGGTTGGACCATTATTGACTGTGGGATTACCAATGAACATACGAAGTCGTGCTGGGAATCCATTTTTACTAATCATCTCCAAGATTTGCCTGTTTTACGAGTATTGGTAACTCATATGCATCCAGATCATATTGGGCTTGCCAATTATTTATGTGAGCGTTGGAAGGTTAGGTTATGGATCTCCATGAGCGATTTTCTGATGGCTCAATGGTTGAGCAGTAAGGAGGGTGGTGCTGCCATTGGTTCTACTCCAGGCAATGGTGGAACGGCCGATCACTATGGGCGCCATGGCTTGCGGCATGCCGAAGATCTCGAGCGCATTCGTAGTCGTGCAGACTATTACAGTCGCTTAGTGCCCGAAGTGCCTAAACGGTATCGTCGCATCATGGATGGTGACCATATTCAAATCGGGGAGCATGATTGGGTAGTATCGATGGGGTATGGGCATGCACCTGAACATGCCACGCTCTATTGCGTATCCTTAGGAATTTTTATCTCTGGTGATATGGTCTTACCCCGAATCTCTACCAATGTCAGCGTCTATGATGCTGATCCGGATGCAAACCCCTTAGACCTCTATTTACGATCCATTGATCATTGGCGATCATTGCCTGCCGAAACTCTCGTTTTGCCATCGCATGGCAAACCTTTTGTGGGTTTACGCGAACGAATCGAGCAGTTGCATGAGCATCACCGTGCTCGGTTAAGTGAGACCCTGATTGCCTGTCAAGAGCCGCGAACCGCTTATGAGATCCTTCCAGTCTTATTTCGGCGACCGCTTGATAACCATCAGCTGAGCTTTGCCATGGGTGAAGCTATTGCTCACTTGAATTATCTGTGGCACCAGAAGATTTTGCAGCGCTCTTTGGGCGAGGACGGGATTTGGCGCTTTTGCGCTCTTTCGACTTAGATTCTGACGACCTTTCAGCGTCCGATGGACTTGGTGGAGGATTTGCCATCGCATCGCCAAATGATTTGATCGCCATGAGAGTGGCACGCTGCACCTCAAGGGTCTGAATCGTTGACTTTAGAACATTGAGGTTGAGGCTCAGCCAAGACTCAACGCTTTTGAGGTCTTTAATGCGTTTATCAAGCTCCTCGATATCGAAGGTAGGCATTGCCCCATTAAAGCCTGACATACCGGCGCCCATATCTGGCATAAATGCTGCCCCAGGTGCCCCAGTCGCATTTTGACCCCACATGGTTTTAAACATTTCAAGACTTTGATTAAAGTCCGGCACTGCTCCAAACATAATTACTCCATATGGGCTAAATGTACAAATTACGAATAAAATACCATGTTAACTAAGATTAAAGCCACTTTTAAATTAATGCAATCCCAATATAGTCAACTAAAGCCATATAGTCGTGGAGCTGAGTTATCAAGTCTACTCGGTAAGCGCATATTAATTTTGGACGGCGCCATGGGAACAATGATTCAGCAAAAAAAGTTTTCTGAAGAAGATTACAGAGGATTAAAGACGACCCAACGTTTTGCAAATCATCCAATTGATCTTAAAGGTAATAATGAGCTTTTGGTGCTTACTCAGCCAGATATCATTAAGAATATCCACGCACAGTATTTGGAAGCGGGTGCCGATATTATCGAAACAAATACCTTTGGTGCCACTTCAATTGCGCAAGAGGATTACAAGATGCCAGAGCTGGCGCGCGAGATGAATGTCCAGGCAGCTAAGCTGGCCCGTCAAGCCTGCGATGAATACTCAACATCCGACAAACCCCGTTTTGTGGCTGGCGCAATTGGGCCGACTCCAAAGACCGCTAGTATTTCGCCAGACGTGAACAATCCAGGCGCTCGTAATGTTAATTTTGATAGTTTGCGTGCTGCTTATCGCGAACAGGTCGAGGGACTATTTGAGGGCGGCGTCGACTTGCTATTGGTGGAAACTATCTTTGATACCCTTAACGCCAAAGCAGCTTTATTTGCGATCGATGAATTTTTTGAAGAATCGGGTGAGCGCTTACCAGTCATGATCTCAGGAACGGTCACAGATGCATCGGGCCGAATTCTTTCGGGGCAGACTGTAGAAGCGTTTTGGAATAGTTTGCGCCATATTAAGCCTTTGACGTTTGGCTTAAATTGCGCTCTTGGTGCTGCTTTAATGCGACCTTACATTGCCGAATTAGCACGCGTTTGTGACACTGCCATCTCCTGTTATCCGAATGCAGGATTGCCAAATCCTATGAGTGAGACCGGATTTGATGAAACGCCAGAAGTAACCTCGAATCTTGTTGATGAATTTGCGCGAGACGGTCTTTTAAATATAGTTGGGGGGTGTTGCGGCACTACACCCGAGCATATTAGACAAATCGCAAAAATGATGGCAACAAGAAAGCCTAGACCTTTTCACAGCGATACTGCAGAAGAATAAGAATGACCCAGCAATTACTTAAGCCAATGCGCTTATCAGGGCTTGAGCCGTGTAATATTTCGCCTCAGATTGGCTTTGTGAATATTGGTGAGCGTACCAATGTTACTGGTTCAAAAGCATTTGCTCGAATGATCTTAAATAACCAATTTGATGAAGCCCTAGCCGTTGCAAGACAGCAAGTAGAAAACGGGGCACAAATCATTGATATCAATATGGATGAGGCGATGCTTGATTCTGAAGCCGCCATGACGCGATTTTTAAATCTGATTGCCTCTGAGCCAGATATCGCGCGGGTACCCATTATGTTGGATTCATCCAAATGGACTGTGATCGAAGCCGGACTGAAGTGCGTGCAAGGTAAGGCGATTGTGAACTCAATTTCGCTCAAAGAGGGCGAGGAGCAGTTTAAGTATCACGCCAAATTAGTTAAGCGGTATGGCGCGGCCACTGTTGTAATGGCTTTTGATGAGAAAGGACAAGCAGATACCTATCAAAGAAAAATTGAAATCTGTGAACGTTCATTCAAGATTCTGGTAAATGAACTCAATTTTTCTCCAGAGGATATTGTGTTTGACCCCAATATTTTTGCGATTGCAACAGGAATTGAAGAGCATGATAACTACGCAGTTGATTTTATTGAGGCAACCCGCTGGATAAAGAAGAACTTACCGGCCGCTAAAGTGAGCGGTGGGGTATCAAACGTTAGTTTTTCATTTCGCGGGAACGATCGTGTTCGTGAAGCAATTCATACGGTATTTTTGTACCATGCTATCAAAGCAGGTATGGACATGGCTATCGTAAATGCTGGACAGCTTGGGGTATATGCTGACCTAGATCCTGAGTTGCGCGAGCGTGTTGAGGATGTGGTCCTAAACCGCTTCAAAGAAAAAGATGGTCAAACCCCCACTGAGCGTTTATTAGCTATTGCCGATCAATATAAGGGCGGGGGCATTAAGCAAGAGGAAAACTTGGTGTGGCGCGAGGCGCCGGTGCGTGAGCGTTTAACTCATGCACTTGTTCATGGCATCACAAACTTCATAGTGGACGATACCGAGGAGCTGCGTGCCGAGATTATGGGTTCAGGCGGAAGGCCTATTGAGGTGATTGAGGGGCCCCTCATGGACGGAATGAATGTGGTCGGAGATTTGTTTGGTGCCGGCAAAATGTTTTTGCCCCAGGTGGTCAAGAGTGCGCGGGTGATGAAACAGGCGGTGGCTCATTTAATTCCGTACATCGAGGAAGAAAAGAAGCAATTGGTTGCTGCTGGTGGGGAAAGTAAAGCCAAGGGAAAAATCGTAATTGCAACCGTTAAAGGCGATGTGCACGATATTGGAAAGAATATTGTGACGGTTGTCTTGCAATGTAATAACTTTGAGGTGGTCAATATGGGTGTGATGGTTCCCTGCGATCAAATTTTAAAGAAGGCAAAGGAAGAAAGCGCCGACATTGTTGGTTTATCTGGATTAATTACACCCTCGTTAGAAGAGATGACCTATGTTGCCCAAGAAATGCAACGGGACAATTATTTCCGGGATAGAAAAATCCCCTTATTAATTGGTGGTGCAACGACTTCGCGTGTTCATACTGCCGTCAAGATTGCTCCGCATTATGAGGGTCCAGTGGTTTATGTCCCCGACGCATCGCGCTCAGTATCTGTTGCTTCAAGTTTGCTATCGGACGAGGGTGCAAAAAAG
>Ga0194130_10003475_pt1 | contig 21120 bp, 17 predicted proteins | sample TA2KigsurfametaG_FD_160084 | JGI IMG/M metagenome (GOLD analysis project Ga0194130, IMG submission 160084) | Freshwater microbial communities from Lake Tanganyika, Tanzania - TA2015050 Kigoma 12 surface | ecosystem: Environmental > Aquatic > Freshwater > Lake | place: Tanzania: Lake Tanganyika... | reverse complement strand
TTCATCAGTCCAGCCATGGCCGTGAACAGGATTCCCACGTCGTTCGCCACGCCAACCGACTTCAGCGAGCTCACCTGCACCATGTTTCCGTTGGGAAGCGTCATGGGCAGCAATTCGCCCACCTTTCCCGACTTCAGCAGATAGGCGTTCGCGGCATCAGCCAGAAAGGCCAACGGACCGACTCCGCCCTGCGCCAGGAACCACAGACCGTCCTCTCTTCGATCCACGCAATCCAGCCCACCGACCAGCAGTCCTGTCAGGAAGAGACCAACGACTCCCAGCATGACCAGCCATCCTCGTCTGGAATCGCCATTTTTCAGGTGACCAAGACCCGGCCAGATCCACCCAAGGGTGCCGGAGGCCAAGTGAAGGGGTCGCTCATCCTGATCTTGGCTCATGTTTGTACGCGGGCGCGATCCCACCCGCTGTTAGAGTGTAATGGTGAAGCTCGCCGGATGAACCGGTCGCCCACGGAGACCTCCGACATGACCACCGACGCCAACCATCCGAAGAAGCAAGTCCCCTTGGGTCACGGGGAGGTCGTCGATCGACGTGTCGGCATCGACCGCCGAGCGTTGGCCGCTCCGTCGGCCACCAACCTTGAGCGCCGCCGTGGTCCCGGCCGACGACTGACCGACTTCGTGAAGAGCGCCGAGGAGGGCGAGATGAACAAGGAGCAGTTCCTGTTCCTGCTCGCCATCGAAGCCTTCAAGCGGGTGAACCACAAGACCTTCCCCACCTGGACCGACGTGCTCGAGATCATCCGGAAGCTGGGCTACCGGAAGACCATGCGGTCGGAACTGCAGCTTGGCGCGCGCGCCAACGACTGGACGGAGAAGGCCGACGCCCCCGCAGGCGTTCACAAGATGGCTGAAAAGCGCGAGGAGTGAGGCCTCTCAGGCCTTCTTCTTGTACCAGTCGGCGTTGATCTGGATGTACTTTTTCCACTCTTCCGGCAGGTCTTCGCCCGGAAAGATGGCCCGGACCGGGCACTCGTCCACGCACAGCCCGCAATCGATGCAGGTGTCAGGGTCGATGTAGAGCTGCGTGGCCTCGGCGAAGGTGCCTTCGCCCTTCGTCGGGTGGATGCAGTCGACGGGGCAGACCTCGACGCACGAGGCGTCCTTGGTTCCGATGCAAGGTTCAGCGATGACGTGGGCCATGGTCGCTCCGTGGAAGTGGGCCGTGATCGTAGCGAAGTCCCTCCGCGCGCATCAACCCTAAAAACCATCGGAGCCGGCCACTTGGGCCGGCTCCGATGGGACTGTTCGATACGACTGACGAAGTCAGCGGGACTTCTTCTTGGTCGCCTTCTTCTTCGCAGCCTTCTTCTTCTTGGCCATTGGATGGCTCCTCTGTACGTCACGCGGATGTCGGAGAGAGGAGTCGCTGCGTGACGGTACGCGACTCCGTCGGTACTTGTACCTTTATCGGCACGTCTTGTGAAGGGGCTGCACCAAAAAACTTTGCAAGTCGCCTCATCCACCCATTCCATGACCCCGAACACCCCAACAGAGCGCACGCAGGTGGTGATCGTGGGTGCGCAAGGTCGCATGGGTCGTGCGTTGATCGAGGCGATCGAAGCGCATGGTTCATGTCTCGTCGCAGCACGCATCGATCAAGGTGACGCACTGCCGGACGCTGGCGACTTGGTGATCGACTTCTCGAGTGATGATGGTGCAAAAGTGGCCTTGGCAGCCTCAGAACGCCGTTCCGCGCCCCTCTTCGTGGGTACCACGGCCCTCTCCAACAGCACGATGGAGGCGTTGCGGTCGCGCGCGCGACAGGTGCCTGTGATGGTCGCCAGCAACGCTTCGCTGGGTGTGGCGGCGATGCATCGCATGGTCGCTTTGGCGCTGCAGGCGCTCGGACCGGCTTGGAAGATTCGCCTGACGGAGACCCATCACACCAAAAAATTTGATGCACCCTCGGGCACCGCGATCGCGCTGGCCGAGACGGTTCGACGCGCTGGGGGCGACCTGCCGGTCGAGGCGATCCGGTCAATCCGTGAAGGTGACGTGGTGGGACATCACGTGCTTGAGCTGGTGGGACCAGGCGAAACACTCACGCTTTCTCATGAGGCGCACGATCGATCGCTCTTCGCGCGCGGTGCGCTCACGCTCGCGCTCTGGTTGCGCACTCAACCTGCTGGCATGCACACGGTGCAGGCATGGCTCGATCAGCGCATTCGGGGCAGAATGCAGCCATGAGTGCCATCCACACGGAAACCCTCACAAATGGGCTGAAAGTCGCGATCGAGCGGATTCCGGGCATGTCCACGGCAAGCCTCTGCTGGCTGGTGCCGGTGGGCACGGCGGGTGATGCGCCAGACAGTGAGGGTGCCACGACGCTGCTGAGCGAGTTGATCCTGCGTGGCGCTGGCACACGAGACAGCCGCACCTGGAGTGATACGCTGGACGCGCTCGGATGCGAGCGGCGCACCACCGCGAATCCGTTCCACATCCTGATGACGGCCACCCTGATGGGAAACCGTCTGCATGGCGCATTCCCCCTGCTGGCCGACGCGATCCTTCGGCCAAGACTGGATCCGGAACATCTGGAGCCGGTCCAGAAGCTTGCCCTGCAGGCGCTCGATGGGCTGGCGGATGACCCGCAGCACCTGGTGATGCTGCGCTTGGCGCAAAGATTCCTTCCGGCACCCTACAACCGAACCGGTTACGGAACGCACCAAGGCCTTCGCCGCGCCACGATGGCGAATCTTCGATCCTCATGGGCTGCGCGCGCCGTGCCCGCCGGGAGCATTCTTGTGATCGCAGGTGCGGTCGAGCCGACCGCCGCGATGGGTGTAGTGGGGCCCGCACTGGAGTCCTGGGTCGGCACCACACAGGAACCGCCTGTCGTCGACGCGGCCGTCGGTGGCGTTGATCATCTGGTGCAGGATTCCTCGCAGACGCATCTGGCGATCGCGTTGCCCGCACCGGTCGACGCGGATCCGGACTCCAACGCGCTTCGGCTGGCCAGCATGGTTCTTGGTGGGGAGTCGAGCAGCCGACTGTTCACCGAGGTACGCGAGAAGCGTGGTCTGTGCTACAGCGTGGGCGCGAGCGTTTCTCTGGGCCGCGATCGTGGCATGCTTCAGGTCTACGCGGGCAGCACACCGGAGCGCGCGGGCCAGACCTTGGCGTGCATCCAGGGCGAATTGGAGCGATTCGGTGGCGGCATCACCGCGGATGAGTTCGATCGGGCCAGCACGGGCCTGAAGTCGCGCGTGGTCATGCAGGGCGAGAGTGCGGCCGCGCGGGCAAGCAGTGTGGCCGGAGACCTGTTCCGCATGGGTCGCGCGCGCACGCTTGCGGACATGGCGGCTGCCTTCGATGCACTCACGGTGGACAGCGTCAACGCCGCGATCGATCGGCATTGGGGCCAAGGCTGGACGGATCGGATGGTGCTCGCTTCCATCGGCCCCGCCCCGCTGCAGCCGGCCCGCTAGAATTTCCCGCTGCCATGGCACTCGAGATCAACGCGTTCGCTCCCGGCACCCGCGTCCGCGTGACGCAGCAGATGCCGCAGACTCACACCGTCTGGTCGACCCGCGTGGAGGGCACCGTGGTGCGCTGGCGTCAGGATCGGACCGGCAGCTGGTTCGCCCACGGCAAGGACGACAGGGTGTGGCTGGACCGGCTGGAACTCCGCCGCGACGACGGCGAGCTGGTCACGCTGAATCTGGATCAGTGGAGCATGATCGAGCCCGTGGGCTGATCGAAGGCGTCACACGATCACTTCGAACCAGAAGATGCCGGGGGCTGCCCCGTGTTCGACTGCTTGTCGAGCTGCTGTATCTGCTGCTCGATGCGGTCCAGGCGATCCATCACGGGCTGCAAGCTCGGATGGATCGGCTGGCGCTCGGCAGCCTGACCCACCCCGGGCTTGGCAAAGGTGCCCGCGTGGATCGGGCGAACCATGTGCTCGGCCCTCCAGGCATCGGCCTGCAGCGTGACAGTCTTGGACTCGGCGCCGCGACGGATGGTGAAGGTGATCGTGTCACCGGCCTTCATGCCGCGCAGCTTGCGGCGAATGTCGTGCGGACCCGCGTCCTCGGATCCGTCGACCGCGATCACCACGTCGTGATCCTCCACGCCGGCCTTGGCCGCCGGAAGCCCGGGGATCACGTCAACCAGAAGCGTGCTGCGCGCGGGATTGAGACTCATGTGTCTCGCAAGCGCCGCACCCGGCTGCTCCATGGTCACGCCCAGCATCACGGGAGGCGGCGTGAGGATGTTGCCTTGCGCATCGACATAGGTGCCGTCGGCGCGCGGATCCATGTAGGCGGGACGACCAGGCGCGCCGGCTGGCGGCGTCGCATGACCTTGCGTCATCGCGGTGCGCTGGGCGTCGCTGGGGGCTGCGGAGGTCTTGGCTGGTGCTTGCTCGGAACTGCAGGCCTGCAACAGAAGTGCGCACATGGACGAAACGAGGGCAGTTTTGCGGATCGCGATGCTCATGCCGAAATGCTACCTCGGGCGATGATCGCGCATGGCGAATATGCTGCGTTGATGGGCCGTTCCACCGCGCTCATCCTCGTGTGCGCCGCGGCGGCATGCCTGTCCGCGTGCCAACCGCCTGCGCGATCGCGCGGCGACACGATCTCCTCCCCCGCGGACACCTCCGCGAGCGAGTGGCCCTTCGTTCCCTCGACGATCCGCGTGCATCCTCTCAGCCGGATCACGGTCGATGCGGCGGGCCGTCGTCGTGTGGAACTGCGCATCGAGTGCCGGGATACCGAGGGTGACTCGGTACGGACGATCGGACTGGTGGAGATCCGCATGGGCGATGGCGACCCCCGTGAGGAAGCGCTTGACCTGAATGTCATGCGCGTGAATCAGGAAACCTGGGACCGCGTGACTCGAACCTATCGACAGACACTCGACATTCCCAACGGATTCGTGTGCAAGCCCGGTGCCAAGCTGCCAATCAAGCTGGTCCTGCGACTGTCGCAGGACCGCGTGCTTTCCGCGACGGGTGACATCGCGTGCCCGTGACAGGTGGCATGCGTGCGCTTCGCGCGGACGCGTGGCTGCTGCTGACTTCGGTCATCTGGGGCGCGGCATTCGTGGCGCAGCGGGACATCGCGGACAAGTTGGATGCAGGTTCGATCGCGTCACTGCGATTCCTGACTGGTGGACTGCTGCTGCTTCCGATCGTGATCGTGCGAAGACCAATGGCGCGTGCGCGGTCGCCCCTCGGCACCGTCATGGGTGGAGGCATCGCCTGTGGCGTGGTGATGTTCGTGGCGTTCATGCTGCAGCAGCGCGGCATCGAGGCGGGCAGCACGGCAAGTGCTGCGGGATTCATCACAGGGCTCTATGTGCTGTTTGTGCCGGTGCTTGGACTTTTCGCGGGCTTGCGGACCCATCCGGCACTTTGGGCCGGTGCGGGGCTTGCCGCAGCTGGGTTGTACCTGCTCAGCATGGGTGTGGACCTTCGCATGTCGTGGGGCGACACGCTGGTCCTGCTCTGTGCCGGCGCGTGGGCTGTGCATGTGCTGCTGATCGGGAGCTTCTCGCCTCGGTGCGACGCGATCGAGTTGGCCACGGCGCAGTTCCTCGTCACGGGTGTCGTGGCCACCCTGAACCTTCAGCAGCTGCCGAGTGCGGACGCGATTCGTGAATGTCTTTGGGCATTGCTGTATCTGGGCCCGGTCGCCGTAGGCGTGGCCTTCACGTTGCAGGTGGTAGGCCAGCGGACGGCACCCCCTGCGCACGCAGCCGTGATTTTGAGCCTGGAGGGGATCTTTGCGGTGATTTTCGGGGCTTGGCTGGGGGGTGAGCGCCTGTACGCGGCCCAATATGTGGGCTGTGGACTGATGCTGATAGGCATCCTGCTTGCGCAATGGCCCGAGTTCGTGCGCAGGCAGACCCCGGCCGAATCGTGCTAGAATCATCGCCCGCTTTGGGGATTAGTGTAACGGTAGCACAACTGACTCTGACTCAGTTAGTCCTAGTTCAAATCTAGGATCCCCAGTTTTCAGTGCGGTACCTCCTTGGTGCCGCCCTCCGGCGGCACCTTTACTTTTGAGATCGTGAGACGGGGGAAGTTCGGCCGCCCTCCGGCGGCCGCGCGCACGTCAATTGTCTGGCGGCAGTTCATACGATCAAGCACATGCGCGTCGTGAGTCTTCTGCCCTCCGCCACGGAGTTGCTCTGCGAGATCGGCGGCGCACGCCTGCTCGTGGGTCGAAGTCATGAGTGCGACTTCCCCGCCGAAATCACGAATCGACCCGTCCTGACAAGCCAGATCACCCATGCCGCGACCAGCACCGAGATCGATCAGCAGGTCCGCGAGGCCTTGAGGGACGGGAATGGTGGTGCTGCGCTCTACCGACTCGACGAGGCGGCGCTGCGCGCGCTGAAGCCTGACGTGATTCTGACGCAGGATTTGTGCGCGGTGTGCTCGATCGATCTGCGTACGGTGCAGCGAGTGGCTGCGGACCTGAGGCCATCTCCGCGCATCGTGAACCTGAATCCGGGCTCGCTGATGGAGGTGTTCGACGATCTGCTGCGCGTCGGTGAGGCTGTTGGACTTGAGACCGGTGCGCAACAGGCGATGGTGGCTTTGCGCGAGCGCTACTGGAGCGCGGTGGATTTCGTGAATCCCTACGTGCCCGGGCCCGAGGTGCTGTTCTTGGAGTGGTGCGATCCCCCCTTCGGTGGTGGGCACTGGACGCCGGAACTCGTGCGCGCCGCAGGTGGCAGGCATTCGCTCGGCGAACCGGGCGCGAAGAGTCGGCAGCTGTCGCCTGAGGAGATCATCGAAGCCGCACCAGAGCGCGTGGTCATCTGTCCGTGCGGATACGGTTTGGACCGCGCGTGGCAGGAACTCGAGGTGCTTCGGCGCACACGATGGTGGCCCCTGCTGCCTGCCGTGATGGAGGGCCGGTCAAACGCCATCGCGGTGGTCGACGGCAATCAGATGTTCAACCGTCCTGGACCGCGGCTGGTGGATGCCTTCCGCTGGCTCGTGGGATGGTTGAACGATCGGCCCGAGGTCGTGCCGGACGGATTCCCCATGCGCTCCCTCTGCTGACTTGGCAGCCCAACTCCGAGAACGAGGGTCGGAGGTTGTTGTTGACCCCTTGCATGACGCACCTTCGCCCACGTCGCGTGAACGTGAGCCGCTCAAATTCCTCGGACATTCCGCTGATTTGTTCAGCTTGGACGGTGCGTGTCAACGTGACAATGTGCCGCGAGATCCAAAGGTCCGGAAACAAACTCCCCCCTGTTACGCGGACTCAGGGGAGTCACAATGGCACGCGGATTGCCCAATGAAACGCGAGAGGAGACACCCATGCGACTCGACCGATTCACCCAGCCCGTGCAGGAAGCGATCACCGGAGCCCAGAGCAAGGCGAACCTCGCCGGCCATGGCGAACTGAGCCCGCTGCACGTGCTGAGCGCCATGCTCGACGAACGCAATGGCCTTGCCGCGAGCCTGCTGCAGCGCTGCGGTGTGGACCCGGCTCGCGCACACGATGTGGTGGAAGCGGAGCTTCGCCGCCTGCCCAAGGTGCAGGGCGCGCAGGCCGCGCCGGGTCAGGCCTTCATGCAGGTCTTGACTGAAGCCGAACGCGAGTCGCAGCGCATGAAGGACGCCTATGTGAGCACCGAGCATCTGCTGCTTGCGCTCGTCGACACGAAGACCGTGGCGAAGGAAGCGCTGAGCACGCTGGGGCTCTCGAAGGCGCGCGTACAAGGTGCCATCGATGCCCTGCGCAAGGCCAGCGGTGTCGGCAACGTGAACGACCCGAACGCCGAAGGCGCGATGGAAGCGCTGAAGAAGTACGCCATCGACCTCACCGAGCGCGCGCAGAACGGCAAACTCGACCCGGTGATCGGCCGTGACGAGGAGATCCGTCGCTGCATGCAGGTGTTGAGCCGCCGAAGCAAGAACAATCCGGTGCTCATTGGCGAGCCAGGCGTGGGCAAGACCGCCATCGCCGAGGGTCTGGCTCTTCGCATCGTGAACGGCGACTGCCCCGAAGGCATGAAGGGAAGCCGCATCATGGCCCTCGACGTGGGTCAGCTGCTCGCGGGCGCCAAGTTCCGCGGCGAGTTCGAGGAGCGCCTGAAGGCCGTGCTGCGTGAGGTGGCCGCCGCCGAAGGCAGCGTGATCCTGTTCATCGACGAGCTGCACACCATCGTGGGTGCCGGCCAGACCGAAGGCAGCCCCAGCGCCGGCAACCTGCTCAAGCCCGCGCTCTCGCGCGGCGAGCTGCGCTGCATCGGCGCCACAACGCTGAACGAGTACCGCAAGCACATCGAGAAGGACCCCGCCTTCGAGCGTCGCTTCCAGCCTGTGTTCGTGGGCGAGCCCAGCGTGGAGGACACCATCGCCATCCTGCGCGGCCTGAAGGCCCGCTACGAGGCACACCACGGCGTGCGCATCCAGGACGGCGCCATCGTGAGCTCCGCCACGCTGAGCCAGCGCTACATCGCCGACCGTTTTCTGCCCGACAAGGCGATCGACCTGCTTGATGAGGCCGCGAGCCGCCTGCGCATGGAGAACGACAGCGTGCCCGCCAGCATCGACGAGATCCGCCGCGAGGTGATGCGCCTCGAGATCGAGCGCGAGGCACTGAAGCTGGAGAAGGACCCCGACAGCAAGAAGCGCCTCGACGCGATCGAGGGCGAACTCGCGGGCCTGCAGGAGCGCAATCGCTCGCTCACCGCGCAGTGGGAGGTGGAGAAGAAGGACCTCGACGCGATCAAGGCCTGCAAGAAGGAGATGGACCACAAGCAGACCGAGCTGGATCAGGCGCAGCGTGCCGGCCAGCTGGAGAAGGCAGCACGCATCCAGTACGGCGAGATGCGCGACCTTGAGACGAAGCTGAAGTCCGCCGAGGTGGCGCTGAAGAAGCGCCTCGAGACCGGCACGGCACTGGTACGCGAGGAAGTCGACAGCGAGCAGATCGCGGAAGTGGTCGGCAAATGGACCGGCATTCCCGTGAGCCGCCTCATCGAGAGCGAGCGCGAGAAGCTGCTTCGCATGGAGGAACAACTGCGTCACCGCGTGGTCGGTCAGCCGGAGGCGGTCACCGCGGTAAGCGAAGCCGTGCGCCGCAGTCGTGCTGGCCTCGGCGAGTCGCACCGCCCCATCGGAAGCTTCCTCTTCCTGGGACCCACCGGTGTGGGCAAGACGGAGCTGTGCAAGGCGCTCGCTGAATTCCTGTTCGACACCGAGGACGCCATGGTGCGGATCGACATGAGCGAGTTCATGGAGCAGCACAGCGTGGCGCGACTCATCGGCGCACCTCCTGGCTATGTGGGCTACGAGGAAGGCGGCCGACTGACCGAGGCCGTGCGACGCCGCCCCTACGCGGTGGTGCTGTTCGACGAGATGGAGAAGGCGCACCCCGACGTGAGCAACGTGCTGCTGCAGGTGCTCGACGACGGCCGCCTGACCGACGGCCAAGGCCGTACGGTGGACTTCAGCAACACCATCATCGTGATGACCAGCAACATCGGTGCGCAGGCGATTCTCGAGATGACCGAGAAGGGAGAGCCCGACGAAATGATCGCCGCGCATGTTCGCACCCTGCTGAAGAAGCATCTACGCCCCGAACTGCTGAACCGCATCGACGAGACGGTGGTCTTCCACCAGCTGCGCAAGAAGGATCTCGCGGGCATCGTGGAGATCCAGGTAGGCAGCCTGCGCAAGCGCCTGAAGGCACGCGGGCTGGATCTGGAACTCACCCCCGCGGCCGTGAACGCCCTGGCCGACGAGGGCTACGACCCGGCGTTCGGTGCGCGTCCGCTGAAGCGGGTCATCCAACAGCGACTCGAGAACGAGATCGCAAAGCGGATGCTGGAGGGCGCCTACGCCGAGGGCGACACCGTGCGCGTGGACTTCGCCGGCAAGAGTTTCACGTTCGGGGCGGGGAGTCGACGCGAACACGGCACCGGCGCGCAGGTTTGACGCGCGTGCATCGAAGTTGAGTCAGCAACCTGCGAAGCGACGAACGCCAACTGGCCAATCACAACCTCCGACCCTCGTTCTCGGTCACTCGACGGTGACGCTCTTCGCGAGGTTGCGCGGCTTGTCCACGTCTTTGCCACGCATCACCGCCGCGTGGTACGCGAGCAGCTGCAGGGGCACCACGGTCACGAGCGGCTGCAGCATCTCGGACACGTCGGGCACATAGAACACGTCCTCGGCCAGCGTCTTGATGTGCTCGTCGCCCTCGGTCGCCACCGCGATCACGGCGCCGCCGCGGCTGCGAACCTCCTCGATGTTGCTGAGCACCTTCTCGTACTGGCTGTTGCGCGTGGCCACGAAGACCACCGGCATGCCCTTGTCGATCAGCGCGATCGGACCGTGCTTCATCTCGGCCGCGGGCATGCCCTCGGCGTGGATGTAGCTGATCTCCTTCAGCTTCAGCGCGCCCTCGAGCGCCACCGGCCAGTTCAGACCGCGGCCCAGGAAGAGCCAGTTCTCGCGCTCGATGTGCTTCGCGGCCGCCTTCTTGATGTGGTCGCTCAACTGCAGCGTGCGCTCGATCGCGGCCGGAATACGCTCGAGGTTCTGCAGGAAGTTGCTCACGTAGTCCGCGCTCAGGTAGCGGCGTCGGCCCACGAACAGGGCCAGCATGCTTGCCACCATCACCTGGCCCACGAACGCCTTCGTGCTGGCCACGCCGATCTCCGGGCCCACACGCAGGTACACGCCCGCATCGGTCTCGCGCGAGATGCTGCTGCCCACCACGTTCACGATGCCCAGCGCGAGCGCGCCGCGGCTCTTTGCCTCCTGCAGCGCAGCGAGCGTGTCGGCGGTCTCGCCGCTTTGGCTCACCGCCACCACGACGGTGCCTTCCTCGACGATCGGATTGCGGTAGCGGAACTCGCTGGCGTAGTCCCAGTCGCTCGGGATCTTGCCGAGTTCCTCCATGAGGTAGGTGCCGATCATGCACGCGTGCAGTGCGGTGCCTTGGCCCACGAACACCAGACGCCGCGCCGTCGCCAGCTGCCGCGCCATCTGCGACACGCCGCCGAGCACGATCTGCCCGGCGCGCGTGTCGACGCGGCCCTGCAGCGTCATGCGCAGCGCGCGCGGCTGCTCGTGGATCTCCTTGAGCATGTAGTGCTCGAAGTTGCCCAGCTCGATCTCGGCCAGGTCGAACTCGAGTTCCTTCACCTGCGCGTCCACCGGCACGTCGTCGACGGTGCTGGTGCGGAAGCTGTCGCGCGTGAGCTTGGCCACGGTGTAGTCGGCCAGCGTGAAGGCCTGCGTGGTGTGCGCCACGATCGCGCTTGAGTCGCTGGCCACCACATACTCGTCCTTGCCCACGCCCACCATGAGCGGGCTGCCCTTGCGGGCCACCACGAGCACGTCGGGTTCCTTCTCGCAGATCACGCCGATGGCGTAGGCGCCGGTCACCTCGCGCAGCGCGGCCTGCACGGCCTTCTCGAGGTCGCCGCGATAGAGCTCACCGATCAGGTGCGCGAGCACCTCGGTGTCGGTCTCGCTTGTGAAGGTGTGGCCCTTCTCGGTGAGGTAGGTCTTCAGGCTGGCGTAGTTCTCGATGATGCCGTTGTGGATCACCGCGATGCCGTGGCCGAGCTTGGTGTCGTCCCGGTGCGGATGGGCGTTCTTGTCGGTCACGCCACCGTGCGTGGCCCAGCGCGTGTGGGCGATGCCGATGGTCCCGTCGAAGTCTCCCTTCTTCTCGATCAGGTCCTCGACATTGCGCACGCGGCCGACGGCCTTGGCGATTTTGAGCTTGCCCTTCTCCATGACAGCCACGCCGGCGCTGTCGTAACCGCGGTACTCGAGGCGCTTCAGGCCCTCCAACAGGATGGGGCTGGCCTGGCGACGACCGATGTAGGCGACGATTCCGCACATGGCAGGTGGCTTTCGAGGGTGTCCTGAGGGGTTTGGAGGGGCCGGTTCGGGCCCCCTTCCGAGGCCCATTCGGCAAGGTAGCACGGATGCTTGAGAGGTCGAGTGAAAGATCGGGGTTCTGGGGTCCGGGCCCTGTCAGGAAACGCTCTTGGCGGGCAAACTGGACCTGCATGGACGAGATTCAGCGCACGAAGGCCGATCTTCGGGGACGCGTTCGAACCGCCCTGCGTTCGATGGATTCCGCAAACCGGGCCCAGGAAGCCGTCGCGATCCGGCGGTCGATCCGTGCATGGCCCACCTGGGTTGGAGCTCGTTCAGTGCTTGGGTTCCTTCCGCTGGCGAGCGAGATTGATGTTCGTCCTCTGCTTGGCGAGGCCCTGCAACGCGGCATTCGCGTGTGCGTGCCGGTCGTGACAGGCGACGGGTTCTTCCAACCATGCCTTTTGACGTCGCTGGACCCGAAGGATCTGGAGATCGACCTGATGGGCATCGCCGTGCCGCGGCACCGGGAGCTGGTTCCGGCAGCGCAGATCGACGTGGCGCTGGTGCCCGGCGTGGCCTTCGACCGGTTTGGCCGGCGACTTGGCCGCGGCGGTGGGTTCTACGACCGGTTCCTGCCCAGGCTGCGACGGGAGGCTGCGACGCTGGGTGTCTGCTTCGGGTGCCAGCGCGTGCCCGAGGTCCCGACGCTCTCCCACGACGCCCGGGTGGAGTGGCTTGCGTCGGAAACCGGCGTTGCGGCTGCACAACCCAATTCGCCGATCTAATCTCCCCGTCAGCCCGCCGCGCCCACCACCGGAGAAGTCGTCATGGTCCTTTCCAGCCAGAGTTCACGCCAGAGTCCACGCAGTCGCTTCATGAGCAATTCGTCGCCGCGGCGTTCGCGCTTGCGCGTGGTGACCCTGCTTGCGGGTCTTGCCGTGGTGGGCACGGTGATCTACTTCGCGTTGAAGGCGTGGTCGTCGGGGCCCTCGAAGGAGAGTGCCGTGAAGATGGCGGAACGGCCAGCGCCGGCACCGGCTGCGCCCGCGGCAACGGGTGGCGAGGTGACGATCGAACTCCCAAGCGATCAGGTGATCGGTGGTGGTGCGGATTCGAAGCCTGCAGCGATGCTCGCGACACCCACCGCGGTGGCCGCGGCGCAGACGCAGCCCACAAACGACGCGACGTCGGAAGCCGCGAAGGCTCCCACCGTGCCGTCAGCGCCGATGGGCGTGATCGGTGCGTCGGCCACGAATCAGCAGCCAGCATCCGATGCGGGCGGCACCGGAGCGGGTGCCCCCGCGATGCCAGCCGCTGGCACGATGGCGCTCGACGAGGCGATCGCGATGGTGGATCGTGATCCCATGCGCGCCCGTGCGCAGCTCACGCGACTGCTCGAGGGCTCGGCCCTGTCGACCGCAGATCGCATGCGCGGCTACGACGCGATCAACAAGGTGAACGCCGTGCTGGTGTTCAGCAACCGCGTGGTGAACGGCGACCCGTACTCGCTCGGCTACAAGATCGAGCCGGGCGACAGCCTGGCGCGCATCGCGAAGGCGCAGAAGCTTGATTGCGACTGGCGACTCGTGCAGCGCATCAATGGCATCTCGAATCCGAACGGCCTGAAGGTCGGACAGTCCGTCAAGCTGCCGCGGGGCGCCTTCAATGCCGAGGTCCGCAAGAGCGAGTACCGACTGAACATGTACATGGGCGAGGGCCCCGATCGCGTGATGATCGCGAGCTACCCGATCGGCCTGGGTGAACTGAACACCACGCCGACGGGTGCTTTCATCGTGCGACCCAAGAGCAAGCTGATCGATCCGGAGTGGCGCAATCCTCGCACGGGCGAGTTCTTCCAGAGCAACGACCCGAAGAACCCGATCGGCGAGCGCTGGATCGGCCTGAAGGGCATCGAGCCGCACAACAAGGGGTTCGAGGGCTACGGCATCCACGGCACGATCGATCTGGAATCGATCGGACAGCAGAAGAGCATGGGCTGCGTGCGCATGCGCCCGCTGGACGTGGAGATGGTGTACGAGATGCTCACCGAGCCGAACTCCACGGTGACGATCGCGCCCTGACGGCACGGGCGCTGAAGTCCGTGGAACCCCGGGGCATGCAGACGGTATAACGTCCGCATGCTGCAGAGCCTTCACACTGATCTGGCCGGTCCGGGCCGAACCCTGCTCGCAAGCCTGATTGCGCTGCTTGTCACCGCGTCCGGCGTGACTGCGCAAATTCTGCCGCCCTCCGAACCGCCAGCGCCGCTGCGAACCCGTGACCTGAAGGCGTGGATCGGCGAGATTCAGCCCAACGATGGCACGCGCGCGGTGATGGAGCGATCCTTCGACGCGTGCGTGGATCGATGGATCGAGGTGCGCGACCAGACCGTGCGCCCCGCGCAGGCGAAGGTCGACGCGGCACCGGACGACGCCGCGGCCATCGAGGCGCGGCAGCGTGCGATCAGCCGCGCGTTCGAGGCGATGCGCACGTCGGAGCGCACCATGTTCGACGCCATTCGAGCCGCGGACTTGAACGCCGAGCAGACGTCCAAGCTCGATCGGATTGAGCAGACGCGTGCTCGCAAGCGCGCGTCCGCCGTGGTGCGGAGCGTCTCGCTGAATTTGCCGCGCGTACCGGGCGTGAAGGAACTCGCACCCGAGCAGCGAGCCGCCGTGGAAGCGAAGGTGAGCGCGTGGGAACAGTCCGTCACGCCGCTGATCGATCGCCTTGCGCAGGCAAGCGTGGATCCGAAGATGGCCGATCAGGCCGCGGCGCTTGGCCGCAAGCTGCTGGCGAGCCAGCGCGGCGCCGTGCGCGAGATCGCCACGGTGCTGCCAGCGCCTGAGGCTGCGCAGTTTCTGGAGGCGTTCCGGCGACGCGCGCTGTCTGGAAGTGGCATGGACGGTTTCCCCTCTGCCTCGCCCATGGACATGCGGGAGCGGCTTGACCCCGAGAAGCACGCGGAGGCTCTGGAGCAGATTCGCGAATGGGAACAGGCGCGCACCGAACTGGATGAGGCGCGGATGGACGCGATGCTCGCCGAACCCCCCTCGCCCGAAGCGCTGCAGGAACTCGCGAGCCGTGCGGTGAAACTGAACGCTGAAAGCGCTGCCGCGATCGCCGAGGCGGCAGGCATGCCGGATCTCGCAATGCCGACCATGCGCCTTGAGATCGGTGGCGACGGAAGCGACATGGACCTTGAGGATCTGGCGCTCGGCGGTGGAGGCATGATGGTCTTCTCATCGGGTGGCGATGGAGGCGACCCGGGCATGGGCGGCAACGCGATGGTGATCATGCAAAGTTCCGACACCATGCCTGCCGAGGGGTCAACGATCACCATGCAGTCCTCCACGATCATCGTGGGTGCGTCGGCCGACAGCGGAATTCCTGACAGCAAGGTGGACGGCAACGATCCCGCGATCGCTGCCGCAATGGCTGCCGGTGCCGCGATGGGGCGCGCGATGACCGAAGGCATGCATGTCACCGCGTCGGATGTGCAGACGGCACAGGACACGGAGCGATCCGTCGGGTTCGGGCCCATGGGAGGTCCGCGCCCGATGAGCCGTCAGGAGATCGAGCGGCTGCGCGTTCAACTTGGCGTGCCGGACGTGCAGCGCGCGATCTGGGACACGCTGGCCGAGGACCTGCTGAAGGCGAGTGGAGACTGGATGAAGGCCGCTCCCGCGCCAAACGGAATGTTCGGCGCATCCACGCCGGCACCAGGCCAGAGCCCCGACGCGTTCACACAGGCGCAGGCGGCGCGGCGTGCGGAACTTGCGCGCATCGAGGACGGATGGTTCGCGAACGTGAAGAGTGGTGTGTCGGGCATCGATGCGGCGACGCTCGAGACCGAACGATCTCGGCGCGCACTCGCGCGGGCGCAAGGGGCGCTTCGGGGTGGCGGCTTCATGATGTCCACACTGCTCACCTCGCGACAACTGCGGCTTGATCTGGATCAGGCGGCCGCGGATCTCTCGCCCGCCGGCCGCGCACGGTGCGCCGCGGCCCTGCAAGCCTGGCGCACGCAGTTGATCGCGGAACTTGCGACCGCCCAGTCGCAGATGGACGACGCGCTGAAGGTGCAGATGGCCTTCATGCAGTCGACGGTGCAGCAGGATGACGCCGGCAACATGGATGCCTCGGTGAACTTCACGATCGACGAGAAGCAGGCGGAGCAGATCGAACGTGCTCGAAAGCCGCTTGAGGAGACGATCGCGCGCATCGATGCGTCGCAGCGTGCGGCCGTCGATGCCGTCGCCACCACGCTGTCTGCCGCAGATGCACCGACGCTCCGACGCGCGGCGCGGCGACAGACGCACCCCGAGGCGTACCGCTCGCAGGAGAAGGTCGACGCCGCGGTGGCGCGCGTGCTTGCGCTGCCTGATCTGTCCACCGCGCGCGTGGAAGCGGTCTCGAAGCTCGCGGACGAGTACCGCACGCGCTCGGACGCGCTGTCGGAGCAGTCGATCGAACGAACCGACAAGTCCGACAAGGCGATGTCCGGCGTGCTGCAGGGCGGCCCGGGCGAGGATCCACAGCAGATGCGGCGGAAGGTGCAGATGCTGCAACGCGCCGACCGGAGTCGCGGCGACGCCACCTATGACCGCGAGGAACTGAACGCCCGCACGATGCGCCGACTTCGCGCGCTGCTGTCGCCTGAGCAGGCGGCGGCGGCGCGGCTGGAATAGTCTGCGCTGCATGCGAACCGGAAACCTTGCGCCCTCCATCGTACGTCTGGCCACGCTTCTGCTTTGGGCCTGCTGCACGCATGCGGTGCACGCCGGCTCGCTGCAGGACGCCCAGTTTCCGAAGCCGATCACCAGCGCGCAATACGAGAAGGCCCTGAAGGACGCTGCGCTTCCTGCCGAAGAGCGTGCCGCGTTCGACGCCGCCTTCGACGCCTACGTGGATGACTGGCAGCGTCTTCGCGATCGCACGCTGCGGCCATTGCGATTGGAACTGGAGGACGTGAACGCCAAGCGCATCGGGGCGATCGAAGCGGTGCGCCAGCAGATCGCAGCGCGGGAGCCGGCGCTTGAGGAGACTCCCGAAGAGCCGGAGGAAGGGCCGGCGGAGTACGCACGCGTGCTTCAGGCGACAAGCGCGGAACAGGCGGTCATGCGCACGAAGGTCCGTCAGGCCTATGACCGCATCGGTCAACTCGACGCACGACTTGTCGGGGCGTTGCGCGCCGGTCCACGCACGCCGGAGCAGTCTCGCGCACTCGACGCGCTTGCGCGGGAGCGTGCCAGCCGCCTGGCGAGCGCGATGGTCCGATCCACCGTTGGGTGGCGCGCAAGTCCGGTGCTGGCGAAGATGCCGAGCGCACCCAAGGATCTTGACCCGAAGGTCGCGGCCGCATTCTCGGATCGCATGGACCGACTGCAGCGGGAGTCGCTGCCGCTGCTGCAGAAGCTCGCGCAGGTCTCGCTGGAGGATGGAGATCAGGACGAGGCCGAGCGAGCCGCGGATGACGCGCTGATCGCGCTGCGCCTGAAGGCGATCGGCGAGATCGGATCAACGCTTCCAGCCGACGCCGGCTTCGCATGGGTGGACTCGGCCCGCGCCCGCATGCTGCAAGGTGTGACGTGGGGTGCGGAACGAGCCCCCGTGGCGGCGATCGTCGAGGCGATTGGTGATCGCATGGATGACTCGGCACGCAAGCGGATGAATTCGTGGATCACCGACCGTCAGACGATCGAGAACGCGTTGATGGGCACCACGACGGACTGGAGTGCGCGGAACGAGCGCATGGAGGCGCTGAAGGCGCTGAACGTGCAGGCGATGCAGGACCTTGCCGAATCCACGCGCACGCCCGAGCTTGTCGAGGATGACTTCGTGATGAAGGCGAACATGAAGGCGATGCGTAGCGCCGATCCCGACGACCTTCGCGCGAGCTTCGGTGGCGAAGACTCGGATCTCGGCGCCATGATGGAGCGTCGCATGACCGCACGCCTGTCCGAGATGAACGACGCACCTGCCGAGGGTGGTGCCGCGCCCGAGGCCCCGGCTGGCGCGCAGGATGCCTCCATGATGGCCATGCAGCAGCGCCCACTGCAGCGATCGCAGACGAATCGGCTTCGAGACGCGCTCGGGATCACGGCGGAGCAGCGTGCCGTGTGGGACGCGCTGGTGGACGATCTGCTTGAAGCGAGTTCCACCCTGCACGAGTCGAAGGCGCTCAAGCCCTCCGTCATGAGCCAAGACCCGAAGGAGGCATTGGCGACCATGGTCCGCGCCAGCGAATACCGCGCTGAGCAGCAGGCGCTTGAGAGCCACTGGTTCGACTCGATCGCCGCCACCTTCACGTCGATTCCTCGCGACACGCTTGCGGATCAGCGCTCGCGCTGGAACTTCCGCCGACTGCGTGATCTGGGCGGCATGGCGCGTGCGGTCTCCTTGATGACGGGCGACCGAACCGGTGACCTCGACCTTGACGCCGCCCTCGATCGGCTGCCCTCGGAAGTCCGTGCAAGCCTTGCGCCCCAGGTTCTCGCGTCGCGTGAACGGCGCATTCAGGACCTGCAGACATCGCTCGAGTCGACGGAGTCCTTCATGCGGTCCATGGCCAAGCTGTCCGAGGGGCTCATGAATGGCCAGCAGCCGGATCCGGAGCAGATGAACGAACTCATGAAGGCCCAGCAGGACTTCGTGGCCGCGGCACAGAAGCGCGCCAAGCAGGCTGCGGCGGCGCAGCGCGACGAGGTGGACGCGATGGCGAACGCGCTTCCTGCCCCCGCCGCGGGCATGCTGCGGCGCGCGATTTCGGCGCAGCAGTACCCCGAAGTCTTCCGACCGATGCAGCGGACGGACAGCATGATCGAGCGCGTGATGTCGTTGCCGGATCTTTCCGTGAAGCAGATCGCCGCGCTTGACGCCGAGGTGGACGCGTTCCGAGTGAAGTCGGACGCGGTGGCCGAGCGTGCCATCGCAAGCATCACCGAGGCGGACAAGGCGCAGTCGGACATCGTGTCGGGAGCGGGCGATCCTTCGGACGGTCAGGCAGCGATGGCCAAGTTCGCGCGGATGAAGGCGAGCGAGATGAACGCCGCCGATCTGGACTACGACCGCAGCGAACTTTCGGCACGAACCCTCCGCCGCCTTCGCGCGCTGCTGTCGCCTGAGCAGGCGACGGCGGCGAAACTGGACTAGCCTTTCGCGCATGCCGAAGCCTGACCTGCTGGAATTCTTCGACGCCCCCTCCGACGATCCGTTCGTCATCGAGCACGTGAGCGAGGAGTTCACGAGCGTCTGCCCGAAGACCGGACACCCCGACTTCGGCAACGTGACGCTGCGCTACTGCCCCGCCGCCGTCTGTGTCGAGCTGAAGAGCCTGAAGCTGTACTACCAGAGCTTCCGCAACGAGGGCATCTTCTACGAGGCCGTCACGAACCGCATCCGAGATGACCTGGCCACCGCGATGAGCCCCGCGTGGCTGCAGATCATCACCGACTGGAAGGGTCGCGGCGGCATCCGAAGCCGCATCATCGCCACCTATGGTGATGTGCCCCAGGCGTGGGCGCGGGGTTGATGGCCCTGCTTGCCGACAGCGTGCTGCACACGCTGAACCCGTTCGCCGTGCAGTTCGGCAACGGCCTTGGCGTGCGCTGGTATGGCGTCAGTTATGCGGCCGGATTCGTGGTGGCGTGGCTGATCATGCGCTGGATGAGCCTGACGAAGCGCTCGCCGCTCTCGGTGGATCAGGTCGGTGACTTCCTGACCTGGCTGATCGGTGGCGCGATCATCGGTGGCCGCGTGGGTCACGTGCTGTTCTACGACACGCACTTGCTCTGGAGCTTCACGGGCGAGTTCCCGTTCTGGGGACTGCTGTTCATCCACAAGGGTGGCATGAGCAGCCATGGCGGCATCGTGGGTGTGCTGGTCGCGTGCTGGTGGTGGGCGCGCCGAAACCGCGTGCCCGTAGGGCATGTGATGGATCTTGCGAGCTTCAGTGCATGCCCCGGTCTGGGATTCGGACGTCTGGCGAACTGGATCAATGGCGAACTGTGGGGCAAGCCGCTTCCCGCCGACATGCAGGCCGGTGCGCCATGGTGGAGCGTGAAGTATCCGGAGCAGATGCTGCAGGAAGGCTTCGGCCACGCGGCGGAACTGCAGGCGATCGCGCGGCAGATTCCCGCGACCAGCGACGCGGTGATCCGCGGCATGAAGCTGGCGCCGATTCCAGTGCGTGCGGGTGTGGAACAGGGAAGCGCGCCCGACATTCTGTACGCAGCGTGCTATGGCGGCGACGCGAGCGTGCAGTCGAAGGTCGCACCCCTGCTCACCGCGTACTGGCCGAACAACTTCGCGCAGGCGTTCACGGACGGCGTGATGCTGTTTGCGCTGCTGGCGATCGTATGGTTGAAGCCGCGCAAGCCCGGCGTGATCACGGGGTGCTTCTTCGCGTTCTACGGTGTGCTGCGCATCACGACGGAGCAGTTGCGCGAGCCGGATGCCGGCGTGTTCGCGATCGGGCCTGTCACGCTGCCGATGATATTGAGTGGGGTGATGATCGTGGGCGGCGCGGCGGGTGCGTGGTGGTGTGCGCGGCGTACGGTGCCCGCGATGGGTGGGTTGGGTCGGCGCGTGCACGCCTGAACCGGTGCTGGTGGTTGGCTTCGAAGCGGCGGCCAGAGCCATCTGGAGGGGATGAAATGGAGCGAATGTGGCCCTTTGCGCATGCGCGCTGCCCTGTATTGGGGGTTTGTGGCGGGTTTTGGGAAGCGATTCCTTGTTCGGCATCGGGTCTCGTGGCAAGATGGGAGGACGGGACAGATGCCATGCCGGCGGGTCCCGGGGAGCAAGCATGTCGAACAAGCACGGAACCGGTCGCACCATCAAGCCAACGCGCCAACTGAACTCCTTGGGTGGTTGGCTGCTGCTCGTATCCTCGGGGCTGGCTGGACGGGCGTGGGCAGACGCGTTGAACATGCCCACCCTGGTCGGCTGGGGCTGGTACGGCAACGGCCAGACGAACACCCCCGCGGACCTTGCCAACGTGTCGCAGGTCGCCTGCGGCTACGCCCACACCTACGCCCTGAAGAACGACGGCACCCTGGTCGGCTGGGGCGACAACTGGTCCGGCCAGACGAACACCCCCGCGGACCTTGCCAACGTGTCGCAGGTCGCCTGCGGCTACGCCCACACCTACGCCCTGAAGAACGACGGCACCCTGGTCGGCTGGGGCTGGAACAGCAACGGCCAGACGAACACCCCCAGCGCCGCCACAAACGTCACGCAGATCGCCTGCGGCTACGCCCACACCTACGCCCTGAAGAA
>Ga0194130_10003470_pt1 | contig 21158 bp, 17 predicted proteins | sample TA2KigsurfametaG_FD_160084 | JGI IMG/M metagenome (GOLD analysis project Ga0194130, IMG submission 160084) | Freshwater microbial communities from Lake Tanganyika, Tanzania - TA2015050 Kigoma 12 surface | ecosystem: Environmental > Aquatic > Freshwater > Lake | place: Tanzania: Lake Tanganyika... | reverse complement strand
CTGTTTGGAAGGTTTCATTGACACTGATCTGAACCTGGCCTTCCTGACCTTTCTTGGTTTCGATAATAATTACCCCATTTTGAGCGGCACTACCATATAAGGCGGCAGCGTTAGGACCTTTCAAGACGTTGATAGACTCAATATTATCCGGACTAAAGTTTGCGATTGGGGTTGTCATAGGAACACCGTCTACCACAAAAAGCGGACCACTATTACCCGAAATTGAACGATTTCCTCTTAAAATCACTCTTGCTTGTCCGCCCAAACCGGTACCGGCAGTTTCAATAGACATACCTGCAACCTTTCCCTGCAAAGCATTCATCACATTCAGGGTACGAGTTTCTGTTAATTCTTTGGTACTAACACCCTGGGTAGCATAAGTCAATGATTTTGACTCTCTCTGTATACCTAAAGCGGTAACAACAACTTCACTGAGTGAGGTAGAACTGGCCTCCAACGTAACATTAATCACTGCTTGTCCATTTACATTTATTTCTTTGGTTACATAACCAATGTAGGTAAATACCAAAACTGCGTTATCCGGAACAGTAATAGAAAATTTACCATCAATATCCGTTGAAGCACCAATATCAGTACCCTTAACTTTAACACTTACTCCCGGTAGGGTTTCTCCCTTGGCATCGACAACCTGACCCCGCACCACTACATCCAAGGCATTTGCCGATAATTTGATCTGAGGTTTATTTTCCCTGGCCAAAATGAGGATCCGGTTATCAACTTGTTTGTATTGCAGGGAAGTATTTTCCAAAAGTTGATTCAGAACCACTGCAACAGACATCTTTTCTGTGATCAATTCAAGCTTGTTGATATTTCTGACATCAGCCTGACGATACATAAACTGAAAGGAACTTTGCTTTTCAATCTTTTGAAAAGCTTTAATTAATGACTCGTTTTTTAGTTCGAGACTTATTTCTACTTTATCAATGGCCTGACTTTTAACAGGGGGAGCCGAAAAAAGCTGGATTGAAGTAGTAAGAATGATGAAAAATGCTGGTCTGAGTTGCATAATAAATCGGAATAAGAATCTGAACAATAACTTCAGATCAAATGGAAATAAGTCTGTTTGCTGACGTTCAGCAATTGGTGTAAAGATATTCATAATTTTACTTCGTTTTAAAAGTTATCAAATTGCATGATTAAACTTCATGCTATAATTTAAAACATCAATTGATTCCTGATGGCAGTCGGGAAACAATTCCACCCCTGAAACTCTGAGTAATCAAGGGTTCAGGGGTTTTTTATGGTGGTAGTTCCATTGGCATAGTTATTTTCTCCTTAAGTTGATTCAATCATATTATTTAGGAAGAATAAGCACCGTGGCTTTATCCTTGTCGTATTGATATTTTGCCTCATTAAACTCAGCAATACTTCGTAAAATTTTATCGAGATCCTCTCCTTTTCTGACCATGGTTGTGAAGCGATTAGATTTAATCTGATTATCTGAAATTGTGATTTTAACCTGATAACGATCTTCCAGTAATTCGGCAGCCTCTGCGACAGAAACATCGCTTAACAAAAGATCTTCCTCTTCCTTCCATTTTAAATATTCGGCACTTTCAACAATTTTCTCAACGCTAATGGTTTTAATTTTATCGTACTTAATTTGTCTATTAGGAATCAGCACGCCTATTGTCTTGTTATCAATATCTTCAACCTTTACCTTACCTCTTGAGACAGTCACGGTAATATCCTTGGAATTTGCCCAAGCACTGATATTAAAGGCAGTTCCCAATACGGTTGTTTTCAACTTGCCGGTGTATATAATGAACGGCTTCAATGAATTATGCTTGACATCAAAATAGGCCTGCCCATCCAGATATACTTCCCTTTTCGATAATCCATCAAAGGATGAGGGATAATTTAATTTACTTCCGGCACTTATAATGACTGTACTCCCATCCGGTAAATGAATCAGTCTGTTATCTTTAAATTCGGTTAATTTGGAAACCTGGAATTCTCTAAGCCCTGGTTCACTGGAATTTTGAAAGAAGGAAAACGTAAAAAATAATAACAGCGAGGCAGCTACTGCTAATCCGGAAATCCATAAAGCACGCGGAGTTATCAAGTTTTTATCCGGCTCTTGTGAAGAAGGAATTCTTGCTCTAATCTTTAGTTCAATCTCGCCTTTTAAAAGTATCTTTTCAGTTTCAGATAGTTCATCCAAGCCGTTGGGCGCTGACTCAAAAAGCTCATAATGGCTTAAAAGCAGATCTTGTTCTTCTTTGGAGGCTTTTCCCCTCAAATATTTTTTGTAGAATTCTGATATAAAAGATTTGTTCATGCGCAATGTTCAAGAATGAACTTTAGAATAAGACCTTTTTTTACAAAAATGTCCTACTTCAGGAAAAAATATTTTTTGAGCTAATCAAAAATTAAGGATAGTGGAATAACAATTGAGGTCAACCTTAGGTAGCTTAAGTCGGTCGAGTTTTAGCAAATTAATGCAAAAGAATCACCCTCAGCTGATTTATTGCCTTACCCAATTGATTCTGAACCGTTTTCCGAGATATGCGCATTTGAGCAGCAATAATTTTGGTTGGTAAATCCTCATGAAACCTGAGTCTGAATATTTGCTGCCTTTGGGGAGGCAATTTCAACAAAAGAGCCTCATACATACTGTAAAACTCCCTGTAAAGTAAATTAGAATCGGTTTTTTGATTATCAGAAGAAATATTTTCAAAAGCTTCTGTGAAGGGAGATAAGTTTTTATTTTTCGCAGCGATTTTAAAAATCTGATTCCGTACAGATACACTCAAGTAGGCTGGAAAATTTATTATTGAATTCGCTCTGTTGACCCAAATCCTTACGAAAATTTCCTGAACGATGTCTTTGGCCTCTTCCGAATCTTGTAAACGTTTATACGCATTGCTGTAGGTTTGTTCCCAATATTTAGTGTACAGGATATTAAAGGCATTTCGGCAACCTTGCTGCAGCTGAATCATTAAATAATCATCATCGTGAAGTTCAGGTCTATTATCTTCCATTCTAAACGTTTTTAATATCAATCACTTTAAACATAAACCAAGTAAATCCAGAATAATCAGGATTAGAAAATCTTATTTAACCATAAAAATTGAATTTTCCGGTACTTTATCGTATAAATCTAATAAGCTCCGTGAAATATAAATTCAATATACGTTTAGGTACCCGAAAAAACAAAAAAAATCATATTTTTTTTTTCACATTCAAAAAATAAGTGGTTGTTAATAATGGCTTGAAAAGAAACTTGATATCGATTGACTTATCCTAGTAATTGAGTTTCTTCACCATTCCCGCAATAGCATTCAGATCATAAACAATTTTTCCATCCCGGATGGTTAATTCACATTCAAACTTTTGTTTGCCATCCAATCGGTTTCCTGCTACATCCCGAAATCCAAATTTACCATCTCGAATACTTAAAATAGCTACATCAGCCAGGGCACCTTCAGAAAGGTTTCCTAATTCTTCCCGTTTGATAACCTGAGCCGGTGTCCAGGTACTGGCCTTAATCAGATCAGGAATTTTCATTCCCATGGCCAAGAAAATAGATAAAACGTTTAATTGATCCTTCATCGCACCATTCACACTTCCCTGATGCAGGTCAGTACCCATCGTATTAGGAAAAAAACCCGCCTTTAAAGCGGGCAAAGCCTGATTAAAATTAAAACTTCCACCTCCAAAGCCAACATCAAACAGGATCCCTTTACGCTGGGCTTCCAGAACAAAGGGTTTAAACGTTTTGGTTTGAAGATCCACAATAGGTTCCACCACGCCACGACTCGACTGAATAAAGGTATGCGTATAAATATCTCCCGGACGGAGATATTTTGTAAATAGCTCTTCAATAGAGATAAAAAGGGTATTCAAATCAATCATTACGGGGATGTTTGCAAGCTTCCCTGCTTCTACACCTCTACTGATTGGCGTCCATTCAGAACCGGTAAAATGAGCCACCTTGAAACCTACTACCTCATTTTTATTTGCCAAAGCTATCTCAGCAGTTTTTTTGGCATCCATATCATTAACATTCTGTTCATACTTTTCGATACCTCTCATTCCTTCCCCGACAATATTCAATAAAGACAGTACCCGTGTTTTTGAAACATCAATGATGTTCTTTTTAAAGATTGGGAAAGACCTCCAACCGGCGCCTCCGGCATCTACTACCGTGGTCACACCTGAGCGAAATGTTGTTTGATCAGGTAGTACCGCAACGGTTCCTCCACTAAACTAACTGTCGGGATCAAACCCGTAAAAAACATGAGCATGAATATCGATGAGTCCGGGCGTAACATACATTCCTGCAGCATCTACTACCTGAACGGCCTGAGCTGTATCAATATGTTTAGCAACCCTGGCAATTTTTCCCTCTTGTATGGCGATGTCCATTTTTTCATTGATGTTATTTTTTGGATCAATGACATGTCCTCCTTTGATTAGAATTCGAAAAGGCCTTTGAGCCTGAAGAGAACCCGAAAGAATGTTTAGTGCCAGTAAAAGCAATAATAGTTTTCTAGACATCAAGCATGTATATTATTTAATAAAAATTTTCTTAAAACCGCTTAAACTCTTGCCTTGTTCAGTTCCTCTTTAAATCGCCTGGCAACAATTTTTTCTTCTCCGGGTTCCATCATCCAAACGGAAAGAATCATCGCATCATTGATACTCTTTGGAGCTTCTATTGATGGTTCACCATTACGCAAATTCAGGGTCATTTGTCTTGGGGTAATCTTTATTACCGACTGATCCCAGGAGATTCTAAGGGTTGGAGTTACGTTCGCAATAGGCGGCACAAAGATTTCGGCTTTTACTCCATCAACCTGACTAACAGCATTCAAAATTACATTGGCCCTATCTTCCCAAATCTGCCATTCTTTACCATGATCGAGGTTAACAAAACGATCAAGCGCTGCATACATTCCAAAAATTTCCTCCTTATTTACCTTCATCCCTCGTCCGATATTACTACCTCCGGGAGGAGCACTTAATCTTGCTGCAGCTATGATCTCTTTTCTTCCCATCAATATACCGGCACTCTGCGGTCCGCGGATGGCTTTCCCACCCGACACACAAACTACATCGTAACCCATATCATTAAATTTCCATAAATTCTCAACCGGTGGCACATCGGCAGCAATATCAATCATTGCAGGTATTTTATGCTTTTTAGAAAGGCTAAGCCATTGTTTATGTCCGATTTTACCCCAAGGGTCTGCTTCATGGTAAAACCAGGTCATGGCAGTTTTCGGATTGATCGCAGCCTCCATTTCTTCAACAGTTTCAACAAAAACACTTTTAATTCCTGTATTCGTTAAGGCATGATCGTATGAACCACTGTGTGTTTTCTGAATAACTACTTCATTCCTTTCAAACCCAGACACATCAGGTAAGAGAGCAACCTTTGCCTTATCCATACCGGTTAAAATTCCTGCTGTACCAAGTACCAGTGCCGACCAGCATCCGGAAGTAACCATTGCCGCCTCTGAATGGCAAATGGCTGCAATTTTTTCCCCAACCTTGTCCTGAAGATCATTATAAAGTACATACTTTTTTGAAGCAGCCTGAATGGCGTCCATGACTTCATCAGGCATTAATGAAGCCGTATGAGTGGTATAAACTCCATAGGCATTGATGAAAGTACGCAGTCCCAGTTCTTTGATCAGGTCGCGCTTTGCAACTGACTTCATTCCTGCTTTTGCCGCGTTGAGGTTAGAGGCTGTAAGTCCGCCCGTCAATGGTGCTACCGACAAATATTTAATCAAATCTCTGCGTTTCATGTTGCTCATTACAAATTTTTAAGTAAGGCCGCTGAAGGTTTGTCAAGATAAAAAATACAATTGGGATGTGTTTGAAGAACAGTGGCAGGAAATTTATTACTCACCTGATTCTCCAGAGAATTTTTGACCGCTTCAGCCTTCCTGGCATCGGGAACCGAGCAAATGATCAACTTTGCCTTACAAATTTGTTTGATAGACATGCTGATGGCTTGCTTCGGAACTTCCTCAATCGACTTAAACCAGCCTTCATTAAGCTGCTGCAATCGGCACTTTTCGTCCAGATTGACAATAATATACGGTGATTCAGTATCGAAATCTGCGGGAGGGTCGTTAAAAGCCAGATGTCCGTTTTCACCGATACCTACTAAGGCTACGTCAATGGGATGATTTGAAATAATCTCATTTAAACGCTTGCACTCTTCAACAGGATCATCATCCCCATTCACTAAATAACTGGCTTTTAGGGCTGAGACCAAATTGAGGAACCGCTCTTTTAAATATTTTCTGAAACTTGCAGGCTCGGTTTCGGGTAAACCGATGTATTCATCCAGGTGAAACATCACCACTTTAGACCAATCTATACTTTGATCAAGTACAATATTTTTTAAGGTTTCAAACTGACTTGCACCTGTTGCCAGAATGATATTGGCTTGTCCATTTTCGGCAATGGCATTTTTAATCCCTTTAATGGCGGGTGAAGCAGAGGCCTTACCCAATTCGACAGGGTTTTCTGATATATTAATTTTCATTTATTTTTTATTTCTTAGCAGTAACAGTGATTTCAATTCTTGCAGGACCTATCAGGCTTTTAATGCCCATAATGGAACGCGTTGGGCGAGGTTCATCAAAATAAGTTCGGTAAACGGTATTCATCCTTTCAAATAATTCCATGTCCGTCAGATAAACCTGGACAGAAACAACATCTTTATAATCCATATCGGCTTCTTTAAGAATCACCCCGATCTTATCCAAGGCTTGCCTTACCTCGGTTTCAAAATCCTCAGGAATAACCCCTGTTTTAGCATCCTCACCGCTAAACCCGGCTACATAAAGGGTTCCATCAACCAGAATACCGGGCGTAAATGGCAGTCCGCGATTATAACCTTCCGGCATAATTATTTTTCGTTCTGAGCTGGCCTTCTCAGTCTTTGTTGAAACAGTTCCTATGCAAGAAGTTAATCCCAGCATAAAAAGGGAGCCAAGTATAAAAATGGATTTCATGTTTTGCAGCTTATTATTTTTTCTTTTTAATTTACCAAAAAATCAGGTGCTATTTGCTTGATGACATTCAGTTCTTTGGCTTTCTTCTTAGCTCTTTAACCTCAAGGCTACTGACCGGACCGGCTTGATTGCCAAAACTCTGACGGATATACGTTGAAATGGATGCAATAGCATGGTCATCCAGAAATTCAGCATGTGCAGGCATCATACCCTGCCAGGATTGACCATTAACCATAATCTCACCATCCAAACCATTCAAAATAGCATTGATTAAACGTTTCTTATCCGCAGTAACCCAATCGGATCCTGCCAGTGGAGGAAATCGACTGTTATCGCCTTTGCCATCACGTTAATGACAAGATGCACAATAGGTATTGTACAAAATGCTACCCGCCAAGCGATCTCCCCGATGTAAATTATCTTTAACTTCATCCGGAGTCTTAATGTAAGATCTGTTCTTTCTCAGCTCCATACTTGCAAGCTGCTTATCTCCAAATTGTTGCTTATCACCCTTGTACATAATTCTCCAAATTTTCCCCTTGTTAGATTCGGATATATAGAGTGAACCATCCGGTCCGGTTGCAAGTCCCATTGGGCGATAAACAGCATCACTCGTATTAATAACGGTATCCACACCGGTAAAACCATCTGCGAACACCTCCCATTCACCCGTAGGTGCTCCATTTTTAAAGGGAACAAAACAAACAATATATCCTGCCTGTGGATATGGTGAACGATCTGTTGAACCATGAAAAGCGACAAAAGCTCCTTGTTTATATCGCTCGGGAAATTGATTGCCCTGATAAAACAGGATGTCCATCGGCGCCCAATGGCCCGGAAAGCCAATGACCGGAACATCAAATTTTGAGGCCCTTCCTATGATCTTACCATCACCCCCATAACCGGGCTGCAAAACATTTTTCTTTAACATATGATCGTAATAGGCATAGGGCCAGCCGAAATCGGAGCCTTCTGTAACCTTGAGCATGGGCTCCGATGGCAGAACAGCCGCCTGCCAGGCAGTGTAAAGATCCGGAAAAATAGTACGAAAATTATCTATACCGTTCATGACGGCATATAAATGATCATCGAGCGGACTCCATACCATGCCAACAACACTACGAATTCCGGTCGCAAATTTATACCCATCTTTCTGAGTTTGATTTGTTTTGGAAGCATCAAACCTCCATATACCACCGTGGTTTTCCAATTCAGGTGAGAGATCCAGGCCTTTTCCTCCGGGTATTCCGATGGGACCATATTTTAAAATATCCTGACCGGCATCCGAAGGTGTCCCAAATGGAACATACATATTGCCCTTACCATCAAATGCAACAGGTTTTGTAGTGTGCCAGTTCCTGGCAACGTTTGGATCCAGATCGGTAAGAACAACTTCTGTCTTACTTTCAGGAACTAACTGACCAGGGGTCAGTTTATTTTTTAGAACTTGATTAACCGTACTTGTGTAGAGATAACCATCATGAATGGTCATCCCCACTGCTGAACTACCAATATCTTTATAATCACCAAAATAAACAATGGAATCTGCCCTCCCATCATGATTAAGGTCCCTCAATCCTACGGTTCCGCCCGAACCTTTCAATGCCCTGTTGAAAGTCAATTTAACATAGATATCTCCATTATTATTAACAGCCAGATGTCTTGCCTTACCGATGCTATCCACCACCACCAATGCCTCGAAGTTGTCGGGAAGAAATAAGCCGCCCTTATCGGCCAATCCCGCCGGTAAAGTCCGGGAAATTTTAGAGCATGAAAACACAACAATAGTAAGAAATAATAGCAAGGAAGCGGTTTTGAAACCAGACGTTCTAACTATTTTCAAGAGTGCTACTTGGAGATTCATTCAGGTTTCTATTTTTTTAAATATCTGATTAATAAGCTCATATTCTTCTCATATTCCCGGGTAGAAATATATTGCTGTTCTGAGGGATCAACAATACCTTTCCCATTTTCATCACTTAATTTCGCTGTGTTTATTTCTGATCCATCCGGCAAAACTGAATAGGGCCTGCTTATTTGGATGTGTTTTACGAGCCAGCGATCCTGATCCAGCGCTTTAATGATACCCGATACCATGTTGTCATCAGGTACCGGACCGCCGGCCGATACCATTGGAAGCTGAGTTTGCGGTAAAGTACCATCTTTAATCATTCCCGCCTTTAGGGGGGAATTTTTGCTTGCCTCTTCCACTGAAAGTGAATTTACCCTCTGGTATTCATCTTTGAGATGCTGAATGTTAATATTGGTTTTACCTCCATAATGGGCAAGCAGATTATTATCATCATAATCCCACCAATATTTTCCATCCTTCACCCCTGTGCCCTTGCGGTGGGCATAAAGTCCCTTATTGGTTCCTAGCTCAATGAATGTGGCATGGGTGCGTGTTCCGCCAAGACTTTTTTCGGCAGGCAGGCGGCAGCTTTCAAGCCATTGAATGGCATCCGGTATGCGTGCCAGGAATTTTCTATCCCCTGTCAACTGATAATACTTCATCAGCAGTAAAACATGGGAATAAGTAAATCCGGGCATGAGGGCAGGGGGTTCATAACTGCGGGCATGGGCAACCTGGAGATCCATGTTGTATTGTTGACCCCAACCTCCCTGAGGATTACCTTGCTGGGTAATCAAGTAAAAATTCATTCCACGCCGAATGGGATCGAGAAAGCGCTCCTCGCCAAGGCTGACATAACACTGAATCAGAAAATCAATATTTCCCGAAATTACCTCGTCATTGAAGGTATAATATGAAGTATAATCTTCTTTCCCGTTTTTCGGATGATTGTTTTTCAGAGGAAAGCGCTGAGGCCACCCCCCGAGCAGGTATTGGCTTTCAATTACAAATTGGATCGCTTTATCCAGCGCAGGTTTGTATTTGCTGTCCATTTTCTGAAGATATAATCTCAAAAGAAAGGAAGCAGGTCCCGAAGTATTGGAATCGTCAAATGTGGAATTCCCATAATAGAAATAGTACTCTTCAAATCCCCAGGCATTTTTTCCGATGGTGTTGTACCATTGTTTTAAAGAACGATCTCCCGCAAAGTCAATCATGTAATTCCATCCTCCTTCAGGAAGCTGGCCCCATATCAGAGCAGCGGCAACTTTTTCTGCAGCCTGATAATAATACTCCTCTCCGGTAACTTGATAAGCATCAAGAAAAATATTTCCCATGCTGTATGTCCCGGGCTCCTGTACCCAAACTTGAGTTTTAAAGGCCTCAAGCTCACCCCATCGTCTTGAAAAATCAGGTAGATAATGCGCCACGTAGCCCCCATTCACGCTCGCCTTTTCTACCATAAAACGCGTGGCTGCCAACAGTGCTGAACGTGCTTCCTGTTCCAGTTTTTTGGGTTGGGCCAGACCCCTGAGGTCAGTCAAAGAAAGGATAAACATTAGGACGAAAATCGCTCTTAAAACCTGCATAAGAGTTAATTTAAAAGTTTACAATTTTCTTTACTCCGGCTATTTCTTTATCCGTAAGAATAAGTTTGCCTGCCGCAGCATTTGATTCGAGTTGCTTCACGCTGGAGGATGATGGAATGATAGGACCCATGCCTTTCATGCTTAACATATAGGCTATGACGAGCTGGCTTAGTTCTATTCCCATTTTTTTGGACAGTGCGGCCAGAGCGTGCAACTTGGCCATATTTTCGGGACTTGTTTTTGTATTCAAATCGCCCTCATCGAAGAGACGGTCGCCGGGTCCTGCATTTACCGGATTGAGGTACCGGTTAGTCAGGAGCCCTCTTGCCATAGGACTCCAGCCAATAAAGGAAATCCCCTGTTCAATGGCATAACTTCGTACACCCTCATCTGCCTTGGCTTCACCATCCAGTAGATCAAACTGATTTTGAACAGCTAAAATGCGGCTTCTGACCGACATTTGTGACTGAACTGCCTGATACGTCTTGAGAATCTCAACACTGGCATTGGAAACAGCAAAATAACGAATCAAATCTTGCTTAACGAGATCTTCAATTGCTGCTAAGCTTTCTTCAGGTGGGGTTATTCCATCAAACCTATGAAAATAGAGGAGATCAATATGATCCGTTTGAAGTCTTTCAAGGCTGGCATATACGGCCTCCATAATGTTTCCCCTTGAAAGCCCGCAATGATTTGGACTAATCCCGTCCATCGTACCGGACATTTTTGTAGCCAGTACAACGTTTCGTCTTTGCGCAGGATTTTGTTTGAACCACTTTCCAATAATTCGCTCAGAATTTCCTGAAGCATTATTATATCGATTCGCAGTATCCCAGAAAGTCACTCCTAATTCGATAGCCCTATCCAGAATATCAAATGAATTTTTCTTATCAATTCTTGATTCATCTCCACTTTCCGGATAACCCATTTTCCAGGTTCCCAAGCCAATATTCGATACTTTTAAACCGGATTTACCAAGCACACGGTAGGGCATTCCATTAAAATTCTCCACAACAAAGGGCGCATTATAAAATGCCTGTCCCTCGTACTTATGCTTACTCATCTATTACTGTTTATTGAATTTAACTTCATTAAAATTTGAATTTATTAATTCTAGGAGAAAAGACCGCTAGGTTTTTCTCCCCTACTTAAAATACGATCAATGGCCAGTATTCCTACCATTAATTGCCTGGGATAATGATAATGTTCTGCTCTTACTTGGGTATGCTTTTGCATTTTTCTGTCTCCACTATCAATCACAAAAGCATACTCCGGCCGAACATAATTCTTTCTAATATACTCCTCGGTCTTTGCATAACAATTAATTGCCCACTCATCTCCGGTATGTTCGATTAAAATCATTGCACCGATAAGAATCTCTTCATGAACCCATCGTAATTTATTCAAAGTCCAGGTGTTATTATTGACATGAACTAATTCATGAAAATAACCACCATAGACCTCATCCCATGATGCATCAACATGTCTCCTGAACTCTTTGGAAGACCTGTTAAATAAATCCGAATCCTTGATAAGGACAGCATAATTCATCACGAATGCAAGCGTTTCACAGCCATGACCCATGTCGCCATATTGAGTGCTGACGGGATCAGATAAGGGATTTAAATCATGAGCAAGTGTTTCGTTCAATAAGCGGTATTCTTTATTTAAATGATGATTCATGATCGCATCCACACAACGGTCGGCGAGTGCCCGGATTTCCTGATCATTTTTTTGCCTGAGCATTTGAGTGCATACACTTAGTAATATCATCCAATGCCCAAGAATCCGGGGCCCGGGAACCCTGATCTCGGATTTATAATTATAAGTAAATTCAGGTCTGTCATAGCGCTGAACAGCTTTTAGAACTATGTCCTTGGCTAAATCAAAATAACTTGAATCAGCCGTTGCCTTAGCATATTCTGCAAGCCCTTCGGCTACAAAAAGGTTACCATAAATATCCCCTTCCGTATTACCAATGGCTTGACCTTCCTTAGTAAATGAAGCTATATAATAGCTTCCATCTTTCGGTAAGCGAGGCAAAATAAAATCTTTGGATTTACGCGCAATTTCGAGATAGGCAGCATTTTTATCCAGATTATTATACAGAAAAGAATACATCCAAATCCCTCTTCCCTCGTACCATGCCCGCTTATTCGTATTCACAAGTTTTCGGGTTAATATGTCTACAGAACACATAAATCCACCGAGTTCGTGATCCACTACATATTTATCCATATTAGGAATAAATTGATTCAGCAAGGCTTTTCTGTATTGCTCTCGGAGCTTTCTAAAATCAAGTCCGGCAATCTTTTTAAGGTCCTTAGCCGGTGAAGTAATGGTTTGAGCAGCTAACAGAGATGGCGCAATAGAAACTGAACCAAACAAGCCTAAACCTGCCCAGGCATTCTGCTGTAAAAACTTACGCCTTGAAAATTCCTTAGTATTCATATCGTCTCAATTTAATCTGGTCTTGTCACCCAAAAAGACCGGATGGTTTACCATTACGTTTGATCATTCGCTTTAAAGCAAGCAGATTTAACATCAGGTGACGGGGATGATGATAGTGTTCAGCTCTAACTTTGGCATAGTCCTGCAAAGAGCGGTTGCCGGCCGAGGCCCAAAATAAATTACCGGGTTTAACGAAAGATTGTCGAACATACTCAAGAGTCTCATTAAATAATTTTTTAGCCCAAACATCTCCGGTGTGCTCAGCCATAAACAAACTTCCAATCAAAACCTCCTCCTGCAGCCAGAGTACCTTGTCTACCTTCCAGGTATTGTTGTCTACGTGATCCAGTGATCTGAAATACCCACCATAAACATGATCATGTGCCACAGATACATGTCTTTTAAATACTTCAGAAATTCGATCAAAAAGCAGTTTATCTTTTCTTCTGGCCGCTTCAAAATGTAGCATCCAACACATTTCTATACCGTGGCCGGTATAGGCGAAATCTTTGTAAGAGTTTTCAGGTCGCGTAAAATCATGATGAAGTACCTCATTGAACAATTGATATTGAGGGTTCAAATGATGATTTAAACAGGCATCCAGACACCTGTCGACTAATTTCTCCATCTCAACATCCGGTCCATTTTCCAGAATTTGAGTAGCTGTCCTTAAAAATACCATCCAGTGGCCAAGAACTCTTGGACCAAGAATTTTAGTTGCCCCGGGATTCAAATAAGCTACATAATAGTCATAATCAGGACTATCATATCGATCCAGACAAGCTAGAATAATTTTCTTAGCCAATACAAAATATTGCTTATCACCGGAGGCTTTTGCATACTCAGCTAAACCCTCGGCCACAAATAAGCTTGAATAAATATCACCCGGACCGGTTAAGGGACGCCCTTCTTTATCATAAGCTGATGTAAAAAACTTATTATCCTTGGGGAGATGTTTCAAGATAAAATCCTTTGATCTTCTGGCAACTTCAAGGTATTTAGGATTTTTCTTAAGATTATTGTACAGAAAAGAATAGGTCCACATTCCTCTACCTTCATACCAAGCACTTTTATTTGAATTTACCTGCCTTCCATTAGTAATATCTATGGATGTCATAAAACCACCAAGCTGGTGATCAATCACATATTTCTCCATATTGGGAATGAATCTTTCAAACAATTCAGAATTATAAAATGAGTGAAGCTCTTTTAACCTGAGTTCATCGGAATCAGGAAAGGAGCCCATTTGATGAATCGAATTTTGAATTGATCCAAATGAATCGAGGCTTAAAACACCAAGGCTCGCCAAAAATGAATTTGACATGAACTTTCTTCTTCGCATAGATAAATCGATAGATAAAAAATTATGCGCCTAATGGCTACAAATTAAGATTTATTTCTTGGAACTAAAAATACAACTTATTTAATATCAGCTATTCTATTTTAGTTTAAAAATTGAAAAAAAAGATATAGTGGGTACGTAAACAATAGTGAAAAATATGCTCATGATTTGAAAAAAGATTAAAATAAAAACTTAAAAGACTGAATAACAATCCATTTGTCAATCATCAATTTTCATGTAATAGAATTGTACAAACTTTGTAACAATACTGAACAAAAAATCAATAAAGAAGGCATAAGTTTATATTTGTCGGAGGTAAAGAACCCTGGTTTATAATCTAAACCATAGTATCCTAAGGGCATTCAGGTGATCGAAGAAGTTTATAAGCACATGCCCGAAATGAATAATTTATGAAAAGAATCTTTCTTACTCTTCTTTTAGCATTCTACACCCTCTTAAGTTATTCACAAAATTATCAAGTCAAAGGAACGGTTCTGGATACTGCCGGAATACCATTAACCGGCACTTTGATTAAATTAAAAAATGGCAATGACAGTGTGCAGACAGCTGTAGATTTAGATGGGAATTTTAAGTTAAACAATGTAAAATGGCCTTCTTTCACATTATCTGCAGCTTTCATTGGCTTCAAAACATTCATCAAAAACTACACGATCAGTACAGGTAATGTACCGGAGATACCACTGATTAGGCTAAAACCTTCTTCAAATACTTTAGATGAGGTTACCATAACTGCAGTGACTGCTATAAAAATCAGCGAGGACACAGTTACTTTCAATGCTTCCTCTTTCCCGGTCAGACAGGGTGATGCTGTGGATGAAATGCTCAGAAAACTGCCCGGAGTCAAGGTAGATGCTGATGGAAATGTGACTACACAAGGAGATCCAATCACTAAAATCAGGATTAATGGCAAGGATTTCTTTGGAACCGATGTAGCTACGGCAATAAAAAATTTACCTGCTGATATTATAAAGAACTTACAAATTATTGATGATTTCGGAGATCATGCCAATCTAACCGGGGTTAAAACAGGAGAAGCCGAGAAGGTTTTGAACCTAACCATACTTGAGGAAAAAAAACGGGGTTATTCCACTCGAATTTCTGGTGGATTAGGAAATGAAGACCGATAAAATACGAGCTTGAGAGGGAATACTTTTAAAGGTGAACGTCAGCTATCATTCGATGGAACAGTCAATAACATCAACATGAGGGGCGGTAATTCAAATGGTATCACTGCAACAAACTCTGCCAGCATGAATTATAGAAATGATTGGAGCAAAAAAGTCTCTGCCGATGCAGGCTACAGTTTCAATAATCGTAAAAATGAAACGCTAAGCAAAACCTCTTCACAAAATTTTTTAGAGAATTTTACCAGATTAGAGAATGCCTCCTCAGATAATAACAGCGATAACTACAGTCAAAATTTTTCCGGAAATCTTACTCTAAAACCCGACACTTTAAACTTTCTTAGAATCTCACCAAGGTTTTCCTATAACTCAAATAATTCCAGTAACATCGGTTTTACTGATCTATCCCAGCAAAATCTAAACTCCACAAGAAGTGATATTTCAGGTGCAAATTCAATGAACTTGAGTACAGGAACTAATTTCTACTATAATCACAAATTCTCAAAAAAAGGAAGAAATATGAGTTTAAGTGGAAATTTCAATTATTCTAATGGAGATAACGACAGGGATGTTTTGAACAATTATGTAATCAAACGAGCAGGTGGTGATTCTACACGTATTCAACACCAACTGATTGCCAATGCCAATAACAACTACTCTCTTTGGTCAAACATGACCTATATGGAGCCACTTTGGGAGAAAAATTTTGTTGAGTTTAATTATAGCCATAGCCGTTCCGGTACTACTACCGATCGAGTGACTAACGATGTCATTGGTGGCAATTCTATATTCAATGCAGATCTTAGTAATAATTATGAGTTTCAATTTTATACCCACAGATTTGGCGCAAATTACAGATATGTCACGGATAAACTGAATTATAACTTAGGTATGAATGCACAACCTGCCATCCTCAAAGGACAAAATATTAGCAGAGGGATAAACACAGATAACAGAACATTCAACCTAATTCCATCCGCCAGATTAGTCTATAAATTTTCGAAGCAACAGGCCTTAAATGTTAATTACTGGGGTAGAAATAATCAACCCGGGTTCCTGTAATTACAACCCATAACTGATAATTCAAACCTTCAAAATACCATCACCGGAAACCCCGATCTTAAACCGGAATTTGTCCACACGTTCAATGCGAGATACAATCAATCGGATTGGAATATGGGACATGTATTGTATGCAAACTTATCCTATACTCAGACTCAGGATAAAATCGTAACCACAAAGGTTCAAATTCCAAATACAGTTGATCAGCTGACCAGTTACATCAATACAGATGGGTTTTACACCCTGCGGGGTGATTACTCTTATGGGAAGCCATTCGCCGAACGAAAATACACACTTACGTATTCGGGTTCTGCTAATGTGAACAATAATGTTGCCTACATAGACTACAGAAAAAATATTGCGAAGAATTTCATGATAAGAAAGGAAATAGAGTTCGAGATTGATATTAAAGATGTGATTGATTTTGAACTTGAGACCTCCTATTCAGTTAACAGAACCCAATATTCTCAGTCAAATTTTACTGACCGACAAACCAACAGTCTTAGCTTCCAAATTCGAGGAAGAAATTACTTCTTCAAAGACCTTACTTTGGGTTATGACCTCAGAAAAACGATGAATTCGGGTTTTGATGACGGAATCGTAAGAAACCCAACCATTCTTAGGTTATTCACCGAATACCGCCTGCTAAAAGGGAACAAAGGGACTATTCGATTTGAAGGAAACGACATCTTCAATGAAAATACCGGTATTTCCAGAGACGTATTTGACAATATTATCGTCGATCGTCAAATAAATAGACTCGACCGATATTTTATGTTGGCATTCATCATGAACTTGAACAAGTTTGGAGGAGGATTAAAGCCGAGTAATGATAACCGATAGTTAAAACTGTACACGTAATTATCAATACCTAAACCTTTCTTGATCAATATTATATTCCTCAAATTGACAGCTTTCAGTCAATAGTGTCCGGGGAAATATCAATTCATTAAACTCTAATCGAGCGATTGTACCCAGTACTCCATTTAACCGAACAGCAATGGCTTTCAGTGATCAATTAAAACCCCGTATTTCGTTGCCTTCATCATCGAAAAATAATCGAAGACCCGCTTAGAAATGGTGCTGATCATACCTGAGGGAGTGCTGGCTATTTTATAATTTTCCATAATAGTAATAACATAAGGTCTTTTCGATAGATAGACAATAGCCCATTCTGTTGAAACCCCGCCCATCCCGCCGGTTTTAAAGGCAAGTTTTACGTTATCGCTTAAACCGGGAGCAATCTTACTGTTCTCAATCGGATTATTCTTCAAAATGGATAGAATCTCGTCTGAAACTGTCTTATTGATGAATTTTCCATGGTACAAAAGCTTCAAAATTCTTGCAGCTTCTGCAGGAGTTGAAAGATTTTCTTCATTTCTCAATGAAGCGGACTGATCTATCATTTTTCGCTGCAACCTCGTATTTGAAAACCCAAGACTTTTCATGGTATTGGTCACGTTTCCCATACCAACCAACTCAATCAGGGTGTTTGTTGCCGAATTATCACTCAAGCCAATCATTAATACACACAAATTCCTTATACTAAGGTTAACCGGATCAACCATGATATTTAAAATTCCAGATCCTGCCACGGTGTTTGAAGGTAATAAGGGTTTTATATCAGATAAATTAAACTTCTTTTCAAAAGCTTGCTTATACACCTCCATGAGTATTGGAATCTTAATTGCACTGGCTTGTGTAAAAACAACATCCTCATTGTAAGAAAGGGATTCACCACTCACCAAGTCAATAGCCATCATGCCACTTAATGAGGGAGAACTAGCCATAATTGTTTGTAAATCCTTCTCTGCCTTTTGTTTAAGAAGATCTCGCGGGGATAATTGGGCAAAGGCAGACAAATCCACGAAGCACAGTGCAAGAATGAACAATTTCAACCTCAGAATTTTAAAATTAGCGCTCATTTTTTCTATTGTTTTGACAATCATTAGGATATGTTATTCACCGAACAACCAGCAAAAGGTTTATTCCACCTAAGTAACTATATTAATAAATTCGGTCTTCTAATCTATTAAACTTTGATCCATCCGGCAGGAGCCATTTTCCTAAAACTTGATTCCTGAATCTTCAGTAAGATCGGGAGCAAGTTTTTCTGATACATATTTCTTAAAGCCGGTATCTGATCGTTTCCGTAACTGCTTAAGAACTCGTGTATACTTTGAATTTCCTGCCAAATTATTCGTCTCAAACGGATCATTCCGAAGGTCATATAACTCTTCTGGTGACTTAATTAGTCGGTATCGAAAATATTTCCATCTGGCGGTTCGAATGCCCTCACTTGATGGAATATCCGGCAAATTCCAAAGGTGCTCAATCAAAACAGACTTTCTACCTGAATTAAAATTATTACCCCTGGCTAAGAAAGGACTAAGGTTTATCCCATGATAATTCCCGGGCGCTTTTACACCTGCCAATCCAAGAATAGACTTCGTTACATCGATATTCAACACCATAGCCTCGATGCTTGAGGGATTATTCCTTCTGGGGTCATAGATGATTAGTGGAACACGAACTGAAGCATCATACATTAGCCATTTATCTGCCAACTGCCGATCTCCGGTAAAATATCCATTATCACCCATTACTATAAAAATAGTATTCTCAGAAAGGCTTTTATCTTTTAGTAATTTACGAATCAAGCCAATTTCATAATCAATTTCTGTAATCATCCGATAATAACCCTTCATGCTGTTTTGGTATTTTTCAGCAGTATCAAATCTCCATTTCCATCTTGTTCTGTTAAAACCTTGTTGAACTTCTACCGGCAGTTGATTGAAGTATTTATCTTCTGAAAGAAGCGGAGAAGGTATCTGCACATCCAGATAAAGACGATCGGATTTAGTTTGCCAGAAGTACTGCTCCTGAGCCGGGTCATGCGCATGAGGTGCGCTAAAAAATATTGAAAGACAAAATGGCTTATCTTTAGGGGCATTTGCGATGAATTGCTGTGCTTGATGCCCACTGTATCGAGTGAGATGAACCGTATCCTTACCAATTGTTTTATAAAAATAGCCCCGTCTATCTTTTAAATCCGAACGGTCATAAAAATCACTTTCATCAAAATATTGTTTCGGATTATCAATATTCACACCCAATTTTCCAAAGAAACCGACATAATAACCGTTATCCTTTAATAATTTAGGATAACTAATATTGGCATAAACTTCCTGAAGTTTGGGTTTTTGGAAGGTATATCCATGAGTTCTTTCGTAAAGTCCGGTGAGGATAGACGCCCGGCTTGCAGCACAAATGGGGGTACTGGAAAAGGCATTCTTAAAATAGGTTCCGGTTCTTGCCAGCTTATCCATTTCAGGCGTTTGGATGATTGAATTGCCGGCGTAACCCAATGCATCCCAACGCTGGTCGTCAGTTAAAATAAATATAATATTTGGCTTATCTGTCTGTGAGTATGCTCGTGAACTAAGTACCAGTATCCAGACAATCAAATACAATCTAATCCTAAAAAATGTTTTAAAACGAAACATAATTTATTAAAAATTAATTTATTGCTTAAATAATTAAAATTTCGTTTAAAATCACGATCATAGATTGAGATCATTAGATCACAAAGTCCAGATTTTCTGTAATTCGAGTACCTTGGGTTTTTAAAGTCTCAACATATTGACCAATTCTCTTCCTGGCTTCCACCAAATTTTCATTATTCAGATTGATATTTAACAAATCAATGAACCATGGAATTTTAAATGCATTGAAAACATAGATTTCAGCAATTTCCCTTGCAATAGGTAAAGTAGTTGTTTTTGAGGCATCATACACATCCTTGTTGTTGGCCTGAAGTAACTTCTTATACTCTTCGTCTAAAAGAGTTTTGAGTAATTTTTCGGTGAAGATATCTCCAACCTTTACTCCAGTGACCGCATCACTTTCTGTCAGTATTGCACCTTTATGCACCCATTCCCACAGGATACTCAATCTGATTTCTCCCGTTGCCATATCCTCCATCAGATAGAGAATATCATCATTACCAAAGTCATCCGCTGCCTTCAATGCTGCTGCTTGCATTCCTTGTGCAAAAGCATTTCCATACTGAATGGCTACACTCAGTAAATTTCTGGCACCTCTGATTGTAATCGGCGCAGGTTCAAGTAAAATTAATCCGTCGGCATCTTGTTGAGTATAAGTAAGTGGCGGAAACTTTCGTCCTACCTGATTAGCCTGCCCTACTTTTTCCCAAACCGGCCGTACAATATTGACCATTTTCCAGTGTGCCACCCATTTACCACTTGCCCCTTCTCTTTGCTCCCTTTCTGCACCAGCTAATGCTTTTTTCATGCTATTAGCAACTCCTTCTGCTGATCCTACTGGAATATTAGGTTCCATACCTCCTTGCCAAATAGCACAATTTCCATTCATATCCGGCGTGTTAACCGCACGGCGAACCCGATCCTCATAATTACGCATGTAGCCATAGGTCATAGTCACCGATTCAATGTTAGGATTAATAAAGCTTTTATCCCATGCCATCGCATCTGAAACACTATTGATATAATCCCATCGACCGGTATTATAGCCTACGAAATGTTTTCCAAGTACTGCTCTGATCTCCATCAGCTGATAGGTGGCTTCAAGCTGCTCAACCAGCAAATAAACTTTAATCGTCCCATTTTCAAGACTCAAATGATCTTCCAATGCACTCAACATATTATTCCATAAGGCGGCCTCGGCGGCATTTTG
>Ga0194130_10003466_pt1 | contig 21167 bp, 13 predicted proteins | sample TA2KigsurfametaG_FD_160084 | JGI IMG/M metagenome (GOLD analysis project Ga0194130, IMG submission 160084) | Freshwater microbial communities from Lake Tanganyika, Tanzania - TA2015050 Kigoma 12 surface | ecosystem: Environmental > Aquatic > Freshwater > Lake | place: Tanzania: Lake Tanganyika... | reverse complement strand
CTTTGGTGCAGGTGCAGCCTTTGGTGCAGGTGCAGCCTTTGGTGCAGGTGCAGCCTTTGGTGCAGGTGCAGCCTTTGGTGCAGATGCCTTTGGTGCAGGTGCAGGTTTTGGCGGAGGAGGAGCAGGTTTTGGCGGAGGAGGAGCAGGTTTTGGTGAAGGAGAACCAAATACCTTTTTCACTACACGTTTGATGCCTTTTCTTAGATATTCATTCCCATGGTCATCCACATCATCGCCAAGACCATCGGTGTCGAAATTCTCTCCGCCATAATGTTCCACAACATTGGAATTTTCATCCAAGGTGGTCAAATGTGGAGAAGACAATGTGAGTTCATTAACTGGTATGCTAACTGCCATGGACAGCGTGCATACCAGTAAAAAACATGGTATTAGCCTCATGTTATGTATTAGAGTTATATAAAAATTTTATATTGTTTTGATTCTTAATGTTCATGTGTATTCAAAAAAGAACATTGTTGAATCATTCTTGAACAGATATAAAAAAATATAAACAGTATAATAAAAACACGTGAAGCATAGCAGGTCTGCACAAAATGCAGCATAATGAAGAGCAACAGCAACCCTATGAAATAATAAACAACAATATTGACTATATTCAAAACAATAATGATGTAAATATCATTGTGATTCACAACATTCCTCTCAATTACGAGCAACACTACATTTATAATCAAATTTTGAACCAGATTGAACCACCCAATGAACCCTCTTCAAGTGAAAAGAAAAAACGAGCATGCAAAATCAAAACCACATCTAAATCATGTGAAAAGGCTCAGCTTGTGATGCCTAAATTTGCAGACCATGATGCTTTCATGCAGGCTGAATACAAACTGGCTGAACTTAAGGAAATATGCAAACATCATGGAATCAAGTGCAGTGGGACCAAACCTGAATTGAAGCAAAGAATTCACACGCATTTGATTCAATCGCATTTCATCACTCGAATCCAACGAATTGTTCGCAGAAATTTTCACAAGGTGCACGCACAAATGAGCGGTCCCGCATATCACGACCGGTCATTGTGTGTGAACGACACGGATTTTTACAGCATGGAACCAGTCCGCGATATTTCACGACGCCAATTCATAAGCGTGAGAGATGATGCAGGCATGGTGTATGGGTTTGACATCATGTCTTTGCATACATATTACATGTCTGAAATGAAAAACGGAAACATTTCATCTGCATCGCCAATCATAAATCCATACAACCGAATGCCGTTGCCAGTTTCACTTCGACGCCAAGTGATGAGAAAGATTTTATTGACTCACATCATCGGAGTGCCTTGCACGGTTGAAGCCGAACCCGAACCGGTGTTGTCCATCCAACAACAGGATGAAAACACGTTGTTTGCGGCATTTCAGCAAATCAATTCGCATGGACATTATGCTGACTCGGCGTGGTTTAGCGAACTGCACTTTGTGCAAATCCTGCGATTCATAAGGGAGCTGGCCGACATTTGGAATTACAGAGCACAAATTCTGCCGCACTTGAAACAAGAGATATGTCCTCCAAATGGGGACCCATTTCGATACATTGATTTGCGAGGATTTCATGCTCAACCGGATGTCATTCGACACCACGGCATTCAACTTGTTAAAACGTTTGTCACTTCAGGCATCAATCGCGACAGCCAATCTTTAGGGGCGTATTATGTGTTGTCTGCTCTCACTCTTGTGAGCCAACCCGCGCAAGCTGCCATGCCATGGTTGTATGAATCCGTCGTGCATTCTTGATGTTTTGATATTAAGGGAAAATAAAAATGCAAACAAAAAGTGTTTCAGTTCATCGCAAAACGACATGACAAACGCATGTCATCTTGCAATAAACATTTAATTCGTAAAAAAGCTTAAAAAGACATCTCTATAGAGGGTATAGACCAACAACCATGGCTAAGACGACTAAGACTCCCGCTTCGGCGACCGCTTCTACTCCCGCTTCCGCTTCCGCTTCCTCTGCTCCTGTTTCCGCTCCTGCGAAGGTTGCCAAGGCTCCCAAGGAGCCTAAGGAGGCCAAGGCTCCTAAGGAGCCCAAGGCTTCTGCTGCCGCTGCCGCCCCTGTTGCCGCAGCTGCTCCCGCTTCCGGCGATGCATCTTCCACTGATGCTCCCTCCACTGAGTCCGCCATTGCTTCTCAGTTTGCTTCCATTTCTTCCAAGTTGCAGCAGGTGGTTGCTTTTGCCGCCACTCTTCGCTCCGAGCTTCGTGCCCTTGAGCGCCACGCTGTCAAGGAGATCCGCACTGCCCAGAAGGCCAGCGCCAAGAAGCGCCGCAAGGTTGGCAACCGTGCTCCCTCTGGTTTCGTGAAGCCCACTCCCATTTCCAAGGAGCTTTCTGAGTTCCTCGGAAAGACTGATGGTGCTGAGATGGCCAGGACTGAGGTGACTCGCGAGATCAACGCCTACATCCGCAACAACAACCTGCAGGACAAGGAGAACGGCCGTCGCATCAACCCTGATGCCAAGTTGAAGTCTCTTCTTAAGCTCAAGAAGGGCGAGGAGCTGACTTACTTCAACCTTCAGCGCTACATGTCTCCCCACTTTGCCACCGCTGGCAAGCCTGCTGCCGTTGCCACTGCCTAAATGCATTTAAAACCAAATAAAAAGAGAAATATAAAAACAAACCTAAAAACCAGTAAACAAAACCCATAAAAAGTCAATTCAAAGTAAAAACATTTGTGTTTTTATTTTGTTTGAATTGCTCCAATTATTTAAAATACTAATTTATGAAGCTAAAAATATGGAAAATAATTGTATTTTTATGAATTCACGTGGAATGATGAAGTCTTGCACATTTTATTCACAAACCCCGAAATCAACTTGTTCAAATGACACAGAATATTTGAGACAAATGTTGATGCAACAAAAAATGCACAATGGTATGTCGATCTATGTTTGCAGTGATTTGCTGCGATGGTTTGTGTTGAATGCATTGCCGCGCATAAGGCATAATTTTGTATTGGTTTCAGGAGACTCAGACATGTCTACTCCAGTGGAAGCTCTAAACCCAACCGAAATAAAAACTTTGATGAACAATAAACACTTATTGAAATGGCTAGCCCAAAACATGCTGCCTTGCAGTCATCCGAAAGTTGTTCAAATGCCGATTGGGTTAGATTATCACACGATTTCAAACAACCCAACGTGTGAATGGAGAATGAACAATGAAGGAACCAAACCTGTGCATCAGGAGAGAATTCTGCTTGAATTAAGAGAGAAAATGAAACCATTTCATGAAAGAATTCCATTGATTTATATCAACTTTACAATCGCAAAAGATCGGTTTGGACAACGAAAACAATCCATGTTTCAAATACCCCGCAACTTACTTGCAATAAATCTGAGAAACCTAAAACGTACGAACACTTGGAAAAATATCACGCAATTTTCGTTTGTTCTCTCGCCATTTGGAATGGGAATGGACTGTCATCGAACATGGGAAGTGTTGTGTTTGGGAGCCATTCCAATTGTAAAAGCAAATGTTTTCAGGTCAATGTTCGATGATCTGCCTGTTTTGATTGTCAGAGACTGGTGCGAAATAACACGCGAGATGTTGGACGAAACAATTCAACGATTCAAAACCATGGAATTCAAATATGAAAAATTAACATTGAAATATTGGACAAATATGATGAATGATGTTCGTTTCACACAAATATAAAATTTTCATGTGTCATGACATCACGCAAAAGTTCATAGTCAATCATCGGAGGATTGATGGTTGCAACGCACGTCGATTTCGGAATTTTCAAATTTGGTGTCTCAAACATATCATGTATCTCAATCGTTGCATTGTAATTGAATTTCAACCTAGGATTGATTGCTCTGTGATTGTAGTGCAACCACGTGTAAAAGTCGGTTGCAACAATTCCATCCGTTTCCTCTGCTTCTTTGACGCACTTTTTGTATTGTTTGAACAACTTCAATGTCAGTTTCAAATGCAAGTTGAACATTTTTACATGATTTCCATCCACCGTTGAAGTCGCATTCTCGGTCGATTCTGCAATGGTGTAATCTGTTCCAGACACCACACATATCTGACGAAACTCTGTCATTGTCATCCCCAATAACTCTAGAATTTTGGACATGTCATACATCGTCATCGTCTGGTCTAACAAATTCAAATGTCTCAACACGCGCGGACACCCATACACAAACAAGTCGGTGTCATCCGACACACATGCATGCGCCTTGCGCTTCAAAACCATTTGCGCACACATGACGTCCGCCTCCCCAGGCGCCACAATGTAGTTGACCCCAAGCGCTTGCAACAATGTCCGAACACGTTCAAAATCAGCATCATGCAGCCGAATAAACCGTCGTTTCAAGACTTTCAATAAATGCTCGCTTTCCGATGACGATTCATTTGTCAGCTTCAACTTGTTTTTCACTTCATTGTAATGTATTTCTGCAATTCGTTTCAAGCGTTGCCGCTTGTTCAACAGCTTGCGCTTTTCATCCGGCGGTTTTCCGTCAAATATAAATAATGGCACGATCCCATTCAACTGAAACATGCGAATCATGCTGTACATGTTTTCAAGCAGCGCGTCATCTGCTGCAAAACGATACATGTAGATGCTAGCATCCACCACAATAACTTTGCCCGCCATGTCAGAAAACGGCACTGTTTTGATTGCTCCCGGGCACTCTCGTTTAACAAACTGATTCAAGTGTTTAATGCCCATTGACCGGTTGAGTGGCTTTGTTATTAATGCATTTTTTAGTGAAACAATTCAAATCAATTTTTTCACTAAAATCAAATAACCCGTGACACGCTTTGCGTTTGCGTTTACTCCGTTGAACTATGCGTTGTCATACGCATGCTTGACGCATTGGATGACAAGTTCGGGATGGCCGGACAACGCTGTTTGCAATGATACAACATCTCCATGAAGCTGTTGAAGTTGGCCGGCGGATTGGTGCGAAACTGCATCATGTTGGCTCTCGGTTTTTTTTTGCTGAACGGATTGTTTTTGTAGCACCACTCCAAAAACATCTCGGGTGAGTTCTGCAGCGCGCATGTCAACACGTAATATGCAAACACATTCGTGTTTTCGCGGTATTTTTTGGCCACAATCGCCCGGTTTTCATCGGTCGGGTTCAGCAACGCAGCAGGAGGAATACCCATGTGGTGCATGATCCGACCACACTGATTCAGAGAAAATACAGCGTCTTTGTGCAGGCCTTTCATTACGCACTCACTGAACACCGCGAGTTCAAAGTCGGATTCTTCTTTGCTGCCATAATGTCCCTTGTCTTCATACGTGAAACAATCAAACATGACGTTCAAAATGCGCGCCCATATCTCGCAATACGTTTCGTATATGCGCACATTGTGTGAAATGGCATACATGTTTTGCAACAACACCTGCATTGCCGCGTCCATCCACGCCGGGATGTCGCTGTCAATGAATGAGAGCCCCATCGCATGAAACAGCTCATGAATGAGGACCTTGAACCACTCTTCTTTGCGATACACCACCACGTCGTTGTTCATTGCACAATGATACGACAGTCCAGTGTTTGCATGTTCCGAATCAAATGCTTCGCCCTTTTCATCCGGGAATTGTTTTTTGAATGGCGTCATGTATATGAAGATGTTGATGGTCGATGAACACTCTTTGCGAGAAGCATGCAGCGAAACCAAGCGCATGAGCGCACACACGCGTCTTGCATATTCCCGCATTTTGTGCACATTCACATTGGCCTCTCGTTTGTTGAAGACCACAAAATGAAGCACCACTTTTCGACTGCCTACATCAAAATTGTATGTTATGGCCACGCTTTGCTCGTTTAAAATGTACTTCTGAATTTCTTCGGGGAAATAATCGGTGTCCTCCTTCTTCTCATCAGAAAGCAGACGCTTTCGCATCTCGGCAGGCAACGGCAACTTCATCCACGAATCGACCGACTTTACCAGCGGAGAACCCAGATGGTTCGCGGTGCAGTAAGCAAATGAATCTCGGATATCGGAATACAAAATGCGAAGCACTTTGTGCATCGTCTTCAAGCTAAATTCTGGCATCAACAAATATAATGATATACTGTATTTTCATTATATTTGAATTTTCATTATATTTTTTCATATTGTTTTTTATTTCTTCACTTTCTCTCGTTGCAGCCGATGTCGAACGCGCATGAGCTCGTTGCACACAACCGGCGGCTTGCCGCGCCTAAACTGCACCAGCTTTGCATTTCGGGTATTCAACAACATGTCTGCTAAATAAGAATTTTGACTGTATTTGGCATACTGTGCATCTTCGAGCTCCTTTTCTTCACGCGAGGCGAAGTCAGCATCCTGTTTGTATTTGTCGTCTTTTGCCGCGGTCTGCGCCAAGGTTGGACTTTTTGACAAATCGGAATCAGAGTCTAGAGAGAAATTCAGATAATATTTGGGATTTTCTTTTCGAAATCTGCTGCCTTCCAAATAATGCTCCAACGTGCGCCACTTGTGCCCGTCCAGCTCAAAGAGCGCCTTGTTGCGGTCGTCGCCCGGCGGCTCCCAAAAGTTTGACAACATCTTGCGCCACTGCGGCGTCTCTTTTGCCAGCTCGGCAAACTTGGGAATGTCGGCACGCTCAATGGTCTCGCCCGATCCCGTGCCTGGCAGCGGCTTGTCCATGCTCTTGCTGTAAAACTGGAACACGATTGCGTCGTCATACAGTGGAGCGTGGGTTGATGATATCAAGGATGCCGGCGGAACAGGCGTGCGGACGGCTTGGTCCTCTTCCACCCCTTTGAGCCCGAGCTCCTCCTCGCGAAACGTGCGAAACTGTGGAATCAAATTGTAAGGTCCTGCATTGCGTTCCATGCATTTTTCCGTCACCATGATTTTAATATCATATGGAATCTCTCGAAATGTCAACAGTGCTTCCCCTTTGTAAGTGATGAGTTTGTAATGCATGCCCGTGTGTTCGGCCATGATGTAGAAATCGGGCTCAAATGTTCCCTGGTCTTCGAGCACGCGGTCGTTCAGCTGGCCGCACTGCAGGACGCCACCCATTTCTCCGGCATGGAATCGCTCAGAAGAGAGAATAATGAGTTTAATGCGCAGAATGCGCTCCAGCGTGGAAATGGCCCACGTGTCGGCCCAAAATGCACACGACTTCAACATCTCTCGGAAATCTTCCAGCGTATTCACGTTCTTCATGAAATGGAAATCCTGCAATAATTCTTTGCTTAGTGCCACCTCCGATTTCAGACGCTTGAACTGAGCGGCATTGCGTCGCGACTCGAGTATGATTGCTTGCTGCTCCTTGGCCTCTGTGGTGCGCTCCAGACGCTGTTTCAACTTTGCATTCGCATCCATCAGTGCCCGCATCTCACTTGTTGTGGTTGCAATCGATTCCGCAGTCGTGTTGTATTGTTCCTTGTAGTTTTGGAAGACTTCTTCGGTTGCTTCCGCCGCCAACTTGCGACGGAGTTCGGGAACTTCCACATACTTTCCACGGGTGCGATATGCGTCGCGAATGACGGCAAACAAACACTCTCCGCCACCTTCATTGTCTGTTATGCCAAAGTTGTTGTTCTGCATGTGCGTTTGGATCCACGGCTGGTCTGGCTGCTTCTTGTATTCGGCGTGCTCGGCTTCGGCGGTTTCTTTTGTTTGCGGAGGAATCGCAAGCGCCTTCATCTTGGAGCGCAGCACGTTTGCGGCTTCGTCGACTTCCTCCACAACCGCTTCTTCTTCTGCAACCACATCTTCTGCAACCACATCTTCTGCAACCACATCTTCTGCAACTGCTTCGGGCTCTTCATTCGCTTCATCTAGTGCAACAACCGATGCAACGACCGATGCAGCTGGAGCGTTCTTGCCGCGACTGTCGGCCTCCAACATTTCGGCAGTAACAAACGAATAAATCAAGGGGAACGGCAGTTTGTCAATGTCCAAATCATCGTCATCATCTAAAACCTCACTGGCTTGTTCGGACTTGATTTCAAACACGCCAATCTGTTTTACAACTCGGTCATCCGTATTAATAAGATACATGGGGTAATAAATTATGCCTTTCTTGTCAGTTTTGCCGCGGCCGATTGCAATGCGCACTTCTTTGCCTAAAAGCTCGATTTCATACAAGGTTGCATCATAGTCGGCATCATCCCGCTCCAATTGCTTGTACTCTCGATAATTGATGTCTGGATTTATTTTTGAACGGACCATGACGAGAGAAATTGTATGTATTATGTATGTATTATGTATTATGTATGTATTATGTATGTATTATGTATGTATTATGTATGTATTATTTACGTATTATAATAATACATGCATTAAATTTTTGTATTTATGTGTTTATGATGTGTATTGATTTATTTTTTTGATTTATTGGGTCGACAACACATGACATAGCAGCGCGCAATGGCACTGATTCCAAATACAACACCAATGATGATGAATACAACATGAACAATCGGCATAAACCTTCCTTACATTGTCGCATTTTTTTATATTTTTTTGTATTTCAATGCCTGCGTTTTGTTGAACTGAGTTTGTGGTTGTGTTTATTGTGTTTGCGAGTGCCACCACCTTTTTTTTTAAACCAAGATGGCAATGACCAAGATTTTGGATTCAACGCAGAGGAGATCCTGGAAAACCTTGACAACAAACCGGTTGGAACAGCCACCATTTCCTGCGGTTGTGGTTCTTCAGCCTGAGTTGCAATTGCGGATTGAACTTGCTGCGCAGCCAATGCATCTGATTGTTTTGATTTTGTTGGTGGTTTTGCAATGCCAGATGATGAAGACAATGCCATTAGTCGTTTTCTAGACGCTTCTGCTTTTGCTGCCGATGCTGCTGCTTTTGCTGCCGATGCTGCCGATGCTGCCGATGCGGCTTGTTGTGCTTGAAGTTGTTTTTGAAATATTTTTGCTTGTTTAAGTCTCAATGCTTCTGCTTCTTGCATTTGTTTAAGTCTCAATGCTTCTGCTTCTCTCGCAAGTCTCAATGCTTCTGCTTCTCTCGCAAGTCTCAATGCTTCTGCTTCTCGCGCAAGTCTCAATGCTTCTGCTTCTGCTTCTCGTCTTTTTGCTTCTGCTTCTGCTTCTCGTCTTTTTGCTTCTGCTTCTCGTCTTTTTGCTTCTGCTTCTCGTCTTTTTGCTTCTGCTTCTGCTTCTCGTCTTTTTGCTTCTTCTTCTGCTTCTCGTCTTTTTGCTTCTGCTGCTTGCACGTCTTGCATCCAAGTAGGTCTCAACTGTTCTCTAGACAATGGAGCACATGCGGTGGGGCATAACTGAGTAATTTTTGTTATCATGTCAACAACATTCTGTAATCGTGTGTGTGCAGGAAAAGCATCAACCTCAAACGTTTTCAAAAAAGTTCTAAAATCATCAAATGCGGAAACATCAATGCCTGTTGAGCTTTTACGTGATAAAGCTTGATTTGGATACACAATTGACAAAACACCACCACATTGACAATATGGATACTTGAAATTCATTCTATTTGACATGAAATCAACGAATGCCACCATCATCAATGCGCGATGCACAGTTTGTGGAATGGGCTTAAAGCAGGTCATGTCTTGATATGTGGTCAGGTCTGCTTTAAATTTTGCTTTTAATCGTGATACATTTGTGGCACGGTGTGCTGCATCAAATTGAATTTGGAAAAAACCACACAAGTCTTCCAGACACGGAAACCTTGCAAGTTTTGTATCATCATGAGTTTTTGCACTTTTGACGTTTGTATTGGCTCTTTGGATTTCTTCCTTTTCCGTGTTTAATGCACTCGCACACAATCTATTGAAATCATCTAAAACTTTGGCAAAGTCTACTGCATTTAAAAGATAAAATAGTCCTCCCCAGTCAATGAGGTAAAGTTGCTCGCCATTAGCTGTTGCCAATCCATTCCCTTCATGAAAATCATGTGGCATAACTCCTTTTCCTCTAACTAACACAATTTCCGCCGCCATGCGAAGGGCAGCTTGTTCGTGTTCATGGCGATGCGAACGCAATGAATAAATCATTTTAAACTCAGTGGTTCTTGGAACTCCAGGTGCAGTGCGTTCAAAATCCATCATTTCCATCAAAATGACATCAATACTTATTGGTCGTGATGCGGATGAAACGTTCTCGCGTTTCATGCTTGACAATGTCCATCCAGCTATCCAATCAAAAATCTCTTTAGGAGTGCCAAGAACACCTGGTTTTGTGGGAGCAGCAGTTGATGATAATGCTGTCCCAAAAATATCGATAAATTGTTTTCTTGATAAAATGGCATGAGCAATCACATCTGGCACAAATGAAGCTGTTGATCTGCGGCAAGCAAACTGTTCAAATAACATTCTTTGGATGTCTGCTTCTTTATTTGCCTTGTCAGTCGTGGTAGTCTCTTTTTTTCGGCTATGATATTCCTTTTGTAAATTGCCTACTCCATCATACACGAATGATATTTTTGCACAAAATGTGGATATAGGGGTTCCAAGTTCAGGGGCTCTAGCAACAAATGCAGCAAGTGTGTCGGCTGATTCAGCCAAGGGCAAACCAAATGAGTCCAACAATGATAAACCTGGAGGCAATGTTAGTTGAAAAATAAATGAATATGTGCTTGTGTCCCACACAACCTTAACGTCAACTGCGTTAGAAACCAAAAATTGAATGATGTTGACTTCACTTACACCCATGGTAAGAAGATGTTTTTTGATTTCATGACTAAGTTTCATGCCTCCATACTGTTTTTGCGCCTTTTTTGTTCGACCACGCGGCATTTCAATTATTGTTAAGTTTTTATATTATATAAACAAACACAAAAAATATTTATAAATGCTAAATAGATATTTAAACAAACAACATGAATGTTGTAATAAAATGCGAATACTAATTTTTGGAGGAAATGGTTGGATTGGCAAACAGTTTGTCGAAGTGGCATCAAAAGAAAATGTTGAACACCGTGTCGCAACAAGCCGTGTTGACTTAGACCACATTGCCGATTTGGAACGCGAAATGGATGCATTTGCGCCCACTCACGTGGTTTCATTTTTGGGACGCACGCATGGAGAGAAATTCTCAACCATTGACTATTTGGAACAGCCCGGAAAACTGGTTGAAAATGTGCGCGATAACTTGATGGCGCCCATCATTCTTGCACAGCTGTGTGCGGACCGCGACATACACTACACGTATTTGGGAACCGGTTGCATTTTCAACAGCGTTTATGACGAACAATGCAATTATGTTGAAGCATTCAAAGAAAGCGATGCGCCCAACTTTTTCGGGTCCAGCTACTCCATTGTGAAAGGTATAACTGACCGATTCATGGCATGGCGGCATGGTCGGCCAGGTCAAACGCAAAAAAGACAGGCCATTCTAAATCTGCGCATTCGCATGCCGATTATAGGGGAAGACCACCCGCGTAATTTCATAACCAAAATAACGCACTACGAAAAGGTGTGTTCCATTCCCAACTCGATGTCGGTGTTGCCCGAGTTGCTACCCATGGCCTTAGAGCTCATGAAAAATAAACACACTGGCACGCTTAATTTTACGAATCCAGGCGTTATTAGCCACAACGAGATTCTTGCCTTGTATAAAGAGCACGTGGACCCTGCATTTGTGTGGCGCAATTTTTCGCTTGAAGAACAAGACGCAGTTTTGGCATCAAAGCGTTCCAACAACTGTTTGGACACGCAACAGCTGCAACGCCTGTTTCCAAATGTGCGGCCAATAAAGGATGCGGTCGAGACCATCATGAAAACATACAAACGAGCAGCAGCGTCATCTGCGCGCTCAAGTGAATCCGCAATTGAAAGCACTATAGAAGACAGTGAATTCACCACCATTTTGGTGACTGGCGGTGCTGGCTTCATCGGTTCGCATTTCATCAATGAATTGTGGAAAAAATACAAGCGTGTACGGATTGTCAACGCAGATGCTCTGTATTACTGTGCCAACGTGAACAATGTGGATGAACAAGTCCGAAGTGATTTGCGGTACATTTTCGTAAAGTGCAATCTGCGAAATAAGGACGAGGTTGACAGCATGTTTGGAGTGTTTGACATTACACACGTGGTGCATTTTGCCGCACAGTCGCATGTGCAAACGTCATTCACCGATGCATTGGAATACTCGATGGACAATGTTTTGGGGACGCACAATTTGCTTGAGTCGGCACGGTTGCATTGTCCGAACCTTAAAAAATTCATTCATGTCAGCACGGATGAAGTGTATGGCGAGTCAACCATGAATCCTCACGACACGCAAAAAACCGAACAGTCTATTTTGTGCCCGACAAATCCGTATGCTGCCACCAAAGCAGCGGCTGAGCTTATTGCACAATCATATTACCACAGTTTTAAAATGCCAATCATCATAACCCGTGGAAACAATGTGTATGGTCCAAGGCAGTATCCGGAGAAGGTCATTCCGCGATTCATTCATCAGTTGATTGAAAATAAACCAGTTTCAATACAAGGGGATGGATCTTGTCTGCGCGCATTTTTGCATGTTAGAGATGCAGCCGATGCATTCATAACTGTGTTGGAACGCGGAGAGTTGGGTGAAATTTACAACATTGGATGCGATGAGGGAATGGAATACAGCATCATGGACATTGCCACCATTTTGATACATTTGATTAAAGGAGTGCATGTTGACGAAAATGAATGGATGCAATTTATCGAAGATCGTCCGTTCAATGACAAGCGTTATTATATAAGCAATTCCAAATTGAAAGCATTGGGTTGGACCATTCGTGTCAATTTTGAAGATGGCATACGAGAACTGGTGTCATTGTCTACATAAATGTCATTGTGAATTGAAATGAATAAAATATAATATTTGTTCATTTTATGTGATTGGTTTCAACAAATGAAGACAGTGGAGATAATTAAGAGAAAAAACAAGACACGCAAGTCGAATCAAAAAAACAAAAACAAAACAAAAAACAAAACAAAAAACATAAACAATAATAAACATAAACGCGTTTCACACACACATAGAGTCATCAAACAAAAAAGTCGTTTTACGCGTAGGCAACATGGGGGCGCATTTTCAAGTTTCATCAGTTCAGGTGACAATCTCATATTTGTAAATGGAAAACCTGGTGGCGGTGGATTAGAAATTGCAGTAGATAAACCAAATGAATCAGATAAGGACACTTGGAAATGGTTGATTGGTGGAACCAATAAAACTGTGGCAGAATTGGTGAAGACTAACCCAAGCTATTCTTCGTTGATTCAAAAAATACATCAACTCAAGATCAAACCATTATTTTATGATGAAAAATCAAAAAAAGGATTGGTTTTGAATAATGTTGATTTTGAAAAATTGTTCTCAACTAGTGATGCGCCATTAAAAAAGATGTTTCCGCGCTTGGTTTCAAAAATAAATGAACCTGAAGTCGGTAAATCAGCAGACGCAGATGCAATAAGTGATCTCAACTCAGTTGCTGAACTTTCCAATTATGATGATAACATTGATGACTCCGAAAAAACAGGCACCGAGATGATGGATATGTCAGCACCAGCACCCGAAGTTGTTTCAGAAGAACAAAAGAAATTTGAAAGTTCTGGACTTGCAGGCGCTGGGTGGATAATCACGGAAGACAAAAAAACAGGTAAATACTATTATGTGAACACGAATACAGGAACATCTCAGTGGGAAATGCCCACACTCGATGCACAACAACAACAACCAACTCTCAAAGCGCAACAAGATTCTGCTGTCGCTGCCGCTGCTCTCAAAGCGCAACAAGATGCTGCTGTCGCTGCCGCTGCTCTCAAAGCGCAACAAGATGCTGCTACTCAAAAGAAACTTGAAGAAGCTGCTGCTGCTGCTGCCGCTGCTCAAAAGAAACTTGATGCTGCCGCTGCTCAAAAGAAACTTGAAGAAGCTGCTGCTGCTGCTGCCGCTGCTCAAAAGAAACTTGATGCTGCCGCTGCTCAAAAGAAACTTGATGATGCCGCTGCTCAAAAGAAACTTGATGATGCTGCTGCTGCTCAAGCATTGCAACAGCTACAACAAAAACAGTTGCTTCAACAGCAACAGTTGCTTCAACAGAAACAAGATGCTGCAGAAGCAGCTGCTCTCAAAGCTGCGCCACATGGAAAAACAGTCATTGACGATGATACAAAATACGAACAGGCTGTTTTGAAAATAATTGGACTGTGCATGTTGAATGCAGAAACATATTTGGTTGGTTGTTCATTTGATGAAACCAAATTTAAATTGGCAGTACAATATTATGAACCAAGCGTTGTGTTTGGGTCCAATACTTTAAGTGAACTACACAAAAATGGCAAAGATAAAATCGATGAATTATTTTTAATTTTTGGTTATGAACCATTGCCAAATCAATCACAGCCAAATCCAGCAAAATTTAAACTATCTTCTTTTTTCAAACATGTAAATATAATTATTGGTAAAATTGCAGAAAATGTTGGATTTTATAAAGTTGTGAACAAAACCATGCAAAAACCACAAACAACGATTGTCGAGAGATACAACCATGACTATGGATTATTTTTGAAGTATTTGGACACAACTAAAAAGAATTTTTCTGATTTGGACAATGCATCTGCTGTTGCAAATTGGATTAAAGATGACATATGGAATGGCTACTCCGAACAAGATAAAATGAAGTATGGCATAGAAAAACAAACGAAACAAGGTTCAATTCTTGGATATGGAGGAACAGTTGTTGTTACATATGAACAAAACCCAGACTGGGCAAGAGACGAAGTTAAATATTACCAGTATCTTGCACCAGTATTCAAATGCGTATTTGAAGCACAAGTCATACAACTGACTGCACCACAACCACAACCGGCATCTGTATCCGCAACACAACCATCTGTTGCAGCACCTGCACAACCAACAGCAGTAAAACTACCAACAGCGTCACCAAAACCTTTTGTAGCACCTGCATCCGCAGCACCTGGAAAACTACCAACAGCGGCACAAACAGCGGCACAAACAGCGGCACAAGCACAACCACAAACAACGGCACAAACAGCGGCCGCAACTCCACCATCTGTTGCAACTATTGCGAAAGGTACAGTCATCGAAGGAAATTTGATAAACGACGGAGCAACCATGTGTTATTTAGATGCGGCAATGCAAATGTTGCTTGCAATTCCTGAAATCCCACAATTTTTTGCAACTAACACATTTCAACAAATAGATGGTTTGAAAATAATTGATATAAGTCAAAGAGAACTTAGAGCGTGCACTTATGGAGTTTATCCACCTGGTATGTCCTCACAGCAAAGGAAACAAAAAGAAGAAGAGGATAAAAAAATGATATTAAAGAAAAAATATAACATCAAACTTTTCAGAATAATTTTTAATAGTATACGCGACAACGATGGTAAAAACCAAAGAACTTCCATTGTGAGTTTAAATTTTACTGCAGACTCAAAACAATATAGAGTTTATAGGACATTAGTTGAAGACAAAGGTGATAGTTTTCTGTTATTATCTGGAGATTACGCACAAGCTGACCCAAATGAATTCATGAGTTTAGTATTTTTCAATAACTTTGACTGTTTTGACATTCCATCTATAATGAGAGAAGTTGGAATTGTGGACACTCTAACCCTGACCTGTAGTGGAGGCAAAACTATAAGTAGACCAGAAAACAGTAAATATAATTCAGTGCTTCCGCTTTCATTAGACTCAAGCAAAGGTAGAACAACCATTCAAAATTTGATAGATGCATACATTGCAGAAGAACCCACACTTGAGAAACTTGACAACTGTAGAACAGTGAATGAAAACACATCTGATGCAACTCTCAATCAACTTAAAGATGCTCTTGCCGAAATTGAAAAAACAAGACCAAAATCCGTTTCTGGAAATCAAGAAACCTTTGAGACTATTGCAAAAAAATCAAAAGAGTATAAAACTGTGTCAATGCGGTTGTTGACAACAAACCAAGATCTTATTCAAGAGAAGGAAAAAACCGCAAGCGAACTAAATGCGTTGAAATCAGATGGCTCATTCAACTGGGCAGACTACTTTTTTAGAAAAATAAATGCAGAAATTGCATTACTATCATATCAATTGGAAAATGGTTATACTGGAATACAAACAAGTCAACAACACACATTGATTCCACAAAAACATGTTATATTTCATACCGAAAGGAAAGCTGCAACACAAGCAAACCCGATGGCAAGAAATGAAACACCGGTTGTCATAACAAAAGTTGTCCAAATCAATGATTTACAATATAGAATAAAAGGTTGCATATTTCACAGTGGTAGTGGTAAATCAGGACATTATGTTTATGGTGCATATGATGATCAAGGAAATCCGCAATACGTTATAAATGACATCCAGAAATCATCTCCATGCGATTTTAATGATGTTTTTGGTCAACGAAACGGATGGTTGTCAACCACATACTTATACACACGAGTTTTACCATAAAATCATTATTCAAATGGCGGCGATTCTTGCCTCATTATCTCTCGTTTTTCGTCAATCGTTAAGTGTCGGACCTGATTCAACGGGTCGTCAACATTTGGGTCGTAATTCGGGTCGCGTAAAGACCCGCGATTGGCAAAGAACACATCCATGACTGACACCACTTTGCTCATGGCATCACTTGGAGCATTCCATTCCTCGACGCAAATGAGGTCTTCTTCAAATGGCTCCACATTCGGGTCATGTCGGTTCATGGATTTTCGAGAAATCCAAGAGCTCACAAACCATTGCGTGTATCGAAACGGCCGCCCCGAATTTGTGCGGTCCGACTTTCCAGATTCATCCCGACGTGTTCGATGCACCCAAATTGGTGTCCTGCATCCGTCAGCGCGCTCACATTCCAAGCGAAACCGCCAAATGGGAGCAAGTGTTTTGTAAAGCGCCTTGCGAAAATAAGGAGCACATGCATTGCAATATCGGTAGCCCTCTTTGAAATTTTCAGTGCATTCGCCGTGTATGGGTTCATCCGGAGACTGCATGTCGCCGCACAAGTAGCATTTGTGTGCATAGATGAAACACATGTAAAGCGGTTCGGGCAAAATTCCTTTGCCATACCAATCAATCTCGTGTTGATAATACATGGATGGGTCAATTGTGCGAAACGGCAAAGAGTGGTCGCCCAAACGATGCTGTGTCAACAACTTGGATGGGTCGCACAAATGCAACGGTATATCACATGCGGGTTCATCAGGAACATTCAATATTTTCACAACTGCGAATGTTCCATCGTCTTCTCCGGGAACCCGACAAACGGCATATGACATTCCCTTTATGTCTTCTGACAACGAAGCAGAGTTCATTCGTTTTACTATTTATATTATAAATGGATAATTGAAACAATATGCATTTATATCATTTCAATTTTTTTTGATATGAAAAATTAAAAAATTAAAAATTAAAAAATAAAAATTAGCAACAATTAACTAATTTATTTTGATCCAATCCGCTGGAAACAAATCGCGCGTGTCATGATTTTTCAACGCAGGGCCAAACCACGTGCTTGGATAACACACAATTTTGCCTGGATTCTGATTCAAATACGCACCCCACCAACTGAACGTGCTGTTTGCAATGATGTTGTGGTTGCACACGCTCATGAGAAGCATCTGCTTCCAGTCATCAAACATGTCTTGGACTTTGTAAAACCGACACACTCTTGATAATGCGGGGTCCTTTCTCAACTCTTGCATGTGATCCAATATGACATTATTGTCGCACGCCTGGTTGAAAATAAGCACATTGAATTTGACCGGGTCAATCAATTTATTCAATTCCGGCAAATATGCATTGGCTACCATGTGTTTCAGTGCTCGTTTGTAATATTCCAGCGTCAAAATAGGGTGCGCATCTTGTATGTGTTTATAATCTCCAATTCGAAAATGCATTGCGATGGTTACAACACCGCGTGAAAACCACACGCTTTCTGCAAACATTGACTTTATGTGGTTTTGCTGTTCCAATAGTTGCATTTTTTCATAAATTTCATCCTGAACATCCGCAAAATATTTGGGACTTTGAAAATAGCCAACCAGTTTTAACGGGGTGGGGTTCACGGCGGTATTGCTAGGCAGCTTATTATAACTGAAATTCGGTTCTTTGTGGCTGGGCAACTGCATGAATTTTTGAAAGTTTTCATAATTCGCAATGACTGTGTTTGGAATCAAATTGTAAAAGAGAGATTTCCAATATGTCTCTCGTTTTCCGGTGGCATCTTGTATCGTGTAAAGAAAATAATATGTGTCGCCATTGCGAATGGCCGTGGCCAAAGCGGCAAACACTTGGAACAATTGATTTCCTAGTCCTCCTTGTATCAAAACAGTTATCATTTGCTTATATGAATAATATACAATATCATGACATACAATTATTTATTTAAATCCAAATACGTTGTCAAGTTAATTCATTTGAATGTGCATTTTATGCAGGCATGTCCTTGTATAATGGCAACGCATCAATGTCCATGATGTGCGGTTTGCCCTTGATTTGTTTGCGCGGAATGGCAAAGTGTGCGAACACCGGTTTGCTGAGTTGTTCATGCGGCACCGCATTGTGCACAGTGCGTGCAATCATTTTGTACAATTTGAATTCCGGATATCTCTCGTCGCCGTTCTTCTTGTACAGGACATTGCGTCCCTTGTCATCCTTGAGCCAGTCGATGACCATGCTTGCAATCCGGCTTTCTTTCAGCGTGGCATTGTAGTCGTCCACATCGCGAATGTCTTCAATGAAATAATCAAACAGCGAACATGCCAGGCGACACAAGTCAAAACTGGGATTGGGTTCAAGCCGCGGTTTTTTTGGGTTCATATATGGCTCACAGTTGTATTGCGTTGCTGCATCGCCGTTGCGGTCAAAACTGTCGCTCACCATGGTTTCGCCACGATACTTGTAAATGGCACGACCAAAGTCAATGATTTTCATGATGCGACCATATGTCGGAACCCGATAATAAGTCCCCTTGTGCAAATAGTGCAAGAATTTCTTATCGGTTTTGACAAACATGATGTTGTTTGTGTGCAGGTCGTTGTGCGTCATTGCAAACATGTGCTGATACGCGATGAGCGTCATGATGACTTGCATGAGAATGGCGGCCCATTCTGGCTCAGTCAGCTCGTTTTTTCCGCACATCAAGTTGTCCAGGGTGTTTTCACACTTTTCCATCAAAATCGCATGCACTGGAAAATTGAAAATGTGTGCATTGTGCACCTCTTCATCATCAAAGTTGCTGCTTCCATCATCATCCGTGGCATCCGCATCATCATCATCAAATTCGTCCGTTCCGTCTCGTTCAAAGTCGCTGTCGCCATTTTCAGATGCATCCGTGTTTTCATTTTCTTTTTCAATGGTTTCATCATCGTTGTCGCTGTAAGATGAACGCGATGAACAAGAGTCGCTGGAACTAGAATGTCTGGACGACATGCGTTTATCGCAGTCATCTGTTTCCGGTTCAAAATCATTGCATTCGTGCAATTCAGCACCAGCACCAGCACCAGTATCAATGCTAGCACCAGCACCCTCTTCGTTTTCAGCAGCAGACGAAAACAAATCATTAAATGTGTTTGCATTGCATTCGAGCACGTCTTCTTCAAGCAGCAATTCTTCGCCAATTTTAACACTTGGTTTTGCCATCAACTTTGACTGTGTTCCGCTGGAATGTCGATTTGAATCAAACATGTCGGACGAAATGTCATCCAGTCGAAAAAGCTCGTTCCTGTTTTTCAAAAAAAACTCGCAGTCGCTGAAATACTCGAGTTCATCATACACATTGACAGTGTATTCATCTTGATTTGCTAAGAATGACCCATAAAATTCGAGTCCGTGCACAAATCCATGGGTGTATAACACTTGACTGGTCAAATACGTGAAAAAAGAATCAACATAAGATGAATTGTTCGGGTCATTCATTTTCTTTTGATGAAGCGAATTTGCGACCACTTCAGGAGCATAGAACGGAAGCACCAGCAAATCCGGCGACTGCATGTCGTACTTTCCGGACAAATATTTGATTGGATCGAGCAAGGGCGAATATTTTATGAAGACGCGTTTTGGTTCGCTTGATGATTCAAATCGAGCAACCACATTGTTTTTTGTGGTGCCCTTTTCAACTGAAATGACGTGATTTTGATGGTTTAAATTGATGTTGTTGTGATTTGTGTCGGACAATGAAAAAAATCGACGATACAATGGAATATAGTTTTGCAGATTATGCAATCCTGTGTTTGCATTTTCTAAAGTTTCAAACAGAGAGAAATTCTTGGATTTATGATACATCAATTCAAACATTGGAGATGGCATTTTTGAGATGATTTTACAAGTATGACTATTTATAACATTAATAATGTTGATTTTAAACTAATTGTTTCATTTTATTAATATATGAATATATGAATGCATAATAACGCAACAAAGTTGCACAATGACTGCAATTGACATTGGAGAGTGTGGCATATGTGGAAACACTTTGAAATTCAGTGAAAATCATGCAATAACTGTGTGCAAACACTTGTTCTGTGTGACATGTCTTTTAAAGTGGCATGCACATTGCATAAAACCCACTTGTCCAATGTGTCGTGCGATTTTGTATGAATCCGATGATGAATCCGATGATGAATCCGATGATGAACCCGATGATGAATCCAATGATGAATCCGATGAACAAGAAACGATAAATTTCGACAGTCATGAAACAATCATGCAATTGGATTTTGATTTGCATGAAGCAGTCATGCACGAGCACATGATGGGAATCATTGAAATTCAAGCACTTCGGCACTGCAGTTATATCGAAATACAACGTGTTTTCATGGGGACAATTGACATGCATGTTGTTCCAAACCATTATTATGAACGAATCGAAGTTGGAGCCACAACGCCGAATTCAAATTACATAATTGGATTGTTTCCCACTTCAAACATGACAAATGAACATCGATTCAGGTTTGGGCGCATTGAAGAAATTCAGTTGGATCCAACGTGGCATGACATCAAATGGTATGCATTTCGGGAGAGAGTTTCCATTGTGGATGAAGAACGCGGAAAAATGACAACCAATTGGTCAAATGAAATTAAACGAATTAAAATCGACGATGTTGCAGTGCTTGTGCAATATATTCCAAAAATTTGCGGTTAATCACCTGCGTTTTCTGAGAGTTTTTTTGCCATGTCTGTATTTGCGCCTGGTTCTTTTTTTTTTGCCTCCTGTTGGAACGGGTTTAATTTCAAA
>Ga0194130_10003465_pt1 | contig 21169 bp, 24 predicted proteins | sample TA2KigsurfametaG_FD_160084 | JGI IMG/M metagenome (GOLD analysis project Ga0194130, IMG submission 160084) | Freshwater microbial communities from Lake Tanganyika, Tanzania - TA2015050 Kigoma 12 surface | ecosystem: Environmental > Aquatic > Freshwater > Lake | place: Tanzania: Lake Tanganyika... | reverse complement strand
TCGAGATCAGCGCCCACCATCACGGCCTTTGACGACTGAGGTGAGCTACGAAATCCGTGCAGGTAAACGACCGTGGTGGGCTTCAATTTGAAATTACACTCTGAGTTTTCGTGAATCTCGATCTTACCGAGCCTGAACGCCAGGAGGAATGCCGTGAATCTGTACGCAAAACTCAGACAGCGCCAGGCCGAGGGAAGGCCGATTCGGGTGGGGCTGATTGGTGCCGGAAAGTTTGGCTCCATGTATCTGGCCCAGGTGCCCAAGACGCCCGGCCTGCACCTGGTTTCGATCGCTGATTTATCGCCCGATCAGGCCAAAAAGAATCTTCAGCGTGTGGGCTGGCCGCAGCCGCAATTTTCTGCGGCCTCCATCGATGCGGCCCTGTCGGCGGGTAATACCCATGTGGGCGATGACTGGCAGGCCTTGGTCAGACATCCTGGCATCGATGTCGTTGTGGAGTGTACGGGCCATCCGATTGCCGCAGTTGATCACTGCCTATTTGCGTTTACGCATGGCAAGCATGTGGTCAATGTCACTGTTGAGGCGGATGCCTTCTGTGGCCCATTGCTTGCAAAACGTGCTGCCGAGCATGGCGTGGTCTATAGCCTTGCGTATGGCGATCAGCCCGCCCTGGTCTGCGATCTTGTGGATTGGGCCCGAGCAGCAGGATTTTCTGTGGTGAGTGCAGGCCGGGGCCACAAGTGGCTGCCGCATTTTGCGCAGTCCACGCCCGAGACAGTCTGGGGCCACTATGGGCTTACCGAAGAGCAGGCCCGCATTGGCGGACTCAATCCGAAGATGTTCAATTCGTTTCTCGATGGCTCAAAGCCGGCCATTGAGTGCACTGCGATTTGCAATGCCACCGGGCTGGTGGCGCCGCCCGATGGTCTGAGCTATCCGGCCGCATCTGTGGATGACATTCCGTTTGTCTGCCGGCCGATCGCGGAAGGCGGTGTGCTGCATCAAAAGGGCCAGGTCGAGGTTGTGTCCTCGCTAGAAAAAGATGGCCGGCAGGTGCCCTACGACATTCGTTTCGGGGTCTTCGTCGTGTTTGAGGGTGAGACTGAATACATTCGGAATTGTTTCAAGGAATACATGGTCCGAACCGACCCGAGTGGCCGCTATGCCTGTCTTTATAAGCGCTGGCACTTAATCGGCCTGGAGGTGGGCATCTCTGTGGCCTCAGTGGCCCTGCGCGGCGAGGCCACCGGCGCAGCAGTCGGTATGAATGCCGATGTCATTGCGACGGCCAAGCGTCCGCTTCGTGCCGGCGAACTTCTGGATGGCGAGGGCGGCTACACCGTGCACGGAAAGCTTCTGCCGGCTCGGAAGTCGCTCGCGATTGGCGGGCTGCCGTTGGGCCTTGCCCATAATTTCAAGCTCATCCGTGGTGTGCCAGCGGGCCAGTGCTTAACGTGGTCGGATGTAGCCATTGATACGACGCTAAATGCGTACCGGCTACGCAAAGAGATGGAGTCAAGCTGCGCGTCCGTTTGAGTGCGAACGTGCCCGCTCGTAGTGCAGCACTGCACTTAATCAGTGCGACACCCTCTCGCTGAGGCAGTTTCGCTGGACTGATCTGCAACAACTTGGCGGTCAATGGGGTTTGGCATAGATCCTGCTAACCGGAGGGGGTAACCCTTCCAGAGGCGCGACACCATGTCAATTTTTTCGAACCCTTTTGATGCAAACGAGAGTTTACGGTGCGTATGTGGCCGGCACGCTTCGCAGGCCGAGCACGATGCGCTCTCGGCACGCGCTGAGCAGATCACTGGTGAGCACCTATCTTCACATGTGGTAGAGCAGGCGGTAGTGCGCGCACTCTTCCCCCAGGATTCGGTGCGCCGAAAATTTCTCCAGGCGGTGGGCTCACCTGTGGCCATGTCTGCGATTTCATCCATTTTCCCGATGGCGATGGCCAAAGAGGCATTTGCGCAGGCGGGCAGGCTTGAAAAGCCCAAGCTCAATGTCGGCTTCATCCCGATTACCTGTGCGACTCCGATCATCATGGCCGATCCCATGGGCTTTTACAAAAAGCAGGGGCTTGATGTCAATATCGTAAAGACTGCGGGATGGGCTGTGATTCGGGATAAGACCCTAAATAAGGAGTACGACGCTGCCCACATGCTTTCACCGATGCCGCTTGCAATCAGTATTGGCGCGGGCGCATCCCCGGTGCCTTACACCATGCCGGCCATGGAGAACATTAATGGTCAGGCTCTTACCTTGGCCATGAAGCACAAAGATAGGCGTGACCCGAAGCTATGGAAGGGATTTCGATTCGCGGTTCCCTTCGATTATTCCATGCACAACTATCTGCTGCGCTATTACGTTGCGGAGGCGGGTCTGGATCCTGATAAAGACATCCAAATTCGCTCTGTGCCCCCTCCGGAGATGGTGGCCAACATGCGGGCGGACAATATCGATGGCTTCTTAGCGCCGGATCCGGTCAATCAGCGCGCTGTATTCGATGGCGTGGGCTTTATTCATATGCTTTCAAAAGAACTCTGGGAGGGCCATCCCTGCTGCGCCTTTGCGGCGAGTAAAGAGTTTGTGACAACTATGCCAAATACTTATGCGGCGCTGCTGCGGGCGATCATGGAGGCAACGGCCTATGCTCAAAAGCCTGAGAATAGAAAAGAAATTGCGGCTGCGATTGCACCGCCGAATTATCTGAATCAGCCTGTAACGGTCGTTGAGCAGGTGCTGACGGGTACATTTGCCGATGGACTTGGCAATGTCCGTAAGGTGCCGGATCGGATTGGCTTTGATCCGTTCCCCTGGCATTCTTTTGCGGTCTGGATCCTGAGTCAGATGAAACGCTGGGGTCAAATAAAGGGCGATATCGATTATCAAAAAATCGCAAGCGAGGTCTACCTTGCGACCGATGCCATGCGCTTGATGGCTCAGGCAGGCTTAACCCCGCCAAAGACCACGAGCAAAACATTCTCCGTTATGGGTAAGGTTTTCGATCCTTCAAAACCTGAGGAATACATAAATAGCTTCAAGATCAAGCGGGTCTAAACGCAGATGACGGCTCTTGAGCGGCTGCGACCGCTTGCCCTTTCGCTGATTATTCTTGGGCTGATCTTTGGTATCTGGGCGCTTGCCACCATGGGAGGCAGCAAAGGTCAGGTCGTTGATGATGAATACGCCAAGTTAGTTGGGGCGGCGGCCGCATCAGGCCAGAAGTCAGCGTTTCCAACGCCGGGCGATTTTCTTGAAAAGCTCGGCGGCCATCTTGCAGATCCGTTTTACGATCGTGGCACCAACGATAAGGGCATTGGCATTCAGCTGGCCTATTCGATCGCCCGCGTACTGTCTGGATTTTTTCTTGCGGCGGCTGTTGCGATTCCCTTGGGATTTATGATTGGCATGTCGCGAACGGCGTTTGCGGCCCTGGATCCTTTTATTCAGGTGCTCAAGCCTATCTCGCCACTCGCCTGGATGCCGCTTGCTTTATTTACGCTGAAGGACTCGGGCGTATCGGCCATATTTGTGATTTTCATTTGCTCTATCTGGCCAATGTTGATCAATACGGCTTTTGGTGTCGCCTCAGTACGCAGGGAATGGATGGATGTGGCCCGCACCCTCGAAGTGCGCCCGGTGCGCAAGGCCCTGCGCGTGATTCTGCCCGCAGCGGCTCCCACCATCATGACCGGCATGCGCATCTCCATCGGGATCGCCTGGCTTGTGATTGTGGCCGCTGAGATGTTGGTGGGCGGCACGGGCATCGGATATTTCGTGTGGAACGAGTGGAACAACCTGTCGATTAGCAACATCCTGACTGCGATTCTGCTGATCGGTGTGGTCGGGATGGTGCTGGATTTTGTTTTTTCCCGCCTCCAGCGGCTAGTCACGTATCGGGATTAGGGTCGGCACAATGAGCTTTCTTCAAGTCCAGGGCCTTAAGAAAACATTTCCCGGTGTTGCCGGATCCGAAGATCTGATCGTTTTTGACAATATCAATTTCGAACTGCATCGCGGAGAGTTTGTCTGCATTATTGGACACTCGGGCTGCGGAAAAACCACCATTCTCAATGTGCTTGCGGGGCTTGAACAGCCCTCCGGCGGTCATGTCTTTATGGATGGTCGAGAGGTCTCGGGCCCCAGCCTAGACCGCGGGGTCGTGTTTCAGTCCCATGCCCTGATGCCTTGGCTGAGCGTTCGGGAAAATATTGCGTTTGCCGTGAAATCAAAATGGCCGGACTGGTCAAAGGCAGAGATCGTTTCGCATGTTCAAAAGTTCATTGATCTTGTGCATCTCCAGGGTGCCGAAGACAAAAAGCCCGCGCAGCTCTCAGGGGGCATGAAGCAACGCGTAGGAGTTGCGCGCGCGTTTGCAATTCAGCCCAAGATGCTGCTGCTAGATGAGCCTTTCGGCGCGCTGGATGCCCTTACACGCGGCAACATTCAGGATGAACTCGTCGAAATCGTTCAGCAGACCCATCAGACGGTATTCATGATTACGCATGATGTTGATGAGGCCATTTTGTTAGCCGATAAGATTTTCCTGATGAGTAACGGCCCCCAGGCAGTCATTGCGGAGATCGTGGAGAACACCATGCCGAAAAACCGTTCCCGAACCACGATGCACCATGATCCACAGTTCTATTCCATTCGCAATCACCTGATTGATTTCTTGGTGAAACGGGCAAAAGCCATCGCAAGCGGCCAGGAGGTAAAGCCTCAGCGGCCGGTAGTGGTACGGCCTGGGCTGCTGCCCAAGGCCGCGTAGGGCAGCCTAATTTTTCAATTAAGGAGTGTTTTGTAATGACAGTCGCTAAAAGCCCCGCCAAGCCCATGACCCGCGAGGACGTCACGGATCTGATTTATTCCGCAAAGATTCAAAAAAGCATCAAGTGGGCCGATGTCGCCAAAAAGCTAAAGCTCTCTAAAGAGTGGACAACTGCGGCCTGCCTTGGCCAGATGACACTGACTGCCACCCAGGCCGAGACGATCGGTAAAATCTTTGGCTTACCGAAGGAGGCGATCAAACTCTTACAGGTAGTGCCCTATAAGGGAAGCCTTCCGACTGCTGTGCCGACCGATCCGCTGATTTACCGTTGGTATGAGATCGTGAATGTCTACGGCACAACCATCAAAGAATTGATCCACGAGGAATTCGGCGACGGCATCATGAGTGCGATCGACTTTTCAATGGATATCGTGCGTGAGCCGGATCCTAAAGGCGACCGCGTTAACGTGAAGCTCTCCGGTAAATTCTTGCCGTATAAGACGTACTGATTAGCGGCCTCTTAGGGTGCGCCCGCCGCAGCCTCATCCGGGGTGTTGCGGCGGGGCAAAAGCACAACTGCCATCGCGATCAAAATCAAAATCAGTGCGCTGATATCGTAGGGCCCGATCGCTTCGTCAAGAGCCCATGCGCCGCTAAATACGCCCAACACCGGAATCAGCATGACCGATAGGCCGCTGGCAATCGGCGGCAGCTTTCGTGCAAGCCGAAACCAGATGATGTGGCAGACGCAAAAGACCAGCAAAGCGTTGTAAAAAATTGCCCACCATTCACCGGTTGTTGGTGGGCGCCAGTCTTTCATCTCAAAGCCGATACTTGCCAGTACCATTGCGAGAAAGGTAATGGCCATCATCCAGAAAGTTAAAGATGCATTTGAGATACTGAGTTTGGTTCGATTCATCGTCACAGTGCCGATGCCCCAGGTGATCGCGGCGGATAACATTAATACAAGCCCAACGGGTTGGCCAATGAGCGATCCAAACTCTTCGAGTGCTAGCAGAAGTGTTGCGCCTAAAGCGAGGCTTACACCGAGCCCGCTACGCCATGTAAATTTTGCTTTATAGACAAGCACGCCGAATAACATGGCCCAGATCGGCATGGTGTACCCAATGATGGCTGCCCTTCCTGATGTTAAAAATTTAATTCCGTAAATTGTTAGAAAGTGCCAAATCACCATGTTAAGAAGAGCGAGTTTTACGACCCGCCATCGCTCATCTTTCGGTATCGAAAACCGGTCTTTAATTAAGACCATATATCCACCGAGGGCAACGATAGCAATTAGAATCGTGAGCGTCCTAAAGCTCAGTGGCGGATAGGTCAGCAGTGCATATTTCATGACGGGCCAATTGATCCCCCAGAAGAAGGTCAACAGGGAGAGCAGGAAAAGGTCCGTACGGCTGAGCACCCCGTGATTCTAGTCCACCGGCTTGATTGCAACAGGAAACTGCCGGCTTCAGTAGACTTGCGCATGTGAAATCCTCTACTTCATCATCTGCAGGCCGTAAAAAAGACAGTGGTCCGAAGGTTGCGGCCTGCGGTGATGATCAGATCCTGATTGATTTTCAGGACCAGCCGAATCCGAATGAGGCAACGCGCGTCCTCTGGGCGCGGCTAATGCAGCAGCCGCCCGCCTACTGTTTGGAGCCGGTTGCTGGCGTGGCGACATTGGCGGTGGTGCTGAACGCTGCTTCAAGAAACGATGAAGTTCGACAGCAGGCCTGCGCTGAACTCACCGCGCTTGCGTGTGACGCAGTCGGGGTATCTGCGGGCGAAGGACCCCAGCGTGTGATTCCTGTCTGTTACGCACCTGAGATGGCGCCTGACCTTGATCGTGTCGCCCAGCTCACGGGCTTAACCACTGCAGAGGTGATTCGGCTGCACCAAGAGGGCCGCTACTTGGCTGAGTTGATTGGATTTATGCCTGGCTTTGCGTATATGTCGGGTGTCGACCCTCGGCTTAGCGTGCCGCGCCTGCCGCAGCCCCGGCCGGTAGTTCCCGTGGGCGCATTGGCGATCACAGGAAATCAGTCGGCGATTTATCCCACCGCGACACCGGGGGGATGGAATCTGATTGGCCGCTGCCCAATTCGACTTTTTAATCCCACCTTAAATCCGCTGTGCCTGATTCAGCTTGGGGACCAGGTGCAGTTTGAAGCGATTAGCGCGGCGCAATTCGATCGGCTATGGGCAAAGCGTTAGATAAGCTCGTTATCAAACGGCCTGGACTACTGACTTCGATTCAGGATCAAGGCAGGCCCGGGCTTTTGCACGCTGCCTTATCGCGCGGCGGAGCCATGGATCCAATGCAGATGGCCTTGGCCAATCGTCTGGTCGGCAACCCGATGGATGCGGCAGGGCTTGAGTTCACGGGCATGGGGCCGACGCTTTTTTTTGAGCGGTCCGCCGCAATCGCCTGGACCGGTGCGGTGATGGCTGCCACTTGGACTGCGGCCGATGGCACCAAGCATCCCGTATCCTCGCATCGGCCTGTGTTACTTCCGGCTAAATCGCTGCTGCAATTTGGCGCCCGCGCTTCTGGTTTTCGCTGTTGGCTGGCAGTTGCCGGTGGACTGCAAGTGGAGCGTTTGTTGGGAAGTCGCTCGCAACACCTGGCTGCGGAGCTCGGCCTGCCAAGGCTTACTGCAAATACAGAACTTTCAATTGGCCCGGACGCTGATGTAGCCCGAAGCGCTATCGCAGCAGCGTTGGACCGCGATCCCCAGGCCATCGAGATCGGCGGTGCATCAAAAGCCGCACGGCTGCGCTCGACCCGATGGTCGCTTCGGCCATCGGTACCCGAGAGCTGGCCCGCAATCCAGCTTGCATGCCTGCCTGGCCGGCACCTGCACCTACTCGCCGATGCGGATCGCCAGGTGCTGATGACCCAGGCCTGGCAGGTCAGTGCCCGCAGTAACCGGCAGGGCCTGGGACTTGAGGGCCAGGCGATCAACACTGCGCAGTTCTCGAATCTGCAAAGCGAGCCTATCCGCGAGGGCACGGTGCAATTGCCCCCGGCGGGCATGCCCTTTGTCTTGCTGGCGGAGCATCAATCCACGGGCGGATATCCGCGGGTCCTGGAGGTCATCAGCGCCATGACCAGTGTGCTGGCCCAGGCAGGGCCAAACTCACGAATAATCTTTAAACTTGTCGACGATCAAGACGCCGACGGGCTTGCGCGTGCGCAGCAGCGATCATTTGAAGAAACTTTGGCAGCAGTCGATCTTAAGTTACAGCAATGACAAAAACAGTTGATCTCAATGCAGATGTCGGAGAGAGCTTTGGTGCCTGGAAAATGGGCAACGATGCGGCGCTGATGCCATTTCTCACCAGCGCGAATATCGCATGCGGTTTTCATGCGGGTGATCCGCGAACCATTGCGCGAACGGTCGCGCTGGCGGTAAAGCACGGTGTTGCAATTGGTGCCCATCCGGGGCTGCCGGATCTGGTGGGGTTTGGCCGTCGCAATATGACGATCTCCGAAGAAGAGGCCTACCAGATCGTGCTCTATCAATCCGGCGCCATGCGGGCTTTTGCGCAGGCTGCAGGCAGCCGCCTGCATCATGTGAAGGCCCACGGTGCGCTCTACAACATGGCCTCGAGCGACCCCGCGTTATCGCGTGGCATTGTGCGCGCTGTGCAGGCCCTCGGCGATCAGGTCGCGATCGTCGTGTTATCTGGGAGTGAGACTGAGCGGGTCGCCCGCGAAGCGGGGCTGAACGTCTCATGCGAAGTCTTTGCAGATCGGCGCTACCAAGATAACGGCCTGCTGGTGCCCCGCTCTGATCCTCGGGCCCTGATCACTGATGAGCAGGAATCAATTAATCAGGTGATTGCCATGGTGACCAAGGGGTCCTGCACCTCCATCACTGGGCGTACGATTTCGGTGCGTGCTGACACGATCTGTCTACATGGTGACCATGACGGGGCCTTGGTTTTTGCACAGGCCTTGCGTGCGGCGCTCGCTCGGCAGTCGATTGCGCCTAGGGCTTTCCCTTAAACCTTGGAACTCGGCGCTAGCTGGCTGTGTGACCGGGCCTTGTAGGGAATAACATTCACGCTGTTTATTCTTCAGGGAGAGCTTGTCATGTCTTTAGTGCGTAAGTCATTTGCAGCGCTGGCGGCCAGTGCCGCCATGCTGATGTCGGGCCCGTTGCTGGCCCAGGCCAAGTGGGATCTTGCTTCAGCCTATCCCCCAGGTAATTTTCATACCCAGCTTTTAAATCAGTTTGCGGCTGAGGTCGATAAGGCTACCGCAGGCAGAGTGAAGATTACCGTCCATCCGGCAGCCTCATTGTTTAAAGCACCGGAGATCAAGCGTGCTGTACAAGGTGGTCAGGCCCAGGCTGGCGAAATTCTTCTGGTGAATTTCCAGAATGAGAATCAGATTTTTGGCGCTGATGGCCTTCCCTTTCTGGCGGATAGCTATGACGAGGCCGCAAAGCTTTGGCGTGCACAGCGTCCTGTATTGGAAAAAATTCTGGCTGAGCAAGGCATCGTACTGCTGTACTCCGTGCCCTGGCCGCCCCAAGGCATTTATGCCAAAAAGCAGCTGAACTCTGCGGCGGACCTGAAAGGTATTAAATGGCGTGCCTACAGCCCTGCTACAGGCCGGATCGCGGAGCTCGTCGGTGCACAGCCGGTGACGGTGCAGCAGGCTGAATTGGCCCAGGCCATGGCCACTGGCATCGTGGAGGCCACGATGACTTCAGGCGCAACGGGCGTCGATACCAAGATCTGGGAGCAGATGAAGTTTTACTACGACGTGCAGGCTTGGCTGCCCAAGAATGCCGTGCTGGTGAATAAGCGCGCCTTCGATGCCCTGGATCCGGCAAGCCGTACCGCGTTGCTCAAAGTTGCTGCCGATATGGAGACCAAGGGCTGGGCGGATTCGCGCAAGGTCATGACCGATACCACCGCAGCGCTCAGAACCAATGGCATGACGGTGGCGCCGCCTTCTGCTGCATTGAAATCGGATCTGCAGAAAGTCGGCCAGACCATGCTGCAAGAGTGGCTGAAAAATGCTGGCGCCGATGGCCAGACCGTGATCAATGCGTACAGAAAATAAGGCCTCGCGAATTTCTGTAACGTGAAGGTTTGTTTTTGATGCGCCAGGCGCTGAATCGCCTCTATGACATCGCCGCCGTCTTGGCGGCGATGTTTTTGGTCGTCTTGTTTTTTACGGTGCTGCTGACGATTGCCTCTCGTGAGTTCCACTGGGGCCTTCGGGGCTTAGATGGTTACGCTGGTTATTTCATGGCAGCCTGCGGATTTCTCTCCCTTGCCCATACGTTTAAGCGTAACGAACATATTCGTGTGACCTTGTTTTTAGGAATGGCCAAGGGCCGGGCCCGTTTTTGGATTGAGGTCTGGGCGCTTGGGGCAAGCAGCGTGTTGGCAGCGCTTTTTGCTGCCTTTAGCGTGCGTTTGGTGATGCAGTCCATCGAATTTAAAGATATTTCCACCTCGATGGATGCCACGCCGCTTTGGATTCCGCAGCTTGCGATGGCGCTGGGCACCGTGATTTTCGCAATTGCGGTGATCGATGAGTTTTTTTCCCACTTGAAAAATCCGGATCGCGTCAACGACAGTGCAGAGGCCCTACGGCATGAATGACGCATTGATCGCGGGCCTGCTGGTCTTATCGCTTTTTCTTATCCTGGGCAGTGGCGTCTGGATCGGCCTGACCTTATCGGGTGTGGCCTGGATTGGCATGCAGCTCTTTACAGCCCGGCCTGCCGGGGATGCCATGGCGGTGACCATCTGGGGCGCCTCGTCGAGCTGGACGCTGACAGCGCTGCCACTTTTCATTCTGATGGGCGAGATTTTGTTTCGCACGCGCTTATCCGAAGATATGTTTCGTGGCCTTGCGCCGCTACTGGGCCGAATTCCGGGCCGGCTGCTTCATACCAATGTGCTGGGCTGTACGATTTTTGCTGCTGTCTCGGGCTCAAGTGCCGCCACCTGCGCCACGATCGGAAAAATGACCCTGCCCGAACTGCAACGTCGGGGCTACCCAGAGGGGATGGTGATTGGCAGTCTGGCGGGTGCGGGAACGCTGGGGCTTTTGATTCCGCCTTCCATCATCATGATTGTGTATGGCGTGACCGCAGAGGTATCGATCGCCAAGCTCTTCATCGCTGGCGTGATCCCAGGAATTATTTTGGCGGGATTATTTTCGGGCTATATCGTGGTCTGGTCACTGCTTAACCGTCAATTGATTCCTGTCGAAGTCGACACGATGACCTTTGTGCAGAAGTTTCGCGAGTTTTGGCGTTTGGGTCCGGTTGTGTTGCTGATCATTGCAGTGCTGGGATCGATCTACTTGGGTATTGCCACTGCTACTGAAGCTGCTGCCGTCGGGGTACTGGGCGCATTGATTCTTTCAGCCGTGCAGGGATCCTTAAACTGGAAATCATTTTCCGAGGCGCTCATGGGCGCCACGCGGCTGTATTGCATGATCGCGTTTATTCTGGCGGGTGCGGCATTTCTCACGCTCTCGATGGGCTATATCGGTCTGCCGCGCCATCTGGCCGAGTGGATCGGCACCTTGGGCCTCTCAAAGTTTGAGCTCATCATGGTCATCATGGTGTTTTACATTGTGCTGGGATGCTTCCTGGATGGCATTTCCATGATTGTGCTGACCATGGGTGTGATCCTGCCCACCATTGTCGGGGCCGGTATTGATCTGATTTGGTTTGGAATTTTTCTGGTCTTGGTGGTCGAGATGGCCCAGATTACGCCGCCCGTTGGCTTTAATCTTTTTGTGCTGCAGGGCATGACCAAAAAGCCCCTGAGTTATATCGCACGGGTTGCGATGCCGATGTTTCTCTTGATGATTCTGACGGTGCTGATTTTTTATCATTTTCCCCAGACCATCACCTGGCTGCCTTCAAAGATGTAGCCAGCAGGGCCGCAATCGTTTTGGCGGCCCGCCCCAGTAGAATGCCGAGATGCGTTTCGCCCTAGTTCTTTTTGTTATCGGCGGTCTTTGCCTGAGTTCATTAGATGCGGTGGGTAAGCTTCTGATGTCGCAGACCAGTCTGATCATGCTGATTTGGGCCCGCTATCTTGGCCAATTTCTTTTCTCATTGCCGCTGGCCTACTGGCGGGCAGGCCCGGAATTTTGGAAGACCTCCCGGCCGCAGCTTCAGCTCATGCGCTCCACGCTCTTGCTGCTGACCAGCGTCTTGTTTTTTGGCGGGCTGCAGTTCCTTCCGCTGGCTGAGGCCTCAGCGATTTCGTTTACTGCGCCGCTATGGGTGGCATTGCTATCAGGCCCGATGTTAGGGGAGCGGGTTGCGAAAAGTGATGCATGGGTTGCGGCCTTGGGGTTCTCGGGTGTTTTGCTGATCGTGCGCCCGGGTACTGATATTTTTCATTATGGGGCGATCCTGATTGGGGCGATGGCGGCTTTAAATGCGGTCTATCAGCTCATGACGCGGCAGCTGACACAAGACAATCCCTTTACGACATTTTTCTACAGCGGACTGGTGGGCGTTGCAGTGTTCTCTGTTTGGCTCGGGATAACGGGTTTTCCGGCTGTATCCGATCCGCTCACGATCGGCCTGCTGTGTGCTGCTGGCCTGCTCGGTGGCCTGGGCCATCTCTTATTTGTGTTGGCGTTTTATCGGGCCCCGCCTGCTTCGTTAACGCCGTTTGTCTATCTGCAGATGATCTGGGCGATTGGCTTTGGCTGGCTTATTTTTCGCCAGCTGCCCGATGGATTGGCCCTGCTGGGCATGCTGATCATCATCGGCTCAGGGCTTTGGCTGATTCTGCATCGGCATCGCCAGCCCCAGGCTGCCCGCTGAATTTCAGCAGGCGTTTTCTGTGGCAAGGATTTTTTAAAACTGCTCTTCCGGCCTGAGGGGCCGCCATTGGCCAAGGGGCAATTGACCCAATGCAATCCTGCCGATGCGGATTCGCTTTAAGCCAGTAACTTTTAGGCCGACCAGCTCGCACATTCGGCGAATCTGACGCTTCTTGCCCTCGCGCAGTACAAAGCGCAGCTGATGTTCATTCTGCCAAGAGACCTTGGCAGGCCGAAGGGCCTGCCCATCCAGAGAAAGGCCATGATTCAAAAGCTTTAGCCCCTGCGCTGAGAGCACCCCTTCGACTCGCACGAGATATTCCTTTTCAATGGGCGAGGTCTCGCCGATCAAAAGCCTTGCAATGCGGCCGTCTTGGGTCAGGACAAGCAGGCCCGTTGAGTCGATATCGAGCCTGCCGGCGGGCGCAAGGCCGCGCGTCACCGTGCGGTTTTGGAACCCAGGACTCTGTTTGGATTTTGACGCTGCCTGCCAGAGATTTTCCGGGGTGATGAGTCGGATGGCCGGCGGGTAGGGCCGATCAGGATCCTCGTGGGAGACCACCCCAATGGGTTTATTCAGAAGGACTGTAATTCGACGTTGTTGCTGGGCTCTGGCTTTTGTTGCCAGTTCGATGCGCTGATGGGGGTAGGCCCTGGTGCCGAGTTCTTGGACCACTGCACCATCGAGTAAAACAAGGCCTTGCTCAATAAATGCATCGGCCTCGCGCCGAGAGCAGATGCCACGGTCGGCCAACAGCTTTGAGATCCGAATTTTTTCCTGCACGGCCGCAGGCAGATGCCTAACGAACGCTGCCGGTCAGCAGCAACTTCGTGAGTGCTGCCTTTGCTTCCGGTATGCCAAGCAGGGCCGCCTGGTTGAGTACCTCTTGGGCTTTTGGATTCTGGCCAAGGTGCGCAAGGACCAGGCCATAGTTATAGGTAGCCCGGCCGTTGTTGCGGGACATTTGCTGCTCGAGCTTTGCAAAGAGTTCTTTGCGCTCATCATCCCCGATCTGGTTGGCCATCACCATCTGGCAGCATTTTAAAAAAGTGGGCTCGGCCTGCTCTTGTTCAACCAGCATGAAGATTTCAAAGGCCTGAAGATAAGCGCCCATCGACAGCGCGTATTCACCTTCCCTGTAGTCAGCCGACATAGCGAAATCCTGTGGTTGCAATAAGTAGTAGAGGCATTATCGTAATACGGCGTAGGTCGCCAGCCCCAGAAGCGTAAAAATAATCGATCCCAGCAGATGGCTGGAGACCTCAATTCCGGCCCATAGCCATCGGCCCTGCTGAAGAAGTTGGACGACTTCTGCAGAGAAGGTTGAAAAAGTGGTCAGCCCACCCAGGAGTCCGGTAATTAAGAACAGTCTCCACTCCTCGGAGAGTCTTGGCGCATCGCTAAAGTAAGCCACGGCCAGGCCGATGGCATAAGCGCCGATCCAGTTGGCGGCCAGGGTCCCAAGCGGCAGGTGGGCCAGCCGATGGTTTAAGTGCTCGGATAACTGCCAGCGCAGCACCGCACCCAGACTTGCGCCGAGGCTGATGGCAATAACGGGCAGAAGACGGAGCGTCACGGGGATAGGGTCGGTGGCAGGTTTGGTCGCTTTTGCTAGTATGCACCACGCCTAATTCTGAAAAAACAGTGGCCAGCGGGAGGAAAAACGATGCTGCAAAAAAATATGGGCGGGTCGGATCGGGCCGTGCGTTTTATTTTGGGCTGTCTGCTGGTTATCTCGGCGGCCGTCGGCGCTCTCGGCCCTTGGGCTTATCTCGGGGTGATGGCGATGATCACTGGGGCAATCGGTAACTGCCCGGCCTATAGCATTTTCGGATTGTCGACCTGCAAGCCAAAGCAGTCCGAATGAGTCAAAAAAAGCTGGTGCATGTCACCCAGGTGCCCATTCGCTGGGGCGATATGGATGTATATGAACACGTCAACAACACGCTCTATTTTCGTTATGCGGAGCAGGCCCGTATTGAATGGATGGAAAACCTCGGCCATCGCCTGAGTCTTTCGCAAACACAAGGCCCGGTGATTGTGAATGCCAGCTGCACTTTCTTGGTGCCGCTGACCTACCCCGGCACGGTCGAAGTCCGGATGCTGATCGGGCCGCTGGGCCGCAGCAGTGTCGAGACTTATTACGAGATGCGCATGGTGGGCGAGGATCGTCTGTATGCCGATGGCGCTGCCAAGGTGGTCTGGGTTGACCTTGAGACGGGTAAGTCATGCCCCATACCCGATGCCCTGCGTGAACTCATTACCAGCGATGCATCCTAGGGCTGCCGGTTGACTGCAATTACTTCACCTCAGAGCCGTCAACACTCGGGCCAGCTGGCCTGTGACGGGTGTCTCCGCTACGCCTGAAAATGTCATTGGTGCAGTTTCAGCGATTATTTGGCTGCTTACTCTGGTGGTATCGCTCAAGTATGTCACCCTGATTCTATTGCTCACCGTCCACTTCGAGCGGCGGCCTTGGGTGCCGTTTCACGAGCAGATCCGGATTACACCGATCAGTGATAATTTCTCAATTGTCAGTATTAACTATGGGTTTAAGGATTCTCCAGATGTACCCAGGGCCCTGGAGTACGCTCGGGAGTGGCATGGCCTTGAGATCGAGCTGTTTTTGACATCATATTTTCTGAGCCGAGAGACTGTGGTGCCATCCACTGGCGGCGGGATGGCCAAGTGGCGTGAAGAGATCTTTGCTTCAATGTCGCGCAATGCGGGAAGTATCGTCGCCTACTTTAAAATCCCGACCAACCAGGTGATTGAGCTGGGCACGCGGGTCTTGATCTAGTCTTAGGTGCCCGCTTGCGTTTAGACTCTTGGACACGCTGCTTACTGAACCATCAATCTTTAGAAACCAAAGGAAGACCATCATGCTAAAACGTTCGCTTATCGTAGCTGCTGCCTTGGTGATAACAGGATGTGCCGGCATTCCAGAATATAAATTTTCCAAAGCTGGCGCATCTGAGGCCGATTTTCACCGGGATAAGACCCAGTGTGACGATGAGGCCTTCTCTGCAGGCAATGTCGTGCGGCTCAAATACATTGAGGCCCGCAACGCATGCCTAGTCAAAAAAGGATGGAGCCAGGTCGCTCCGAAGTAGGGCGCAGCGCGTCGCGCACCGCATCAAGAAAGCTGCGGATCGCACGATCTTTTCTGTGACACACCTTTTTCATCGCGACAGCCTAAGTGAGTATCCCGTCGCATTAACGGGTGACGGCGCCTGGCTGGTCGATCAGCAGGGCCGCCGCTATCTGGATGCCTGCGGCGGTGCGGCGGTCAGTGGCTTGGGCCATGCCGCTCCCGCGATTACGCAGGCAATTCGCGAGCAGCTGGATCGGCTGGCGTACGCACATACAAGTTTTTTTTCCAGTGTTCCCGCGGATGCCCTCGCCGAACGGCTTGTCACGCAGGCGCCGTATTTCGGGGCCCGGCCGGGGGCGCGTCTTGACCGTGTGTTTATCGTATCCAGCGGCTCGGAAGCGATTGAGGCAGCGATTAAGCTTGCGCGACAGGCTGCACTCGAGCGTGGCCAGCACCAGCGGACTCAGATCATTGCGCGCCGACAGAGTTATCACGGCAATACGCTGGGCGCTTTGGCGGTCAGTGGTAACGCCGCAAGGCGAAAACTATTCAGTGAGTTTTTATTTCCGGTTCAGCATGTCAGCCCGTGTTATGCCTACCGAGGCCTGCGGCCGGGTGAGACTGCATCGGCGTATTCCGAGCGCCTGCTAAAAGAGCTGGAGACAACAATTCTTGAGGCGGGCCCTGATCGCGTTCTGGCGTTTTTCGCTGAACCCGTTGTCGGCGCGACCCTGGGCGCAGTAGCCGCGACCCAAGGCTATTTCCAGGGAGTTCGGCAGCTCTGCGATCGGTATGGAATTTTTTTGATTCTCGATGAGGTCATGTGTGGCATGGGCCGCACGGGAACATTATTCGCTTACGAACAAGAGCAGATTCAGCCGGATATGGTGGCAATCGCCAAGGGCCTTGGGGCCGGCTATCAGCCGATCGCAGCATTAATGGTGTCCAAAGAGATTCATGACACCATCGCCAAGGGCAGTGGCGCCTTTCAGCATGGCCAGACCTACGTGGGCCATCCTGTTGCCTGCGCCGCAGCGGTTGCGGTTTTGGATGTAATGCAGCGCGAGCAGCTCGTTGTGCCAGTTGCAGCAAAGGGCGCTTTATTAATGGACTTATTGAAAACAGCGCTTTCGTATAGCAGCGCGGTCGGTGACGTACGTGGCCGCGGGCTATTCGTGGGAATTGAGCTTGTTGCAGACCAAGAAAGCAAGACGCCCTTTGATCCCAAGCTTCGGATTCATGCACAGATTAAGCAAAAAGCCATGGAGATCGGATTGCTCTGCTATCCGATGGGAGGCACGATTGATGGGTCTCTCGGGGATCATGTCTTGCTGGCGCCGCCGCTGACAATTTCAGATGCTGAGCTTGAATTGATTGCCGAGCGACTCGCCGCAGCAATTCACCATGTGACTGAGTCGGCGAGTGCGCGAATCTTATAGCACCACGGTGCGGGATTGCTCTCGCATGTACTGTGGTAAGTAGTAAAACGATCCAATAGCCTTGCCGGTTGTGCCGCTACCTTTCCAGCCGCCAAACGGCTGATAGCCCGGCCACGCGCCGGTGGTCGCCCCCTGGGGCCGGTTGACATAGGTGGTGCCCGCCTCAATCTGAGCGTGAAATAGCGCGGTCTCCTCGGCGTTTCCGTAAAAGCCTGCGGTCAGGCCATATTCAGTTTGATTCGCCATCGTAATTGCTTGCTCGAGGCTGTCGACCTCACCTAATAAAACCAAAGGAATGAATTTCTCTTCTTTCCATAATCGGTAGTCAAAATCAGCGCGGCCTACTGTTGGTGCAACAAAGTAGCCCTTATCACGGCCTTGATCGGTGAGCAGTTTTCCGCCGGTAAGCAGGCTGCCATGGCGTGCCAGCTGTTGTGTGCAGTTCTGATAGCGTTCGTAAGCTGCCCGATTGATCACAGGCCCCATCCAGTTTTCCTTTACTGTGGGGTCGCCGACTGATACTTCTTTGGCCAGGGAGGCTAGCCGCTCCTCGAGTACCTTGGCCACTTGCTTTGCGGCATAAACCCGTGAGGTTGCTGAGCATTTCTGGCCTTGAAGCCCGAAACCGGATCTCAAGATTCCCAGCGCAGCCCGGTCAAGATCGGCGTGTTCGGAGACAATCACCGCATTTTTTCCGCCCATCTCTGCAATACAGGGCCGCGGGGTGGGGCCGCTGGCAATGTGGCGGTAGATGTCCATGCCGACTTCATAGGATCCTGTGAAGGTAATGCCGCCAACTCCCGGATGTTTGACGAGCGTATCTCCGGCCACTGTTCCCGAGCCCGAGATGAGATTGATGACCCCGGGTGGAAGCCCCGCATCACGGAACGCTTCGAGCAAGAGCCAGCCTGATAATGCGGTATCACTTGCCACCTTAAAGACGACCGTATTTCCCGCAACCAGTGCCGCGCCAATCGGGCCAGCGGCAAGTGCAAAGGGAAAATTAAACGGTGCAATCACCGCCCAGACCCCATAAGGCCGAAGTACTGTGCGGTTGGTGCTCGTAAATCCAACCAGGGGATCATTGGGCAGCTGGCGGTCAAATCCTTGATTTGACTCCATCTGATCGCAGTACCACACAATGAGATCCGCTGTTTCTTGGACTTCGCCAAGTGACTCCATTCGGTTTTTGCCAACTTCAATTGCCACTGCAGCCGAAATCTCATAGACCCGCTCTTCGATGAGGGCGGCTGCCTTGCGCAGCATCTTTAGCCGCTCACCCCAGTGAAGGGCGGCCCATGAGGCAGCAGCATGCTGAGCGCTCGCCACCGCCTGATCTACCTGTGCAGCGGTTGCGCTGGGAAAGCGCCCAATGACCCAGTCCTGATTGATTGGCGACCGTGTCTCAAAGGTTTTCTGGCTTGATACGGACTGGCCATTGATCCACATTGGGTAATCACGCCCTAGCCACTCGGACTTGACGCTTGTTACTGCGGCGTCAAATCGAGCATGTAACGCTGCGGGGGGATCAAACATCGTGGAGTAGGTAAGCTTAAAGTTCTGGCTAGCCATCGGAGGACCTCCGTTTGAGTTTTTCTAAGAGTGCCTTGCCGGCAACCCAGACAGCGGGCAGGCCGGGAATGATGATCATCGCTAAGGTCACCAGGCTGAAATTTGCTTTTACCCAAGGCATCTCGCCCACAAGATAACCCAGGGTGGTGAGACTCAATACCCAGAGCACACCACCAACGATGTTGTAGGTGACAAACTTTGTGGGATTCATTTCTGCGATGCCGGCAACAAAGGGCGCGAACGTACGTAAAAAAGGCAGGAATCGGGCAATCACAATGGTCATGGGACCATAACGTTCGTAAAAAGCATGGGTCCGATCAAAGGCCTGGCGATTAAACCAACGGGACTGCTCCCAAGAAAATACCTTGGGTCCGACACGACGGCCGATTGCATAATTCAGTGCGTCGCCCGTAATGGCCGCTGTGGTCAGGAGCACCCAGAGCACTTCCAGCTGCATGCCACCGACTGCCGCCACTGCACCGGCGACAAATAAAAGTGAATCCCCTGGCAGAAACGGCATGATGACCAGGCCGGTTTCAACAAAAATAATGAGAAATAAGAGCGCGTAGATCCAGACCCCCCACTCGGCCGCAAATGCCGGCAGATAGCGGTCGAGATGAAGAAATGCGTCAATGAAACTGAAGTCGTTCACGAGGTGATGGTTTCGGTTCTAAATCACAGGTGTTGATAACCTGCCAGTAGAGAAAAACGACTGCAGGTTTTCGAGAACCAGGGCCTCCATTGCCGCACGGGTCTCATGGGTTCCGCTTCCGATGTGAGGCGCCAAGACCACATTATTGAGCGCCTGAAGTCGCTCGGGCACTTGGGGTTCCTGGGTGTAGACATCGAGCCCAGCGCCGGCGATTGTTTTTTCGATCAATGCATCAACCAGGGCTTGTTCATCAATGACCGAGCCGCGAGATACGTTAAAGAGAAACCCTGCTGGCCCGAGTGCGGCGAGCACTGTCCGGTTGACCAGGTGTTGACTATGCGGCCCCCCGGAGACCGCTACCATCAAAAAATCACACCAGCGGGCCAATGACTCGGCAGAGGACTCACAGATATAGCCACAATCGGGATCGGGCTTTCGATTGTGATAACGAATCTGCATCTGAAAGCCCTCGGCCCGTTGGGCAATTGCGCGACCAATCTTTCCCAGTCCCAGAATGCCCAACTTCTTTCCGCTAAAACGGGTTGCAAGTGGAAAAGGCCCTTTTGGCCACTGCCCGGCCCGGACATAACGATCAGCGGCACTGATGGCACGAACCGTGTCGATCATGAGGCCCATACCAAGATCGGCCACGCAGTCGGTCAGCACATTCGGGGTGCAGGAGACTGCGATGCCGCGTTCGCGGGCAGCCTGTAGGTCGACTTTTTCAACCCCAATGCCGCGGCAGGCAATGACTTTGAGGTTGGGCAGCTGCATGATCAAGTCTCGCGATGCGCCGATCGGCGCAATCGTGATGAGGCCACTAAATCGTTGGCCCTCAGCGCGCAAAAATTTCTCGGGATCCGTCTGCTCCGCCAGCAGCGTCACCGGCAGCACCGCGCGAATGCGGGCCTCTCCGCTTGCCGATAGCCGACCGATTTGTAAGACCTCTGGACTCATGATTTTGGGCTCGTGCAGGCAACAATAGTCCTAAAGCCCTGATAGTAAAGGAAAGTGTTGCGAACCTTCGGTGCGGCTATTTTGATCTGCGTTCGGCCCGAAGCCGCTGAATCACCGCCTGAGCATGCTCCTCTGTCAAACCAAATTCTTTCCGTAACCGTTCGATTGCCCGACGTTCTTTTTCTGAGATGCGCTGGTCCTCAGCAAGTGCGATTTCGACTTCCGCCTCGAAGACAATTTCTTAGCGACGCATGCGGGTTGTAAATGCGCTTGCGACAATACCGGTTAGGAGCGCCACGGTGAGCACGCCAGATAGATTCCAGTATCACGGCTGCTACGTTGGCCAGCACCATTACCGTAAGCGTCTAAGAGAACACCAGGGTCCAGGCATCCCCCTGCTTGTAGCTCATGACGGCGTGGATCCTGCGACGGACGGCCATTATTTCCCCCTCAATTTCCCCGATTATCGCAAAGGGATTGACCCGGGACTTGGCCAAACCGAGGGAAACCCCCAAGCGGCCGCAAGTGCCGCGATTGCCTGCAAGAACCATAATTTTCAGGTTGTAAAAGCAGCTCAAATTTCCAAAGGGGGAGTCATGATGAAGGGACGAAAAATTACGCAGCTTTGTGCGATCGCCGCTTTTTTGGTGGCCGCAGGGCCGCTACACGCGCAGTCGCAGGGGGTGACCGATAAAGAAGTGCTGATCGGCTCGATCCAGGATCTTTCTGGGCCACTTGCGGGCTTTAGCAAAATGGCCGTGGCCGGCATGCAGATGCGGGTCGATGAGATCAATAACGCGGGCGGACTCAATGGCCGACGTCTACGGCTGATGGTGGAGGACTCCGCCTACACGCCCACCCGTGCAGTTCAGGTCGCCCAAAAACTGG
>Ga0194130_10003459_pt1 | contig 21192 bp, 19 predicted proteins | sample TA2KigsurfametaG_FD_160084 | JGI IMG/M metagenome (GOLD analysis project Ga0194130, IMG submission 160084) | Freshwater microbial communities from Lake Tanganyika, Tanzania - TA2015050 Kigoma 12 surface | ecosystem: Environmental > Aquatic > Freshwater > Lake | place: Tanzania: Lake Tanganyika... | reverse complement strand
CCATAGAGCTTGGCAACGGCATAGGGGCTGCGTGGGTAGAACGGTGTCGATTCTTTTTGAGGAATTTCTTGCACCAAGCCATACAGTTCACTGGTGCTGGCCTGATAGATCCGTGTCTTATCCGTCAATCCCAACATGCGTACAGCCTCCAGGATCCGCAGGGTGCCCAGGGCATCACTGTTGGCGGTGTATTCCGGAGCCTCAAAACTCACAGCCACATGGCTTTGCGCACCGAGGTTGTAGATCTCATCCGGCTGCACCTGCTGAATGATGCGAATCAGATTGGTGCTGTCCGTCAGGTCGCCGTAATGGAGAACCAAGCGTGGATTGGCCTCATGGGGATCCTGATAGAGATGGTCGATGCGGGTGGTGTTGAAACTGCTGGCGCGCCGTTTGATCCCATGCACCACATACCCCTTGTCAAGCAACAGCTCAGTCAAGTAGCTGCCGTCTTGACCGGTGATGCCAGTGATGATTGCGGTTTTGCCCATGAAGCGAAAAGGATGAAGTGCGGGAACGAGACAGGCTGAGTCTGCGGAGGATTTCTACATCACACCGGCAGCGGCGGGAGGTGGATCAGGGCTCCCCGCCCCTCCTCTCAGGGATCCCTCGCGAAGGATGTCTCCCTCGACTCCCTGTCGCCGCGGATGCTCAGCTGGCACCCGCTGGCAAGCCCCCTGAAGCCGCGCCGCCGGCAATCGAGTCCAGGTGGCGGCGAACGCGTCTCCGGCACACCTCTCGACTCCGTTGCCGCTCCGCAGTGGTGGCGCCAGACAAATCTTTATCACTCTTGATACAAGCATTTATTACCTGTAGAATGTTTCATCTCAGAATTTTTTCATATTAGCATGAACACATGGCAAAGACTCCCTGATTTTGGGTCCCCTTGACGCGTCCAGGCGCCAGCCGCCCCCGCAGATCCCAAGCGACCCAGCCCCGCAAGCGCCCCACGTCCGCGAACCCGGGACGGCAACGGCCCCCCCCGAGAGGGGGGCCAGCGTCTTCCTTCTTCCAGCGCCTGCCTGGCGATGGGGGCGGCATCAGCCTCGCTTCACGGCTCTCGCCGGGCCAGCACGGCCTGATCCAGCGGACGCCCGCCGCGATCCCAAGCCCACAGCTTGAACTCACGGGGGGTGGCCTCCAGTTCCGCGAAGCTGAACGCACTCACAGCGCGGACGGACTGGGCGCTGGCCAGCACCGGTCGCAGGGTGGCGCCGCCACCTCCCACCACCAGATAGGTGGTGCCGTCAATGGGCTTGCTGCGCTCATAGTTGTGCTCGTGTCCGTTGATGTAAAGCTGAACGCCGTGGCGCCGCATCAACCCTGTCAGCCTGGCGCCCAGTTGGGGATCATTTCCGTAGAACCCTGAGGAATAGATCGGGTGGTGACCCACCATCACCTTCCAGGGGGCACGGCTCTGGGCCAGGACGGTCCTCAGCCAGCTGATCTGCCGTTGCCAATCGGCGTTGACATTGGTGTCGAGCAAAAAGAAGTCGACAAGGCCCCGCCGCAGGGTGTAAAACCGCCCATTCATGCCGAACGGCTTGTAGGCCACCTGGGGGGCTCCGTTGGCTGTGCGGATGTCATGGTTTCCCAGCACGGCGTGAAACGGCACGCCAGCTTGGAGCAGGTCCCGGTAAGGCCGCTGGAAGGTGCTCTCCACCAACGCCAGATCCCCGGAGGGATAGATGTTGTCCCCCCCCAACACCACCAGATCCACCGGCTGTCGCTGATGCACCTCGGCCATGCGCTGGCCGACGGCCCGCTGATTGGCGTCACCGCTGCCGGTGTCCGCCACGGCGAGAAAGCGCAGGCGACCCCGGGGCCGTGCCGAAGTGTCGGCCCGAGCAAGGGTGGGCAGCAGGCCCCCGGCCAGCAGGGCGGCGGGAAGCTGCCGCAGCAGATCGCGGCGTTGCACAGTGCGGAGTCGAGTTGGCCTCCAGCTTGCCGAAGACCCGCCCGAGTTGTGGCGGGGCGGGCACACTCGGCGCGTTCAGACGAGCAACGCGGCGGAGTCCCGGGACTCCGGCCGGGGATCCGCTGGGGTGAGGGCTTCGGTGATCACCTCCAGGGACAGAAGCTGGTGGGGGCCAAAGCTGCGCAGAAAGGGGACATCCCCCGCGTCACGCCCCCGCGCGATGAGCACGCGGCCACAACGCGGGATGTTGTGCCGAGCATCGAACACGTACCAGCGATCCCCCAGAAACGCTTCAAACCAGGCGGAGAAATCCACTGGAGCCTCCCCCCGCGGGATGCCGGTGTACCCCAGGTATCCCGTGCAGTAGCGGGCCGGAATGTTGAGGCAACGGCAGAGGGTGATCGCCAGATGGGCGAAATCGCGGCAAACCCCGGCGCCGTCACTGAGGGTGTGGCTGGCGGTCTTGTCCGCGCGCACGGCCTGGTAGTCAAAGCGAATGCGTGCATGCACCCAGTCGCAGATGTCCTGGACCAGCGTCCATCCCTGACGACGGAGGTCGAAGGTGGTCCAGGCCAGGGACATCAGCGCGGCCGTGTCGCAGTAGGTGCTGGCGTTGAGGAAGCGATAGGTGTCGATCGGCAACAGCTGCACCGGACACTGGGGGGCCGTGGGCACCACCAGATCGGTGCTGTCCGGTCGCGTCACCGTGGTGTCGAAATGGAAGCGGCTGTCGCCCGCAGGCGCCACCCAGCGACTCCAGCGGTTGCCACCGCTGTCGGCGAGCAGTTCATAGGCGCGATCGGGATCCAGCCGGGTTTCCTCGGGTCCCGCCAGGTCTTCGCGCAGACTGGGATGGGGATGCACCAGGGCCAGAAAAGGCGTGGGATCGGGGCAGCGCAGCGCCAGGCGACAGCCGATGTGTAGGTGCACTGGTGGGGAAAAGGATCGGATCGTGCCTTCATCCTGGCCAGGGAACCGACCAGGCGCCGGCAGGCCCCCGACGATGCCAGCAAGCCCTGATGGAGGGCCCGTTCCCGCAGCGCCAACACTGCCGCGATGGCTCGCGGCGAGCAGCCTCCCTCCTGGATCAGCCGCGCCTGGATTCGCCTCGTTGGGCCAACGCTCCCGGCTCTCCGCGCGAAGACGACCATCGTTGGCCGCTGTGCAGTGCGCGGATCAAGCTGATGGAGATCAAAAGCTTTCCCATGGGGTGCGGCGCGGGGCCAGGCCGCAAAGCGTGCTGACCGCCAGGGGCCACTGACATGAAGCCCTAGGGGCAGAGACCAGCACGCCCGAAGAGAGCGATGACATCTGCCGTGAGATCCAGCGACCGCGTCTGCCGTGAGATCCATGGTGGCAACATCATCTTGCCGCTGCGGGGACTGGGGAGCGGGGAGCGAAGATCAGCTGGAGAAGCCCGCCGTGACCCGTCGTTTCAACGACGCCCCAAGAGATCTTCCCAGCTGGGCTCCTTGGGGGGCAAAGTCACCGAGGACAGGGAGCCCCCGCGGGAAGGGGACGGATCCATGACAGCCATGGAAGGCAGTGGGGTCCACAGGACCCGAACGGACAAGGGACGATTCATGACAGCGGACAGGAGTTGGATTATGGAGATCGCGGCTCGATCGTCGAAACGACTAGCTTGAGATGGAAACCAATGGTCTCACCATAATCCATCGACCGGCCGATCGCGGTGCCTGGAACCAGCCGCGGTTGCCCGCAGCCCGCACCGCCCGCTCTGCCAAGCTCCTTCCATGGGATCAGACGGAGGATGAGGGATGACGGTGTCCCGGCACACGGTGTCGCAAGGTGCCGAAGCGCGCGGAGGGGTTGAGGGCAAGCAGAGGATGGCAAGCCGATGCAGGGGGAGGCACCCTTGGCGCGCTGGGCCACTGGGGGGTGGGCGCTGCCGATGGTGAAAGTGGAGACTGTCCGGCAGCAGCCCATCGACAGACCCCATTCATCCAGCCATCCATTCATCCATCCATCCATCCATCCATCCATCCGCGCAGCCGGGTGCGCACGCGATCCATCGCCGCGATCGGCACAATCCCCACGGCACGACACTCGTGCATGTTCAGCACCCAGCAACTCTTCAGTCAGCCAGCAATGAATCCAGCCACGACACCGCGCAAACTCATCCTGCATGCCGGCCCCCACAAGACGGGAACCAGTTCGATTCAGGCGATTCTCAAGGAGCACAAGTTTGATGCATTTTACTATCCTCAGACCGGCCAGTGGTACGATGGCGCCCATCATAATCTTGTCTTCAGTCTAGTACCTGAGTTGAGGCGTGCTGACGGGGACACCGTTGAACCACCCGAGCTGCTCCGCCTCCTCCAAGAGGAGCTGGCACAAGTTCAACATGACACGCTATTGATCAGCAGCGAATATCTCAGCCAAGAATGGATTCATCCTGTTTTGGAGTGGCTGATCGGTCATGACATCGTTGACCCAAAGGCGATCTGGATTCTGGTCGTGGAACGGGATAATTTGAGTCGTGCAGCCTCGCTATATAATCAGTTTGTGAAAGATCCCTATATCGGAGAAACCCGCGAACCCGATCAATGGCTGCAGGAGGAGCTCTCCGCGCTGAGCATGGAATCGATTCTGACCAACCTACAAAAGTCAGGCTACACGGTCGAGATTCTGCCTTACGAGCCAGCGGATAGCTTGGTGAAGCGATTCCTCCTGGCTGTTGGAGCTCATGAAGCTGAGCTTCCGGAGCAGATTCCCTGGACAAACGTGTCGATGAACGAAGCTGTTCTTAAGGCGCTGTTGAACGTCAATCGCACCGTTGCTGACCCTGATGAACGCATTGCTCACAGAACACAATTATTTCAAGACTTTCAACCAGCATTCGTTCCCTCGTCTCCGCAGATCTTCTCCTGTGCAAGGGAACAACGGATGGACGAAAAAGCGCTGGAATAGGTCTGATCAACACTCCATATGGTTATAGAGATCAATAGCCTCGAAAGCTTCCTTGATCCGTTGTCGGCCTTCCTGGAAAGAAAAGTGGCTGGCCGCATAATTGCGGCTTTCCCTAGACAAAGCGTGCCAACGGTCGTCTTGGTAACACAGGGTCAAAATCGCCGAGACCCATTCCTCAGGATGGCGTGCAATCAGGCAGTCGAATCCGTGACGCAGGCCAATCCCCTCGGCAGCTATTGGAGTTAACACGGTTGGAATACCGTACGCCAATGCACTGACAACCTTGCCTTTGACCCCAGCGCCACTCAGTAACGGAGCGATAAAGACTCTGTGATTCTGATAAACATCGGCAACATCTTTGATATGACCAAATGGAAGGATCCACTCATTCGCCAAATCCTTAATCTCATCGCCTAAGTTGGATCCGTAGATTGTGAGTTGCAATTGATGCTCTACCAGCATCGGCATCACATCCTTGCAAAACCACTTCAGGCCTTCGGTGTTGGGGTAAAAATCAAAGTTGGCCAGAAAGCACAATCCCTTGCGTTCAGGCAACGGCGCGACGCTGGCGGGGAGCGAAACGACCCAAGGACATTTCATCACCTTCACCTGACCATCCGTATGCGAAGTGATCACCGCATGTTCAACTTCATTATAACTGAGGACCAAATCAACTTTCTTCATCACCTCTAACTCCTGTTCGCGCGTAGAGCGCATGGCAGTCATTTTTTCTTCGTCGTTAGTGACAATAGCTGAGCGCAGCTGTCGGAGGAAGTGGAGGTCTGCATTGTTCAGCAGGATTCGAGTTTTGGGAGAATGTTCACGAATCAACGGTAAGGCCTCCGCCGCCACGCTGTAACGAGTAATATAAACTGCATCAAATTCCTTGGCGCGTTGAGGAATAAAGTCCCCTAAAGATAAATAGAAAGGTGAGGTGATCACCTCTACGCCATTCCGCATGAGTGCTTCTGTGTATTCTCCATAAGAATATAGATTCTGAGGAAGAAATGTGACCTTGTAACCCAAGGATTGAACCAGCTCCATCTCACGGATGGCGGCATAGGATCCGGCATCTTGATCTTCACGGGGCGTATTGTAATCAATAAACAGAATACGGCCTTTGATCCCACGATCCTTTTCCAAATCTGGCTGGTCACCTTCCACGCCATGACTGGCAAAGGCCTTGGCCCAAGCGCGCTTGAATTTGGGCCGATTAATTTCCTGATATATTTTGAATCCTGCTGTAAGATCAACACCGCTTGTCGTGCCTTCATAGTGGTAGACAATAGATGAGGGGATGAAATATGTTTTATATCCAGCATCGCGTACCTTAAAGGAGAGATCTGTATCTTCAAAATACATTGGTTCCAGATAATGTGATAAGCCGCCGACTTGATCCCAAATGGACTTGGTTGTCATAAGTGCTGCGCCTGAAAGATAGTCCACTTGGCGTGCGTAGCAAAACCGTGGTTCCCAGGGATTCTGACCATAGCCATAATTGCTCGGATTTCCAGAGCCCCAAACAATTCCTCCCGCATCTTGAAGACTTCCATCAGGTCTTAACAATTTAGAACCCACCAGCCCAACATTTTCAAAGCGATGAAAAGCATCAACGAGAGCATCAAGCCAGCCGACGCTGACTTCTGTGTCATTGTTGAGCAGCACAACAAATCGCCCGCGAGCTTCGCTCACCCCCTTATTGCAGGCATGGATGAAGCGCAGAGGCTTTTCACTGCGGATCACTCGCACTCCCGAAACCCACTTCTCAATCTCACTGGTTTCATCTGTGGATCCATCGTCCACCAGAACGATTTCAAAACGGACCTTGTTGTGAGCCAGGAGCAAAGCGCACAAGGCGTAGTAGGTTACGCGAACATGGTTATGGGCGGGGATGATGATGGAAACTTCAGGTTCACTGACAGCGGGAAACGCCAATGGGGCGAGTTCCAAGTGCCGAAAATCTTGTCCCAGGGTTTCCAGGGCATGGTCCAACATCTCGATGTGCAGACCTGGAATAGGCGTCTGTAAATGACGACGAAGGGATTGATAACGCTGATAGTCACGAAGGTTCGGATTTGTTGGATATGGAGGTTTGGCTTGCTGCGAAAGCACATCCTGAGGTGTCAAGAACCGCGGGGGCATGACCGCATGACGGATATGGACCTGACTGCCGGAAGCATCGCGAATCTCGACCAGAACCGGTTCACCTCGCAGCCATTGATCTGGAAGCAACACAGAGGTGGGTTCTGAGTTAATGGTGACCAAGCGGCAGTAGCTTCCATTGACGTATAGAGCAAACTCACCACCTGGATGAGCCTGAACTTGCAGGGAATGGGAGTGATCAGCAATCAACGTGACAACATCGTCGACAGGAGCGAAAAGCTCATGGCAGATGCCATTGCCAAGAGCTAAAATTAGATTTGGATCTGCGGGGGAGAAGAAGGGGGTCAGCGTTGAGGAAAACAACCAGGGTGAGCTACCGAGACCCTGAGAAGATCCCAACGCACGTGGAAGCAAGCCGTGAAGTTCTTTTCCAGGATGCCCACAATAACGCAATAGCGGATTTGCCACAAAGTAGTAGCAGTCATAAACACCTTTCGCGATAAAATAGATATTACCATGCCGAACACCTAGCGACAGGTAGTTTGTCCCCGACTCCAGGTGGAGATCTACTCTCACACTCTGGTAACTTCCATCGTCTTGGCCTCCTGCATATTTTGTGTCAAAAGCGATGGCTTGGCTCTTGGATCTTCCTTGATGGGTTGTCGTAACGACCAAACTCCCCAGGGCGCGGTGGCAGGCGAGAAGAGCTTCAAAAGACCAGACTTCCTGGCTCTCGCAGTTCATCTCAAAATCAACAAGCAAAGGCAGGTCGATGCCCTCCTCTGCCGTCGTCAGGTGCACATGCAGCGTTTGCCCACCAAGAAGAGTATAGCTAGGGAGCTGATTTACGCCTGCGTCAAGTATGCGAGCATCGCATTTGTCTGACAGAACAGCAAGCAAATCCTGATTTTTAGTTGCAAAAAGGCGATGGCTCTGACGAGTTTTTAGCTGCTCTCGAATATCCTGTGTCCATTGAATCTTCGTCAGTGCAAATCCTTCATCACCTCTATAAATCGCTGGAGAGAAATCTCGCGTTAGTTCCTGAGGAGAAAGGATGAAGAGTCGATCATCAACAAGCCAGGCCTGAAGTTTGGCTTCCGACAATGGCCGGAACACCGGCGCTGCGGGTTCTGGAGCGATGGATTCCGAATGGGGCGGTTCAGAGACGGACGCTCCCAGACAGGGAGAAGCAAGCGTGTTAAGGGTGTTGGAAACAGGATGCCAAAGAATGGTTGGCTTTGTCTTGGCCGCACTCTCCTCCCACGCATAGCGTAGATACTCATTGTCAGCTTGCGTCCCTTCCTCCCTGCCATGAGCCAAAAAGTGCAATATCAAATCAGCATCAGTGAGATCTTGAAGATCCGGATATTTTTTCCGGTAGGCGCTATAGGGAAAGATCGCTGCTAAGGCCTGGTCGGCTTGTGTCAGGCGTTGATTGATCTGTTCCAGCTCTTCCCGATGTTGATCCAGCAGATTCGAGGCCTGATCTTTCAGATCTTTGATCTCCTTGTCTTGGCGGATCAATTGCCAGGCTTGATCATCCAGAGTCCAGACGAATCCCGAGTCGAGTTCCCTGTTGAACCCCTGCTGTTCCAGCCAAAGTCCGCAGGGCTCGACCCAGAGCACGTCAACTTTGGGGCCCTGCAGCTCAATCCGACGAAAACGGTGCAGCCAGCGATCCGCTCCCTTCAAGACCTCAACCGGATCACCTTGGCGAAGAATGAGGCTGATCTCCTGTTGACCATCCTCGAACGCTGCACACTGTTCCAGGACATCGGCCAAGGTTTGACTTTCTAGTTTCTCCTCATTCTCCAAGGTGAGGTTGGGATAGAATTCTTGCCAGCGATTTAATGGCACCACACCATTAAACCGAGAATCGCTGTAGCGATACCATGTGATCGCCAACTGGGATGCGGCAGCGAGCACACCCTGATGGTGGACGACGTCTTGGGGGATCGGACGGAAGGCCAAGGTCTGACCCAGTTGCTCGAGCTTTTCAGGCTCTGCCTCAACGACCAGAATCGGGTTGGGATCATCAGGGTTGAGGGGGCTGGATCCAACCAGGACGTGCAGCAATGAACGACCAATCATTCAGTGATCCATCGTACAAGGTCTTCGCCCGAAGGCTGGAACAGGACATTCTTCGGACCGCCTTGATCCCGCGACCCGCACCCCCTGCGGTTGGGACGTGTGCCGGGGAATGGGCGCTGGAGCACGCCCGGGTCACGTCTAGCCTGGGATCGGTTCAAACGAGGGCAGGGGATGGCGCCACAGCGCCGGATTGGCCTGACGGGAGGCATCGCGACGGGCAAGAGCGCTGTGGCCCGTTGTCTCAGTGAGGGCCATGGCATTCCCGTTCTCGATGCCGATCAGTTCGCGCGCGAGGCGCTCGCTCCGGGGACGGAGGCGACGCGTGCGGTGCTCCAGCGCTACGGCGAGGCCATACGACGGACCGCCCAGCCGATGGGAGAGCCCGCCGACCTCGATCGCGCCGCTCTGGCCCGCATTGTGTTCGCTGATCGAGCCGAGCGGCAGTGGCTGGAGGACTTGGTGCATCCCCTCGTCCGGCATCGCCTGAAGGAGGCCTTGGCCCCTTTGCAGGCTGCACCAGTGGTGGTGTTGATGATTCCGCTCCTGTTTGAAGCGGGACTGGAGGCGCTCTGCACCGAAATCTGGGTGGTGGACTGCGGCGAAACCGCCGAGCAGCTCCGTCGCCTGATGGCACGGGATGGCTTGAGCCTGGAAGCAGCCCGGACGCGACTGGCTGCGCAGTGGCCCATGGCCGCCAAGCGCGCACGGGCGGATGTGATCATCGACAACAGCGGAGGTCTGGAGACGTGGGCTCAACAGGTGGCCACGGCTCTCGCCATGCCCCAAGCGCCCACCCTCACCGGCGAACCTCTCCCAGACGCTTCACCAAGCGTTCACGGTGCTCCTCCAATTGCTTGATGGCAAAGAGCATCCACTCCAACTCGATGCGAACCTGAACCGGCAGGTCCTGGTCGAGATAGACGCGCAGGGAATCGAGACTGAGGCTCCCGCGACGGAGTTCACCCTCCAAGGCCTCCAGGGGTGAATCCGCGGGCGATGGTCCGTTCATCCCTCAAGCCTCTCGGTGAGGAGTTGATTCGCCAACTGGGGATCCGCTCGCCCACCCGTGCGCTTCATCAGCAGGCCCACGAAAAATCCGCGCAGCTTGGTTTTGCCCGCGCGATAGGCCGCCACTTCGTCCGGGTGAGCCGCCAACAACTCGGCGACGATCGCCGCAATCGCGGCTGGATCGCTGATCATCCCCAAACCTTTGGCCTCGACGAGGGCTTTGGCGGAACCGCCCCGTTCCAGCAGCTCCGGCAGGATCTCCTTGGCGATCTTGCCGGAGATCGTGCCGGAGGTGATCAGCCGCAACAATTCGGCCAGTTCGACAGGCCGCAGGGGAAGGGTGGTGTAGGAGAGCCGTTGGGCATTCACATGGGCCGCAATATCTCCTGTGATCCAGTTCGCGGCGGCCTTGGGGTCCGCACCCGCGGCGACAGTGGCTTCAAAATATTCAGCCATCGACCGCTCGTCCGTGAGCACGCGGGCGTCATAGATGGACAGGGATAAGGTTTCGGCATAGCGATGACGCTTGCTCGCGGGCAGCTCCGGGAGTTCAGCGTGCCAGCGCTCACGCAACGCTTCGCTCACCTCGATCGGTCCAAGATCCGGCTCGGGGAAGTAGCGATAGTCGCTGCTCCCTTCCTTGCTGCGCATTGTTTTGGTGAGCTGGCGTCCCTCATCCCACAGACGGGTTTCTTGGCGGATGGGTTCCCCCGCCTCGATGGCTTTGATCTGGCGTTGGATCTCATACTCACAAGCCTTCTGAATCGCACTGAAGGAGTTCATGTTCTTGATTTCCACCTTCACACCGAAAGGGGCGTCTGGTCCTGGTCTCACCGAGATGTTGACATCGCACCGCAACGAACCCTCCTGCATGTTGCCGTCGCTGACACCGAGGTAGCGCATGATGCGACGGACCTCCGAAGCATATTCCGCCGCTTCGCGACCGGTGCGGAGATCGGGTTTGCTGACGATTTCCGCCAGCGCCACCCCTGCACGGTTGTAATCCACCAACGAATGACTACTTCCCGCCAAGCGATCGCTGCCCGCATGCACCAGCTTGCCCGCATCCTCCTCCATGTGCAGACGCTCAATTCCCACCACTTTGGTGTAGGTCTCTTTGCCTTTCTCGGCGACCTCCACTTCAATCTGGCCCTCAAAACCGATGGGTTCATCGTATTGAGAGATTTGATAGTTCTTGGGCAGATCCGGATAAAAATATTGCTTGCGATCGAATTTACTGTGCGCAGCGATTTGCATGTTCAACGCCAGGGCGGCTTTGACGGCAAATTCCAAAACCTTCTCATTGAGCACAGGCAAGGTGCCCGGCAGGCCGCAGACCAGCGGATCGATGTGGGTGTTGGGCTCCTCGCCAAAGGAGGAGGCCGCCGGGCTGAAGATCTTGGTAGCGGTGCCCAGCTGCACATGGATCTCCAGGCCGATCACGGCCTCCCAGGCGGGCTGACGGGCCGCTGAGGGCGCGGCGGCGGGGACGGCGGAAGCGGCGGCGCTGGCCATGGAGGGCTCGTTCTGGGCGGCAGAGCCGCAAGATGCTTCGGCGATCATACGGAGAGCCATCCGTTCGACTGGACCCGCGCTCTGGTCACACTGGAAGCAGTCGCAACCGCCCCCATGGCCGCCATCACCGCCGACCCGGTGCTGATCCTTGGTGGGGGGTTGATGGGCTTGTCGATCGCCCATGAACTGGCTCGGCGCGGCGAGGATGTGCTGGTGATCAGCCGCCGCCGCGGGGAGGCGGCGGGATTCGTCGCGGCGGGCATGCTGGCTCCTCACGCGGAGGGTCTCAGCGGCGCGCTTCTGTCCCTGGGCCAGGCCAGCTTGGCCCTCATTCCCCATTGGGTGGCGGGACTTGAGGCCGACAGCGGCCTTCCTTGCGGCTTGCGAATCACGGGCATCGTTGTGCCCTTTGCCAGCGACAGCGCCCAGGGGGCGTTCCCCACCGCCGCGTTCGGCGCGACGCTGGACCGTGAGGCATTGGAGCGGGAGGTCCCCGGCATCGGACCGCGATGGAGGAGTGGGCTGCTCTTTCGACAGGATGGACAGATCGACAACCGACGCTGTCTGATGCGGGCGTTGGAGGCGGCCTGCGTACGCCGTGGCGTGGCCTTCGAGGAGGGCAGCGAGGTGCTGGAGCTCCACAGCGCTTCCGGATCGGGCGAGGGCTTGACGGCGGTGCGGGTTCGGCGCTCAGATGGAGAGACGCGCCGCCTGACCTGCCGCCGCGCGGTGCTGACGAGCGGCGCCTGGGCGGCCCAGGTGCTCCCCGGGTTGCCCGTGCATCCGATCAAAGGGCAGATGCTCTCCCTGCAGGGGCCGCGGGGCGCCTTGCGTCGCGTGTTGTTCGGTCCCGGCACCTATCTCGTGCCGCGAGAGGATGGACTGGTGGTCGTGGGCGCCACGAGCGAGCCGGAAGCCGGCTTCCACGGTGGGCTCACCCCAGCGGGCCAACGCCAGCTGGAGGACGGGGTGGCCGCGCTCCTGCCGGAAGCCAGCTCCTGGCCGCCGATGGAGCGCTGGTGGGGTTTTCGGCCGGGCACCAGCGATGGGGAGCCCTTGCTTGGACCCGGTGCGATCCCCGGGTTGTGGCTGGCGACGGGCCATCACCGCAACGGGGTGTTGCTGGCGGCGATCACCGCGAAACTCATGGCGCACGCCCTCGGAGTGGCTGAGCGAGGCGAGAGGCCACCTTCACCAGCCGAGGCCCATGTGACAGCGGAAGCCGATCGCTGGCTCGGGTGGTTTCGTCCGGACCGCATGGAGAACTCCCCGCGATTCGGACCGGAGTGATCCCATCACGATGTCCCCTGGGTGGCTTGGGTGGATGGATGCCAACGCGCGACTCGCGGGTGGGAGAGGCGGGTCAGGGCGCGAGATGGTGCTGGCTGGGCGCCAGGCCCGTCAGGGTGCGAGGGGGAGGGGGTCGGGCTTGGTCGAGCGGATCTGTTGCTGCCAAAGGGCGGCGTAGCGCCCGCCACGACGCAGGAGCTCCTGGTGATTGCCCTGCTCAACGATGCGCCCTTGATCCATCACATAGATGCAATCCGCATTCACAATGGTGCTGAGTCGGTGAGCGATGACGAGAATCGTATGTTTGCGATCAAAGCGATCGATCGCCTCTTGGACAAGCCGTTCGCTTTCCGTATCCAAGGCGCTGGTGGCTTCATCGAGGATGAGCAGATCTGGGTTGCGAAGGATCGCTCGGGCGAGTGAAATTCGTTGACGCTGCCCACCACTCAACCTGTAGCCCCGCTCGCCGACGAGCGTGTTGTAGGACTCGGGCAGAGCCTCGATAAAAGCAGCCGCTTGGGCTTGTTGCGCGGCCACGATCACATCGTCCAGCGTGGCTCCAGGAGTGCCGAAAGAGATGTTGGCGGCGATGGAGGCATTGAAGAGGAACGTGTCTTGACTGACCACACCGATGCGACGCTGCCAACTGGTGAGAGCAAACGAGCGGAGGTCAACCCCATCAACCAGGATGTGACCCTCGGTCTCTTCATAAAGACCGGCCAGAAGATCAGCGATGGAGCTCTTGCCGGCACCGCTCCTGCCCACCAGGGCGATGGTGTGGCCATTGGGAAGGATCAGATTGACGTCCCGCAGCGCCGGGGTGGGACTGCCGCCATAGGTGAGGCCCACGTGCTGAAAAACAATGTTTTGTGAAAAGCCGTTATAAGGTATTCCCGTACGCTGACGGAATTCCTTGTCGTTGGGGAGGAGAAACTCATTGAGAAGTTTTAGGTTGGCAGAATTATTTTTGAAGCGTACCATCAAGTCTGTTATCGCTCCGAGGGAGCCATTCAGGCGCTGGAGGGCGACGACGAAGGTCACCAGGCTCGGCAGGACCCCCGACGTCTTTTGACCAAAGAAAACAAGACTCAACCAGGCGATTCCAGCAATCATGATCATCGGCAGAACAATCGTCACCGGAGCATTGATTGAATTGAGCCGGGTTTGCCCACGCAAGTTGTGCTCCAACAGGTGGGTTTGTCTTTCGACTTCAGCAGCGGCCTCATCGAGGCAACCCGAGGTGTGAAGAAGGCGCAAGCCCTGAATATTCTCTGCCATCCGACTGCCTACCTCTTTCGAAATTTCTGTTGTGACATTGGCGCGTGCTGTCGCCCGAGGAAGCAGCTGTCGTTGAATTTGAGTTGAGGCGAGGCCCAGGCCGATGGCCGCGAGCAACAGCCAAGGCGACAAGCGAACAAGAACCACCAAGTAGGTGATCAGCATCAATGCGGCTACAAACAGTCCGTTGTATGTGATGATCTCGCTGATGATGCTGCCAGGACCGGCATTGTTGATGTATTGAAGCTCACCAATGCGATAGCGACTGGCACATGGAAAACTAAAACCTAACACTTGAGAATGCAATAAAGACGTCAGGCTTCGAGAGGCGCGATTCGCGAAGTATCCGATGGAGACGGCGGAAAGATAAAGTGCGGCACCTTGTAAAATCTTCAGGATAACGGCCGCTGCAATCAGAAGTGAAAAGGCTTGAAAGGTTGAAATTTGATTCAGCCATCGAATCGCTTCAGGAAAATGCCTCAACGCAAACTCATTAGCAATTCCCAGGCTGCCTTCGTTCGGCCTGGAAAGCACCTTGACGGCCATAAAAACAACCGCAAAGGTCAGGCCCTCAAAAGCTGCATTGAGAAACGAGCAAATAATATTAACAATAATCAGGCGACCATCCTTCTTGGCTGTTTCTCGGATGAGGTGAGAAACTGGACTTTGATCTCGAAGAGGACCGAGAAGTTGGGCGCCCAAACGACGCAGGGTGACGAAGGGGGAGGCCAAGCGGAACAGGATTAGGGAAGAGGCCCTTGCGGGCCGGGACGACCTTTATTAAAGCCCATTCTTTTCACTGAACCCGTCCGCGGGGACAGTCTGCGACAGCAACATTTCCGCGGACGGATTGGGAGAGGATTCCGCCTCAGGCGGCCTCGGTGCGCCAGGTCTGGTCCGCAGGAGTCCAGTCGCTGAGTTCGCCTTCGGAGAACCAGAGAGCGATCTCCTGGACAGCGGTGTCGGGGCCATCGGATCCGTGGATCACATTGCGACCGATGTTGATGGCCAAATCGCCGCGAATGGTGCCCGGGCTGGCTTCGAGAGGTTTGGTGGCTCCGATCATCAGCCGGGCGGAGGCGATCACCCCATCTCCTTCCCAGACCATCGCCACCACGGGGCCGCTGGTGATGAAGTCCACCAGCCCGGCGAAGAAGGGACGCTCGCGGTGGACTCCGTAGTGGCTTTCCGCCAGCTCCCGGCTCGGCGTGAGCTGCTTGAGACCGACAAGCTTGAATCCCTTGCGTTCAAAACGGGAGATGATCTCCCCGACCAAACCGCGCTGCACACCGTCGGGCTTGATGGCAAGGAAGGTGCGCTCAGCGGGCATGACAATCAAAATAAAAGCACAGCCATCCTGGATTTTCAAGGTTCCGCTTGGCAAGAGCTCCTGGGCCAGTCCCACACGTTCCAGCGACGCCGTCCGATGTCGCCTTAGGGTGAGTGATGGCGTTTTTGCTGCCCAACCATGGCTGTCGCGCCGCCAGAGCGTTCCCCTCGCCTGGCTCCCTCGGCTCGCCCTGAGGTGGAGAGCCTGCAGGCCTACAGCGCCCCATTGGAGGGGCGGAGGGAGTTGCTGCGTCTCGATTTCAACGAGAACACCCTGGGTCCCAGCCCCAAGGTCGTGGAGGCGATTCGGGCCATCCCCGCCGACCACTACGCGATCTACCCGGAATACGACGGTCTGCGCCAGGCGGTGGTGGCCGGCCTGGGCTCTTCGGGCCAGCGCCTCGACCCGAGCCAGATCGGGTTGTTCAACGGGGTTGACGCGGCTCTGCACGCGATCTTTCACGCCTTTGGCCGCCCCGGCGATCGCCTGCTCACCACCACGCCGACCTTCGGCTACTACGCCCCGTGCGCCCGCATGCAGGGCATGGCCATCGAGGCCATTCCCTATCGCCTTCCCTGTTTCAGCTTTCCCCTGGAGGAGATCCACTCCGCCCTGATCGCCGCCGGCGATCAGGGACCACCGGCGGCGCCACGACTGCTGCTGATCTGCAACCCGAACAATCCCACGGGAACGCGGCTGGCCCCCGCCCGCCTCTTGGAGCTGGCCGAGGCCGCTCCCCACACCCTCGTGGTGGTGGATGAGCTCTACGAGGCGTTCAGCGGCGACAGCGTCCTGCCACTGCTGGAGGAGAGAGCCGCCGCCGGGGAATGGCCGGATTCCTTCAGCCGCCATCCGAATTTGCTTGTGCTCCGCTCGCTCTCCAAAACGGCGGGCTTGGCGGGACTGCGCATCGGCTTCGCCATCGGCCATCGCACCGTGGTGGATCGCCTGGCTCGGGTTGGCGGACCCTACGACGTGAACAGTTTCGCGGTGCGGGCCGCCATCGCCGCCCTGGGGGACCAGGCCTATGTGGAGGCCTATGTGGAGGCGGTGATCGAGGCCAAGGAGTGGCTGTCCGGTGCCATGGCCCGGGCGGGTGTGCGCCACCACGTGGATGGGGGCAACTACCTTTTGATCTGGCCGGCGACGCCCGTGCTGGAGATGGATCAGCGTCTGCGCGAGGCGGGCATCCTGGTGCGCTCGATGGCGGGCAAGCCGCTGATCGATGGCTCCATGCGCGTGAGCATCGGCACGCGGGACCAGATGGAGCGGTTCTGGGAGGCGTTCCAGGCGATTGAGGCCGGCCTGACCCCCTGACCCCCTGTTGCCTGCCCCCCCCTGCGCTCTGTTCCCCCTGACGCCCTGACGCCCTCTCCGGGCTGAGGGCATCGGCCTGAGGCCAGGCTGTCACAGAACCTGGGGTGGGCACCGGCCTGGCCAGGCCGTCGCGGACCCCGGGGCGGACATCGGCCTGAGGCCTGCGGGGACCTGGGGCCGTAGGAGACTTGGGGCCTTCGGGGGGCATGAGCCGTCGGCGGTCTCGAAGCGGGCGCGGGGGAGGAACGCAGGTGGGGGAACGGGCGGGCTGAAGGCTCAAGCCGGGGGGCGCGCGGTTGGCGGAAGCGCTCCCGGGGACGCTCCCGGCGGCGTGCCCGGGGCCGCCCCGGCACCCCGCACCCGCAGCGGTCGGCGCCGCCCCGTGCGAGCGCTGACGGCGCGACTGCGCTCCTGATAGGCGTGCACCACCGGCAGCCGTTCCCGCTCCCAAGCGCTCAGGGCCCGATCGACAGGGGGTGGAGCGGCGGCTGAGGAGGCGACGAGCGCCCTGGGGTCCAGGAGCCTGGCCAAGGCCACCGCATCTTCCAGGCCCGCCGTCATTCCCCGAGCTTGGGACGAACTCATGGCGTGGGCGGCATCGCCGATCAGCACCACCCGGCCCTGATGCAGGCGCGGCAGCGGGTTGATGTCGAACGACCAGTTGGCCACCACCGCGTCGGCAGGGGTGGAGCGGATGAGGGCGGCCAGGTCGGCGGGCACCTTGGCCAAGGCCTCCTCCGGAACGGGCTCCTCCAGGAGGCGGCGCTGCTCCTCCCGCTCGCCGGGCAAGGGCTCCTCCTGGAACACCCCCCAATGGGTGAGCGCCTCCTCACTGGCCGTCGCGCCGAGATCAAAGACATTGGCGTAAACGCCCCGACCGCGGGCGTACACGAAGAACTCCCCCTCGCGGCAGAAGCTGGCATCCGCCACCACACCCCGCCAGACCCGATCCCCGAGGTAGTTGAGCTGGCGTTCCGGGGCCACCAGCGACGCCACGCGGGAGAAGAGCCCATCCGCCCCCACCAGCAGATCCCCCCGCCAGAGGTCGCCCTGGCGGAAGACCGCCTCCACGGGAGCGGGGTCGAGGTCGGGATCGCTCTGCCGCCAATGCAGCACTTCCGCGTTGAACTGGATGATCTCCGGCGGAAGCGCGCTGGCGAGGGCCTCCAGAATCACCCGGCGATGAAGCAACAGCGAAGGCAACTCCCCCGCGACTTGTTCGGCGGGTGAGCTGTCGATCAAATCGCCGCGCAGGTTGCGCACCACAAAGCGGCTCACCGCCAGACCCTGAGCCAGGAAACGCTCCAGAAGCCCCTCCAATCCACTGGCGGCGATGGCCTCCACTCCGCTGCGGACGAGGAGGATGCCGCAGCCTTCCGCGCGCAGCCGGTCGGCTTTTTCGAAGACGCGCACTCGATGGCCCTGGCGATGCAGCAGCGCCGCCAGCAACAGGCCGGCGCTGCCCGCTCCGACCACGGCAACGCGAAGCGACGGGCTGGACACGTGCCGAATCCTCACTGGCGCGACCTTAGGCCCGCCGATCGGTGGACCCTGTCGTCATCCGCACGGCGGGACACGGCGGGACTGTGCTCAGCGCATCACCTCCACCACCAGGCCCTCGGGGAGGGGAGGCGTGAGGTTGAGGCTGGCGCCGGCCTGACGAACCACGGGCGAACCCAGGGCATTGAGGAAGGGCTGCAGGCCTTCCTGGTCACAAGCGGCGGGGGCACGGCCGCCGCGGAGGAACTGCACCGGAATCACGCGACGAGGATTGAGGTCGCGCACCACAGCGGCCGCCTCGGCTCCGGTGTAGACCTTCGCGCCGCCGCCGACGCCGAGGATCAGCACATCCGGCCGCCCCAAGAGCACTTTGTCGGCGGGGCTGATGGCTCCGGCGGTGCCGCCGAGGTGGGCGAAATCCAATCCCCCCTGGCGCCAGCGCCAGACCGTGGAGAGGCCAAAGCGCCGACCGTCCACCCGGTCGTGCGGAACGCCGATCCCCTCGATCCGCAAGCCGGCCACGCGATAGGAGCCAGGCTTGCTGAGGAAGCGACCGCTGGCGACAGGGGCACCCTCATCCTTCAGCAGGCTGCTGGCGAGGATCACGTCCGCGCTCAGCCGCGGTTCAGGCAAGCCGGCGGCGCAACCCACAGCCCGGAAGGGATTGAGCAGCACCCGCGCCCCGCCGCCCTCGATCAGCAGGGCGCTGTGGCCATAGCTGGTGATGCGCACCCCGCTCTCGGCCCCTGCGGGAGCCGGGATCGCGGGGAGGGCGAGAAGGGTGACGCTGAAGAGTCCCCCGGCCCAGCGGCGAAAGCGAACACGCGCAGAGGCGGCGGGCATGAAGGAAAGGGCGACGTCGCGCGAAGTTAGCAGTGGTCGGCGGAGTGGTTCTCCGCCTGCCGCAGGAAATTGGCCAACAAATCGTGGCCCGACTCCGTGAGCACGCTCTCCGGATGAAATTGCACACCCTGCAAATGAGGCCACTGCCGGTGTCGCAACCCCATGATCGTGCCGTCCTCCAGCCAGGCGGTGACCTCGAGAGCCTCCGGCAGGGTGGGACGATCGACGATCAGACTGTGGTAACGGGTGGCGATCAGGGGTTCAGGCAACCCGGCGAAGACGCCCTGGCCGCTGTGATGGACGGGGGAGGTCTTGCCGTGCATGAGTTCAGGCGCACGCACCACCTGCCCGCCGAACACCTGGCCCAGGCACTGATGGCCCAGACAAACCCCCAGGGTGGGCAGCTCGGGGCCCAGCTCCCGCAACACCTCCAGACAAACACCCGCTTGGTCCGGATCTCCAGGGCCGGGGGAGATCAGCAGGGCGCGGGGAGCAAGCCGGCGAATCTCCGCCAGCGTGAGGGCGTCGTTGCGCTCCACGCGCACCTCCGCGGCGAGGGGATGGCTGGCGGCCAGCTCTCCGAGGTATTGCACCAAGTTGAAGGTGAAGCTGTCGTAGTTGTCGAGAACAAGCAACATGGCGCTCCTTCAGCGGCCGAGCAGACCCAAACGCTGCAGCAGAGGGGGAAGCAGCAGCAGCAGGGCGATCAAGAGAGAGGAGAGCGCCGCCACCAGCACCGCCGCCGCCGCGCAATCCTTGGCAATGCGGGCGAGGGGGTGGAATTTGCGGCCAATGGCCAGGTCCACCACCGCCTCCGTCGCCGTGTTCAGCAACTCCAGCACGAGCACCGCCGCGACGGTGAGCACCAGAACGGCCAAGCGATCGGGGCTGAGGTGAAGCCACAACCCCAGGCAAAACGCCACCACCCCCATGAACACATGGATGCGGAAGTTGCGCTGGCTGGCGAAGCCGTAGGCCAGACCTTGGGCTGCATAGCGGAAGCTGGAGGGCAGGTCTCCGGCGATCTTCCAGGCCCCCACCCGCAGGCGACGTCCGCGGCGGTGACCATCAACACCCACCTCATGAAGCTGGGTTGGCTGGGAATCGGGTACGGGCAAGGCCACTCGAAACCGCTCAGCTTGATGGCGGCACCTTAACCGGTTGCCTCGCCGTGGCAAGACGCCATGGTCACCGCCGGAAGATGGGCGGTGGCGGCGAGCAGTTCCTCCTGCAAGGCGAGCATGGTCGCCAGGGAGGGCTCGTCGGGATGGTCCCAGCCGAGCAGATGGAGCAAGCCATGGCTGGCCAGGAAGAGCAGCTCCCGGGAGAGGGAGTGGCCTTCCGCCTCCGCTTGACGCCGGGCGGTTGGGGTGGAGATCACGATGTCGCCCAGCTCCAGGGGGCAGCCCTCGGGGTCCTCATCGTCAGCGAGCGGGAACGGGGGTTCCGGCTCGTCCTCCGCCGACGCGGCATCCGCAGCCCGCGTCGGGGAGGGCCAGGGGATGGGAGCGTCCTGAATGGCGAAGGCCAGCACATCCGTGGGCCCCTCCTGGCCACGCCAGTCATGGTTGAGCCGGCTGATCTCCGCGTCGTCGCACAGGGTCAGGCCCAGGCTGTAGCGGGACGCGGAGAGGTGGGCAGGCAACCGGGGGGTCAGGACCACCATCCAGGCCCGGAGATGGTCGAGCCACACCTGATGGAGGTGCTCCTCCTCCGGCAGTCCGGTCAAGGCGAGGTCCAGATCCACCGGGAGCGCGACAGGAGGCATGGCGGGAGGGGAGAGGGGGGCGGCGGAGGCGATCAGAGCGGCAGGCGAGGACGGCCCAGCCAGGCCAGGAGGAGGAGAAAACCGCTCAAGCCGAGAGCCGTCAGCCCGAAATGCAACAGGCTTTGCCGCCCTTTGCGCACCATGTTGCGCATCGCCAGCTTGATGAACCCCGCGGATTCTTCCTTCGCCACCGCGCTGTTGACAGGCAGGGTGGGGCTGGTCTCAGAGGAGGTGGCCATGGGCGTCAACCAGAGAGTCCGAGGAGATTAACGGGACTGACTCACGCCGCGACGCCCACCT
>Ga0194130_10003458_pt1 | contig 21193 bp, 18 predicted proteins | sample TA2KigsurfametaG_FD_160084 | JGI IMG/M metagenome (GOLD analysis project Ga0194130, IMG submission 160084) | Freshwater microbial communities from Lake Tanganyika, Tanzania - TA2015050 Kigoma 12 surface | ecosystem: Environmental > Aquatic > Freshwater > Lake | place: Tanzania: Lake Tanganyika... | reverse complement strand
CAACCTCGTCAGCGAGCACAAAGAAGTGGCGCGGCTGGCAGGATTCGAACCCACGACCCCTTGGTTCGTAGCCAAGTACTCTAATCCAACTGAGCTACAGCCGCGCGAGCTGCAATTATGACATAGCCTCGGTCGGCCAGACCGTCAAGGCCTCACCAGTAGCGCCAGCCCCAGCGTACAAGGCGACGCATCAGCGCAGGCACCTCACCGGGGCGCAGCGACTTGACCAGCCAGGTCCATCGGGCCTGCAGCACCGATCGCTCATGGCTGAAGGCACGAAAGCCGTAAAAACCCCGTGACTGTCCCAGACCGGAGTCGTTAACGCCCCCGAAAGGTAGACGGCCATGCAGATAATGAATCAAGGCATGGTTGATACAGACCCCACCGGAGCTGGTCTGGGCCACCAAGTGCCTCACATGCCCAGGCGTTCGGCTGTAGACATACAGGGCCAGGGGCTTGGCACCGGCATTGATGCGGTCGACCACCGCGCGTATCTGGTCAAACCCCATCACCGGCAACAAGGGACCAAAAATTTCCTCGCGCATCAGTTGCGCATCCGCCGCAGGCTCGGTCAGTAGCGTAGGCTGCACAAAGGAGGCTTGCTCACTGACCCGGCCCCCCATCATCACGCGCGCCCCGCGTTCTAGCGCATCCTCGAGCAAGCCGCGCAGACGACCCATATGCCGCTGATTGACGATGTGGGTGAGCACGCCGCCCCTTTCCTGTTCGGTCAGCGATGCTCCATAGGCCTTTTCGATCTCCCGCCGACACAAGTCAATCCAACGATCCTTGACCGACTGATGCACAAAGACATGATCAGGGGCGATACAGGTCTGACCCGCATTGGCAAATTTGGCCCAGACGATGTTGCGGGCGGCCAGTTCCAGATCGGCGCTGGCATCGACGACGGCCGGAGTCTTGCCACCGAGTTCCAGGGTCAGGCTGGCCAGATGCCGGGCGGCCGAGGCCATCACCCTTTTACCCACCGCCGTGCTGCCGGTAAAGTGCACATGGTCGAACGGCAGTTCCTGAAGGGCCTGAGCGACCTCGGCTGAACCCTGAAACACGGCCACCTCATCGGGTGCGAATACAGTGGCAATCACCTGCGCGAGCAGTTCCGACATCGCCGGCGTAAGCTCAGAGGGTTTGAGGATCGCGGTGTTACCCGCCGCCAGAGCGCAGACCAGCGGGCTGAGCGTCAGGTTGAGCGGGTAATTGAAGGGGCCGATGATCAAGCAACGCCCGCGCGACTGGAACTGGATTTCGGCCCGGGTTCCCAGCGTCATCCAGGTGGGGCGCACGCGCCGCGGCCGCATCCATCCATCGAGATGCCGCAGAGCTTGATTGGCCTCCAGGCAAAAGGGCAGAAGTTCTCCCAGATCGACCTCGCCGGCGCTCTTGCGCAAATCCTGCTGCGCGGCGCGGTACCAGTCCTCCCGGCGATCAAGAACAGCCTCCCGCAGGCGGACGATACGCTGGCGCCTGTCCCGGGCCGATGACGCACGCCAAGCCAGCGCAGTTGGACCCTGCGCCTCAAAGATTTCGAGCCAACCCTGCGGTGGCACTGCCTCTTCCATCAACTCCTGTCCTTTCGGGGCCTGGCCTCCCGGAGGCTGCGCATCGCAGCCCGGAGCAGCGCCGCCGAGTTTAGACCCGGTCCGGTACACTCGAGGGGCATCCCCTAAAATCGTCAGATGTTTGTAAAAAAACCGCGACTAGCAACCTGCTTGACCGCCGCCATCTTGCTGATGGCGGCGCTGGCCGTGCGGGCCGACGAGTCGCTGGATGCGAAGGCGGTACCCGCCTACAGCCATCCCGCCGTGGAGTTGGCGCATACCCTGATCGGCATTCCCTACCGTTGGGCCGGTTCTGATCCCGCGCGCGGCTTCGATTGCAGCGGCCTGGTTTATTACATCTTTAATCAATTGCAGATCCGCCTACCGCGCATGCCACGCGAGTTGTTTCACAGGTCTGAGCAAATCGGCCGCGATGAGCTCAAGCCCGGCGATCTGCTGTTCTTTCACACATTCGCGCGGCTGTCCCATGTGGGCATCTACATCGGGGAGGGGCGCTTCATTCACGCACCCCGGCGCGGCCAGACGGTGCGTATCGAATCCATGGATAGCCGCTATTACCAGAAAAGATACGCCGGCGCCAGGCGCGTGATGGAACCATCGACCGATTCAACCCCCAAGTTCAACTTCTGACCTCATAACGGCTCCCCTCATGATTTTTGATCTGCACAGATTTTCAAAAAACCTGGCTTCACATCTTTTGCTTGCACTAGTGCTTTGCGGCCTGAGCCTGAGCGCCCGAGGCCAAAGCCCCGGCGCGCTTTCACTGCTGGCCGGACAGGCCGGAGCGCCGCCCGACCAAGTCGATGCACCGGCCTGGAAGACCTATTCCGAAGCGGTTCAGCGCAACTGGCAGCAGTACCGCAGGGAAATTGGCGAACCCATGCAGGCCTGGGCCGCCCAGCAGGTGCCTGCCTTCACCGACACGGTCTTCTACCCCTTCTCCGGCCCCGATTTCTCCACCGTCAGTCAACTTTTCCCGAAAGCCAAGCGCTACATCCTGGTGGCCATGCAAGCCGCCGAACGACCCATCCATCTGGCCGAACTCAAGCCCAGAGCGGCCCGGCAGACCCTGGAAGTGCTCACGCAAGCCTGGGGCAATTACGGGCAGAGCGGATTTTTTGTCACCGAGTACCTGGACAGATATCTGCACACAAATCAGGTCCGCATCGGTGCATCGACCTTTCTTGGCACCTTCTTTCAACTCAAGGGCTTGACGGTCCGCAGCATGGTGCCCATTTCAGTCAACGAGCAAGGTGAAATCGAAGAACTCGATCCGCGCGAGAGTCAGTGGCGCTCGGTGCGCTTCCGGCTCGATCGGGCCGGGGAGACCGTGGTGGTGGACTACCTGCGTATCGATCTGTCGGACAAAGGTTTGAGCGGTCAGCCCGGTCACCAAAAGTTCGTCGAGCAGGCCTCGTCTCATCCCGTATTGCTCAAGGCGGCCTCTCACCTGCCCCAGAACGCCGGCTTTTCCATCATTGCGCAGCATTTGGTCAGTCGCTCACCCTTCATCCTTCAGGATGAAACCGGAATACGCTACAAGCAACTGCAGGAGCAGTACAACCTGACCCTGTTCGGCAAGCTGGAACGCACCCACAGCGCCTTCGGTGGCTATCAGCGTGACCTGGTCAAGGCCTTTGCCGAAAACAAAGATATCCGGCCGCTGAACTTTCGCGTGGGTTACTTCAAGGGGGGCAGCTATGCCTTGATCCTGGCCCGACGCAAAGGCTAGCGGGCGGTCCGATGTGATCTCCGCCAACGGTCTGCTGCTGCTGCCCTTGCTGGCGGCCGTCTACCTTAGCTTGGAGACTCAACGCGCGCGGCTGATGCTGCTCCTGGCCGCTGGAGTCCTGACACTGAGCGCTGAAGTTGTGCTGGCCGATCCGGCTGAGCAACTCAAGTCCAGCCTGGATCTGCTGCTGGTGTGCGCGCTCATGCTGCTGTGCTGGCTGGGGTGCCGCCTGATGGGACGCAGCAGCGAGCCCTCCCAAGCGCTGCTGACCGCCCTGGTCATTTTGCAAGCCCTGCCCCTGTTTAGTTACAAGCTCCTGCTGGCGGGCTTGGCGGGCAGCTGGGCGCAGAGCCTGGCGCATGACCTGCTAAGTAACGCCACGCCCCCCCTGGGCCTGTCCGTGATGACCTTCCAGGCCATCAGCTACACCGTAGACAGCTATCGCGAGCAAGTGCCCACAGCCGACTGGCGCCACTTCGGCGTGTACATGACTTTCTTCCCCCACCTGGCGGCTGGGCCGATCCTGAAGGCCTCGGACTTCGTGACCCAGCTGATGGAACGCAGACCCGTCACCACAGACGATGCGCGAGCCGGGTTGTGGCGCATCTTCAAGGGCCTGTTCAAGAAGTTGGTGCTCTCCGACCTTATGGCCAAAGCCGGGGTCCATCCCGTCTTTGCAGACCCACAGGCTTTTTCTTCGGGCGAAATCATGGTGGCGGTTCTGGCCTTTACGGTCCAGATGTTCCTGGACTTTTCGGCCTACACCGATGTGGTGATCGGCAGCGCCCGCTTGCTGGGGCTCAAGTTGCCTGAAAACTTTGATCGCCCTTATCAAGCCACCTCGATCGCCGATTACTGGCGGCGCTGGCATATGAGCTTATCGAGCTGGGTAGGACACTATGTGTACCGCCCCCTGGGCGGTAACCGGGTGGTACGCTGGAAAATTTATCGCAATGTAATGATTTCCATCGTTTTGCTGGCCCTCTGGCACGGGCTCAGCGCGAACTTTCTGATCTATGGCCTCTTGCACGGCACTGCAGTGTGCTTCTATCGTTGGATGCGAGAGCAAGCAGGGTGGCAAAACTGGAGCCGGCGCAACCCTCTTCAAGCCAGTGCGGGCGGATGGCTGCTAACCTTCTCCTTCGTGGTACTCGCGCGCATTCTGTTTAAGACGCCGACTTTCGAGGAAGCTGCGCTGCTCTGGCACAGCCTGCTGCATTCGGAGTTCAGCGCCTGGCCGCGATTCAGTCCAGCCTTTTGGATCTGCCTGACACTCGGTCTGTTTGGCTGCTTCATGCCCAATCGCTGGAAAATGCCGCTACAGCAGGCTTTTGAGCGCGGGCCCTTGCTCTTGCAGGGCCTGCTGATCGCCGCTGTATTGATGCTGGGAGCCAGACTCTCCGACGGACAGGCTCTGGCCTTCATCTACAGGAATTTTTAGAGCCATGCCATCACCCGATCAGGTCAATAAACAAGCTGCAGCCCACTTGATCGGGGTGATGTTGGTGGCTTTGTGCGCACTGCTGCCGCTTTACGCTTTTGACGATCTGCGCTCGTTGCGACCGACCCGGGTGCTCGGACCGGTCGGCCTGAACCTCCCGGCACCGTTGGCCCAGGAGCAAGCGTCTGAGACGCAAGCATCCCTGACAAGCCAGCCCGCGCTGGCACCCGATCCAACGCGACCGGCACCCGCCCTCGCCATCAGCCGGCCTGCGGCCTCCACTGAGGCCGGCAGTGCACCTGCGCCCATCTCCGGCCCAGCCTTGCACCGAACTGTCCCGCTTTTGCCGATTGAAGGGAGCGAACACCTCAAGCCCTTCTTCAAGGCACTCGACCGCAGCGATCGCACCACACCCGTGAGGGTCCTCCACTATGGCGACTCCACCCTGGCTGGAGACGGCATCGCCAAAACCGTCCGGGGCCAGCTCAAAGCCCAATTCGGTGACGGTGGCCCGGGCTTTTTTGTCGCTGGCATGGACCCGCGCTGGATGCGGCGCGATGATGTGCGCGTCAATCGCAGCGGAGCGTGGGACATCCACACCATACTCCACGGCGGTAACCAGGGGCGCTACGGACTTGGCGGCATCGTAGCCAAGCCGCGCGGTGACGCTCAGGTCCAGATCAATCCGGCGCGCTCGGGTCAAACCTTGGGTCACCGCCTTGAGGTCTACGCACAAAAGGGCCGCAAAGCGGAACCGCTGCGCATTCAAGTCAACGGCAGCGCGGTGGCCGCCAGACGGATAGAGCATCCCTCTTTCGACCAATGGGTGGTCGAGCATGACTCCGACATCGTATCGGGCACCGTACTGGTCAGCGAAACCGATCTGGAGCTTTACGGTCTGGTGCTGGAGGCCAAGGCGGGCATCACCTGGGAGACCACGGCGGTCGTGGGCGTTTCCAACGGATCCTTTCGGCAATTCAACGCAGTCCACCTGGCCGAGCAAAGTCAGGTTCGCAGGCCCGATCTGATTGTGCTGATGATCGGGGGCAACGATGCGTCCAATGGCGGCATCCTGTCCGGCGATGGCCGCGCCTATCGGCAAGGATTCGAGCGTGCCTTGCAGACCTTGCGCCAGGGCTCACCCCAGTCGGCCTGTCTGATCATGAGCCCGCTCGATCAAGGAATGCTCAGCGACTACGGCCGCGTCTATTCCAAGCGCACCATGCCCCGGATGGTGGAGCTACAGCGACAGGTCAGCCAGGAGCAGGGCTGCTCCTTTTGGGACGCATGGAGCTTTATGGGCGGCAAGGACTCATTTGCGCGGTGGCTCGATCAAGGCCTGGCATGGACCGATCTGGTGCATCTGACCGAACGGGGACTCAACCGCATCGGACAGGGTTTTTCCAGAGCGCTGCTTGAGGCCTACGAGCAGCACCGGAGCGGCCGATGAGGACCGGCTTCTTGCAGGGTCTCGTGGTCGGCCTGGCAACAGTCGGGCTGGGGCAATCGGCCGCCCAGGACGGCGAGTCCGCCAACGGTAGCCCCCTCCCCTCACCGGCCCTCACTTGGAGCTCAGCGAACCGAGATGCCCTGCACCAGAGCCTGCGCGTTAGTGGCGGGGCGTCACTGCCGCCCTTGAAATGCCAGGGGCCACAACGCGCGCCGCTGGCCGTGATTCGCCCAGGTGAGGGCGGCCCGGCGCCAGCTGGATCCGATGAGGAGCTGCCTCTGAGCGAACAGCAGGAACGCGAAGTGCGCCAGCTTGCCCTGCCGCCTCCTACCCAGGATGAGATCCGCAGGGCAATGCCACACGAGGAATGGCTCCGCGTCCTGCACCAACGCCTGAAAGGAGCGGCCGATGCACGCCTGGCGCGGGTGGGCATTTGGGGCGGTAGCCACATGGCAGCCGAGTTCTTTGTATCCGAAGTGCGCAAGCAGATGCAGGCCCGCTACGGCTCAGGCGGAGCCGGCCATGTCAACCTGCTTTATGGTTTGCCCGGACTGCGTCTGCCCGTGCAAGCCTTGTGTCGCCAGGGCAAATGGCACAACGAGCTGGCACCGCGAGCCCCGGGGTCTGAGGCAATCGCCGCGGGACTGGGTCTGTTCGTGCTCAGCAGCCGAGACTCTGGCGCCTCGGTCGAAATCGATCTGTCCGCCGCCAACGCGGACAATGGGGCGCGATCGGTCACCGTGCACTATCTCCGACAACCGGGTGGAGGCCTGATGGATGTGCTGGTGGACGGAGCTGTGCTGACGGTCATCGATACGGCCGGGGTACAGGCTGTGGGCAGCCTACAAATCAAGGCGGTGGCCGATATCAGTCGCCTTAAACTGGTCGCACAGAGCAAGGAACCCATCGGCTTGCTCGGTGCGTATGTCGATGATGAACAGGGGCTCGTGGTCGACAATTTCGGCATCGCCGGTGCCTCTGGAGCCTTCTGGACCCATGTGCGCAGCGACTTACTGCAAGAGGCAGTAGCGCAACGGCCCTACGACCTGGTGATACTGGCTTACGGCACCAACGATGTCACCGGTGCGCAGTGGGACCCCCAAGACTACCGCGCGCGATTCGAATCCACGCTGCTGGCCATGCGCACCGCCATGCCGCAGCCGATGTGCATTCTCATCACGCCGGGCGACCGAGCCAGCAGCAGCCGGGTACAAAAGACGGTCAGGGGCAAAGACGGCAAACGACGCAAAGTGTTCCAGATTCAGTATGACCTCAATACCTATCCGCGCCGACACATGGAAACGGCAAGGATCCAGCGTGAAATCGGCCAGCGCCACCACTGCATGACCTGGGACTTGTCGATGGAAATGCGCAAGGCGGGTGGCGCCTACGCGCTGATGAAACAAAATCCGCCCTGGATGGCGCGCGATCTGATTCATCTCACGCCTCTGGGCTACCAGGAAATGGCCAAAGCGTTTTGGAAGTGGCTGCGCCTGTAAGGCAGCTTGGCCCTTCCGGGCAAGTCAACGAAGGCGAGAAAGAAAATCAAGCAATGCGGCGTTGAAGGAGTCCGCGCTGTCAACAAAAAGGGCGTGGCCCGCCTCCTCGAACAGGGTCACCATGGCCCCTGAGCGCAAGGCAAGCAACTCTTGCGCCTGCGCCGAAAACCGCGGCGTGATGGCGTACCACAGCGGGACTGAGGCAGCCAGAACCGCCTGCTTGTAGTACTCACGGGCATGCGGCTTATCAAGCAGGCGCCAAGCCACCGCGGGCTCGAGCTGGCTGGCCGAGCGCTCCACCAACTCAAGCAAGTCATCCTGCGGTGGTCGCTTGAAAATCGCCCGCGAAAAATCGCTGACATAGCGCTGGAACAATTCGCGCTGCATGGGTCGTGCGGCCCTGCTGCCTGAAGAAACCGGAGCGGGCCCCATGCCTATCGAGTTGTCGATCAAGACCAGGCCCCGCAGGCCCGGCATTGGGTAGCGTGTGCTTGTCTCCAGAATCTCCATCACACCCAAAGACCACGCCAGTAAAACATACTCGCCAGAACCGAGATGCTCAAGAAGTTCCTTGATATCCCTGGCACGCCGTTGAGCCGACATGTCGCGCACCTTGACCTGCGATCGTCCCTGGCCCCGGGGATCCAGCACCACCACCCGGTAGCGGTCTGAAAAGGCAGCCACCTGATGCCTGAATACATCGCCTGGCATCAACCAGCCCGGGACGAAAACCAGCGTGAGCGGGCCTTGACCCGCAGAGACATAGTGCAAAGACACCCGATCCGATGTCCTGAATACCTGCCTCTCGAGCGCAAGGACCGGGTTTGACAGACTCATCAGGAGGAGGCCGCAGAAGGATCCGACAGTGAGCAGGGATTTGAAGCGCTTCACGGACTGACTCAGCGCCGGGACGGCGTGTCGAGCAGATGCCGGGCCACAATTTCCTTCATGATTTCAGTGGTGCCGCCGTAAATCCGCTGCACCCGCGCGTCAGCCCATGCACGCGCGATCGGGTACTCGCTCATATAGCCATAGCCACCGAAAAGCTGCACACACCGGTCGAGGACGGAGAACTGCATTTCCGTCGTCCAAAATTTGGCCACCGAGGCCGCCGAAGTATCGAGTTCGCGCCGGATGTGCCGGGCCAGACAATCCTTCAGAAAAGCGCGTGCAACTTGCACATCGGCATAAGCTTGCGCCAGGGCATGTCGCACCACCTGTTTGCTTGCCAGGGGCGCGCCAAAGGCTTGGCGCTGCGTCACATACTCGCAGGTCCATCGTACGGCCGACTCCATGGCGCCCACGGCGGCAATGGCCACCAGCAGTCGCTCCTGGGGCAACTCATTCATCAGATAACTAAAGCCCTGACCCTCTTGACCCAAAAGACAGTCGCTGGGAACCCAGAGGTCATCGAAAAAAAGCTCAGAGGTGTCCTGCGCATGCATGCCCATCTTCCGCAGTCGGCGCCCCCTTGAAAAGCCCGGCCGCGATGTGTCAATCAGAAAAAGGCTGATGCCACGGGCACCCTGCTGAGGGTCGGTCTTGGCCGCCAGGACAATCAAGTCCGCGAGCTGACCATTGGAAATGAAAATCTTCTGGCCCTTGATGAGGTAGCCCCCGTCGTGAGGCGTCGCACGCGTGCGAATAGCCGCCAGATCACTGCCGGTTCCTGGCTCGGTCATCGCGATGGCCGAGATGACCTCGCCACGCGCCATGCGCGGCAGCCAGGTCTGCTGCTGAGCGGGGCTACCATAGTGAAGCAGGTAGGGCGCCACAATGTCCGAGTGCAGGTAAAACAGCGGACCGGTATGTCCGCCGCGCGCCAGTTCCTGGACCAGGACCGCACTGTGATTGAAGTCGGCGGCCGCGCCTCCGAGTGACTCGGGTAATTCCATGCACAGAAGTCCCAACTCGCCCGCCCGCGTCCAGAGCGCACGCGGCACCTGACCCTCCTGCTCCCACTTTGCGTGGTAGGGGGCAATCTCTTTGTCGATGAACCGGCGTATGGTCTGGCGCAGAGCCGCCAGATCCTCGCTGTCCTCATCCTCCCACTGCCAAGGCAGGCTCATGACCAGACCCTCCGTAACTTGTGATCTCGTGCTCACCGCTCCTGCCGTTCCAGTGCCAGGCGGATATGGGCCGTCATCGCGCGGGCAATAGCCGGCAAGGACTTCCGCCCGCCCGGCCTGTACCAGATAGGGACATGGTTGAGCGCACCAATGACTTGCAGGCGTAGCAAGCTTTTGTCAACGCCACGCCTGACGGGCAAGCGAGCGATCAAGGTTTTGAACTTTCTCTCATAGTTGTGGCGCAGAGCAACCAGGGCCTCGCGACGGTCGGCAGGAAAGTCATGGGGCTGCACCTGAATGAAGACGCTGGCAAAAGGTGAAGCACCGGGCAGCGTGCCAAGCATCATCTGCAGGTGATTGAGAACCGCACGCTCAAACTGGACCCAGGCACTGGCCTGGCTGGCCAGAATATCGTCGATCGCGTGGCTGACCAAGCGCACCCCCTCCGAATAAACCGCCAGCAGCAAGTCGCTCTTGGCCGCATAGTGGTAATAGATTGATCCGGCCATCATGCCCGAAGCCTGCGCAATATCGCGCATGGTGGCCTGGGCATAGCCCTTATCCCGGAACACACAGGCCGCCGCGAGCAGCAGATCAGCGTGCCGGTTGTGTGATCGGGGCTTGCGCAGCGCCGACGCCAGCGGCTCTTGGCCACGGGCTGCCAAGCGCACTCGGGCCACGGTCATGATGGATCTTTGCCGTAGGTATCGATGAGGGCCTCAGCGGCGTTGGCAAAGGCGCGCGCGTCCGCCATGTCATGGATCTCGGCCCAGTGCGCGGCCACAAACTCAGCCGTCACCGCTTCGGTCGGTGCCTGCACGCCACGCCCCTCGACCACCTTGACGCCTGCGAAGCGGCCCGCACCGGCTGCGACGATACGCCCACTGCCACTACAGGCCTGGCTAGCCATGTAAACCACCACAGCGCTGACCTTGTCCGGGCTGGCCCGCTCCATCCAGCGCGAGACCGCCAGGCCCTCGGTCATGCGTGTCAAGGCCACCGGGGCCACCGCATTGACAAGAATCGAATGCTTGGCCCCCTCTTCCTTGAGTGTGTTCATCAATCCGATTAACCCCATTTTTGCGGCAGCGTAATTGGATTGACCGAAATGCCCATACAAGCCGGCAGCCGATGTGGTCATGACGATGCGCCCATAGTTGCGGGCCTGAAAAATGGGCCATACCGCGCGACTGCACAGCGCCGAGCCGATCAGATGAACCCGAACCACAGCCTCAAAGTCGGCGGGGTCCATCTTCACCAGGGATTTGTCGCGCAAAAAACCAGCGTTGTTGACCAAGGCGTCGACCTGTCCGAACGCCCGCAATGCAGTCTCGACCAGGGCCTGCGCGCCCTGAGCGCTTGAAATGTCATTAAAGTCGGCCACCGCCCGACCCCCCGAGGCTCGAATCTCATCGACCACCTGCTGCGCCGCGCTCTGGCTGCCGCCCTGCCCATGAACCGAGCCGCCCAGGTCATTGACCACCACTGCCGCCCCTCGAGCAGCCAGCGCCAGCGCATGCGATCGACCCAGGCCCCCGCCCGCCCCCGTCACGATGGCCACACGGCCGTCAAATTTCAAGTCTGCAGTCATTTGAATTCCAGGTTTCCTCGGATTTCCCTAGTTGCGGTACAAGGCCTCGATTTCTTCGGCATAAACGCGGGCAATGTTCTGACGGCGTATCTTCATCGTCGCAGTGACCTCGCCATCGTCGTGGTCAAGCTCCTTGGTCAGGAGGTGAAATTTGCGTACATGCTGAACCTGAGGCATGCGGCGATTGACCCCATCGACCTCGCCGGCCACCAGGTCGCGGACCTCCGGGTGTTCAGCCAAACTCTTGAAGTTGGTGTAGGTGATGGATTTTTCCTCGGCCCATTTGCCTACCGTCTCCGGGTCAATCTGTATCAAGGCGCTAACAAAGTGCCGCTTGTCGGCCACGATGATGGCCTCCTTGATGAAACCGGAGAACTTGAGCATGTTTTCAATCTCACTGGGCGAGATGTTTTTTCCGCCGGCGGTGATCATGATGTCTTTCTTGCGATCGACGATCTTGATCTCGCGTCCCTGCGGCAAGTCTGGTGTGGCAACCCACTGAGCCATATCGCCGGTATGAAGCCATCCCTGGGCGTCGATGGCCTCGGCGCTTGCCTGCGGATTGCGAAAATATCCCTTGAAGACTGTCGGACCACGCAGGAGCAGCTCGCCGTCCTCAGCAATGCGCACCTCCAAGCCCGCGAGCGGCTCTCCAACGGTGCCCAAAGGCGATGCGCTGTCTCGCTGCAAGGTGGCGATACCAGCGGTCTCTGTCATGCCATAGCCCTCGGTAATCTGTACGCCCATGATTCGAAAGAACCGCAGAAGGTCTGGCGACACCGGGGCCGCGCCAGACATTGCGCGACGGCACTTTCGCAAGCCGAGAAAGTTGCATAAGGCCCGAAACACCAAAAAATACCAGAGGGCGTAATGCATTTTTTGCGCCAAGGTCCATCCCGATCTGGGCTTGCTGGCAAATCCATTGACTGCGACAAAGGCGCGATCGAACAGCCACCGCTGGATCGGCCTGGCCTCGCGCATCTTCAGCACGATGGAGGCGTGCATCTTCTCCCAAATCCGGGGCACACCCAGGAAGACGGTGGGCGCAATTTCCCTGAGATCGGTCTGCACGGTACGCAGCGACTCGGCAAAATTGACCAGGGCACCCGACTGCATGGGCAGGGAGATGGTGAAGATCTGCTCGGCCACATGGCACAGGGGCAAATACGAAAGCATCGCATCACGACCATCACAGTGGTAAAAATTCTGGGCTCCCATGGCCATGGCGGTGATATTGCTGTAGGTGATCATGGCCGCTTTGGGCCGTCCGGTTGAGCCGGAGGTGAAGATCATCAATGCCACATCCTGCGGCGTCTGCCGGGCCAGACGCGCGCGTTGTTGATCATGCAACGCCGCAGCGGCTTGTCGGCCCATCTCGCAAACCGCTGCGAAGCTGTGCCAACTCAAGCCGGTGTAATGGCGCAAGCCCTTGGGATCGATCACGATCAGGAGTGGCGCCTGCTCCAGGCCCTCAAGGGCCTCGACCACCTTGTCAAGCTGCTCCTGATCCTCACAAACAACAGCGGCAACATCTGCGGCCTTGAGCAAGTAGGCCACTTCAGCGGCCGGACTTGTGGGGTAGATGCCCACCGTCACCAATGCCGCCATACCGCAACCGATTTGGCTATAGACCCATTCGCATCGGTTTTCACTGATGATGGCCACCCGAGCCTGCTCGTCCATCCCCAGCGCCATCAAGCCAATGCCAAAGTGGCGGGCTTGCGTCTCATAGTGTTGCCAGGTAATAGGGCTCCAGATACCAAAGTCTTTTTGCCGCAACGCGATACCCTGCGGCCGCTCGCGTGCCCAGTGCTGCAACTTATGAGGCAGAGTGAGGTGGTCGAAATCGTTCACGAGAGCCACCGCTTTCGCCGCTTGTAGTGCTTGACATCTCGGTAGCTCGCAACCGCCGATTCACCTTCTGAGTAGCCCAGATAAAAACGCTGTACATCGGGGTCATCACGCAGTCGCGTAACCGGCCCACTGACCACGATCTTTCCGCTCTCCATGATGTAGGCCTGGCTGCAGATGTCGAACGCAGCAAATGCATTTTGCTCGACCAGCAGCATCGAGACGCCCTCTTCGCGGTTGATCTGGGCAATGATGGAAAAGATCTCCTCGACCACCTTGGGCGCCAAGCCCAGCGATGGTTCATCGAGCAATATCAGCCGCGGCTGACCCATCAAGGCGCGGGAGATGGCTAACATCTGCTGCTCTCCGCCGGACAAGTACCCGGCCCTTTGGCGGCGGCGCTCAGCCAGCCGGGGAAAGTAGTGAAACAAGCGCTCAAAATCAGGTTTGCCAACCCCAGGCCGGCCCTTGAGCGCCAAGGTGGCGGCAATCAGATTTTCCTCGACACTGAGGTCCTCAAAGACATGCCGCCCCTCTCTCACATGCCCGATACCGCTGCGGGCGATCAGGTGCGGGGGGACCCGGTGGAGGCTGCGCCCGTCGACCACAATGTCGCCGCTGCGCACTTCGCCTTTCTCCAGGGGTAAGAGCCCAGACACCGCCTTGAGCGTGGTCGTCTTGCCCGCACCATTGGAGCCCAGCAGGGCGACCATGGCCCCGGCCGGCACCTCCAGGGACAGGCCACGCAAGACCTGTATGGTGTGGTGATAGACCACTTCGATGTTTTCGACGCGCAAGGCGGCGCCTGGAGTCAAGGACATAGGCGTCTCAGGTGGTTCGGATCCAGCCACTGGCCGGTTCAAACAACTTGGTTCCCGCATCGAATCGATAGATGCGGCCGGTGGCAATCTGGTGCCCACGGAGATTAACTGGCAAACCAGAGATACCCCCAGAGTCCCAGTCGGTCATCGACTCCAGCGCCGCCTTCATGTTCGGGCCGGTCAAGGGTCGGTTGGCCCGCAATACACGCTCCATGATCTCAGCGAAGATACTGCCCACCAACCAGCCGTGGGTGTAGAAGGTACTCACATACTTGATCTCCGGTCGACGCTTTTGCGCAAACTGATTCATCGTCACCACGGCCGGCGCATCCTTGACATCATGGCTGTATCGGTAGGGCATGACACCCATCCACCCCTCCCCGGCCGGACCCATCGCCTCAGCGGTCGATTTGTCCATGCTCCAGATCGTGCCCATGAATTGGGTTCCGGTCATGCCCGCCTCGCGCATCTGTCGAATAAATTCCGGAATAGGCGCCAGCACATAGCCGTGAAAGATCACAAAGTCTGGACGGGCACGACGCAGACGCGCCACCTCGGCCGACACATCAACGCTGCCGGGTTTGGTCACGATTTCCTGGACCACATTAATGCCCAGCTGCTTGGCGCGTCCCTTGGCTGCCTCGATAGGGTCGCGACCGAATTCGGTGTCGCTATAAACCAGCGCCACTGTTGGCTTGACTCCGCCTTTGGCCTGGCCATTGATGTATTCCAGCAGGATGTAGCACATGGAGGCGTAGGTCGGCCCGGCCATAAAGTAATACGGCACCTTCTCCGGATCGGCGATATCCGAAGCAAAAGAGGGACTGCTGGTCATCGTGGTTCCTATCTGGCTGACCTCAACGGCTGCAGCCTTGGCCCAGGCAGTGGAGTCGCCGTAGAACACCGGGGGTCGATGGGCGGCCATCAGCTTCTTGAACACGGACATGGCCTGATCCATCTTGTAGGCCGAATCTTCGCTGATGTAGCGCAGCCTGCGGCCCATGACGCCACCACGCGCTTCATTACGCCACTCGCAATAATCGTTCAGACCCAAGTTGAGCCCTACCCCTGCAAATGCAAAGACACCTGTAATTGGTGGCGCTGCAGCAACTACAAGGTCACCGGCCTGCGACCAGGTGGTCAAGGGCAGGCTCAGTGCGGAAAGCCCCGTCGCGGCGGCAACGCTCTTGAGGGCATGACGGCGTGTGCTCATGTCTGTCTCCTTTAGGTTTTAAATGGCCACAAATGGAAGAAGCGACGCACGCGCCGCCACATTTCGACCAGGCCATGCGGTTCGAAAATCAAAAATCCTATGATCAAGGCTCCGAAGACCATCTCACGCACCGGTGAGAGCAAAGCCATTGCGTTGGGAGCCCAAACGGTCACCAGGGACACCACACCACGGAGAGCCTCGGGCACCAGCACCATGAAGGCGGCTCCCAAGATAGCACCCAGGACGGTGCCCAGCCCACCGACAATGATGGCCGCCAGATAAAAGACCGATAAGGTCAGGGTGAAATGCTCAGGGGTGATGGCGCGATAGAAGTAGCCCATCAACCCGCCGGCGACGCCGGCGTAAAAAGAACCAAGGGCAAAGGCGAGCAGCTTGCCGCGAAACAGGTCGATACCGAGCACCTCCGCCGAGATATCCTTGTCGCGGATGGCAATAAAGGATCGACCGATATAGGTGCGAAACAGATTGCGTGCGCCTAATAGGAGAATGAAAGCGCAGGCCATGATCACATAGTAAATCTCGCCCTCGGTGTTGAAGATCCAGGTCCCCAATTGGGCCGGCGGCACATTTACACCACGCACGCCTCCAGTGACACTGTCCCATTCGCGAAAGACGAATATCAAAATGAACTGCGCTGCCAGCGTAGCCACCGCCAGGTACAAGCCTTTGATACGCAGCGATGGAATACCCACCACGATACCTACCAGGGCACTGATCAGCCCCCCGACAGGCAGGGCCAGGTAGAACGGGATCTCCATACGCGCCAGGGCTGCCACCGTATAGCAACCCACCCCCATGAAAGCCGCGTGCCCCAACGAGATCTGCCCCGCGTAACCGGTGACGATGTTCAGGCCCATGGCAGCGATCAGGTGAATGCCGGTCAGGCAGGCCAGATAGGTCAAGTAACTGCCGCCGATCCATGGAAACACCAGCACCAGCAGCACAAAGCCGATCATCCAGCTGCGCTGAACCGGCGTAGCCAGCAATGCCTCATCGTGGGCATAACTGGCTCTGAAGTCACCGATGCGCATAGCGTTCAGAGCCTTTCTATATCGCGTGTACCCAACAAACCATAGGGCCGGATCATCAAAATAGCCAGCACCACCAGATAGGGCACCAAATCGCGCGCCTTGCCGCCAAAGTAGCCCACCGCGATGCTCTCAAGCCAGCCGACCACCAGGCCGGCAATGATGACGCCCAGCACACTGTCGAGCCCGCCGAGAATCACCACCGCCAGTACGCCCAGCGCCGTGGCACTGAGGGCTGGCGATAGGCTGCTGATTGACGCGACGATGGTGCCGGCCACCGCCCCAACGCAACCGGCAAAAACCCAGGTCAACTGCTGCGTGCGGCGCACATCGATACCCAATGCGTAGGCAGTGATGGGATCGCTGGCGGCTGCACGCATGGCGATACCTGTTCGTGAAAAGCGGAAATACAAGGACAGGGCCGCAATCACCGCCAGCGCGACCCAGAAGCTCCAGAAAATCGGGCCAGGTATCAGGATATCGCCCCACAGCAAAGGCTTGCGCGGCAAGATCTGGGGCATTTCCAGGTTACGCCCCCCCCAAATCGCATCAACGGCGCCGTGCATCAGAGCGCCCAGGCCGATAGTGACCATGAGCACCGAAACCACCGGCTGTCCCGCCAGGGGCCGAAGCACCAGCCGCTCGACCCCTAAGGCAATCAAGCTGATACCCAACAAGCCCAAGAGCACAGCAAGCCAAAGCGGCAAGCCCATCCAGGTGTGGCCGGTATAGACCAGATAGGCACCTAGCATCATGAACTCTCCCATCGCGAAGTTGATGGCTCGGGTTCCCTTGTAAACGAGCACAAATCCCAGGGCCACAAGAGCCAGCAGGCCCCCCGAGAAAAGTCCGATGAGGGAAAACTCGATGAAGCTGATCCAGTCCATCATCGACCCTGGCTGGCGTTGACAGCGCGCCCTTCGCGCGCACCGAGATAGGCCTCGATCACATCCGGATGGCTTCGGACCTCCTGAGGCGAGCCACTGGCAATCAACTGGCCGAAGTTAAGAACAGCAACATGGTTGGATATGTCCATCACCATCCCCATATCGTGTTCGATCAGCAAAATAGTCATGCCGCGCTCTTCCTGAAGGTCCAGAATGAATCGGGCCATGTCCTCGGTCTCTTCCCGATTCATTCCTGCCACTGGCTCATCGAGCATCAGAACCTTGGGGCGCATGGCCAGGGCACGGGCTAGCTCGACGCGCTTTTGCAAGCCATAGGGCAGCGAAGCCACACTCTGATTGCGGATATGGTCGATCTCAAGAAAATCGATCACATCGCGCTCGATCTCTTCACGCAGGGCCATCTCTTCCCTGCTGCTTTTGCCCCAATAACCCATGGCCTGCAAGACGCTGGCCCTCATGCGGTTGTGCCCGCCAAGCTTGATGTTGTCGAGCACCGTCATGCCACGGAAAAGGGCCACATTCTGAAAAGTGCGGGCCAATCCCATGGCAGCGCGGACATTGGGCTTGACCTGGCTGATATCACGACCCTCGAACACCAGGCGGCCCTGCTGGGGGCGATAAAAGCCCGAGATCGCATTGAAGAGACTGGTCTTGCCGGCGCCGTTGGGGCCGATGACCGCGGTGATCTGTCCGGCCGCCACCGCCAGGGATACCCCACCGAGGGCACGAATCCCCCCGAAGCGCAGATGCACATCATCCACCGAAAGCAGCGGCGCAGCACTCATCAGATCCATCCCTTGACAGGCGCAAGCGCGACCGCAAAACCGGCCCTACTCGCTTCCCATGCCGATTCTGACAAAGGGCCTGTCGGCCGCTTTGGGGGAAATCCCTGCCCCCCTGGCCCGCGCGTCGAAACTGGACCTGTCATGATCGTTTCTTCATCGGGCGGCAGTCCCAGGCGCCCTCGGTACGGTCCTTGTCGCCGACGAAAAGCAAATTTTTTTGGATCTTGTTGGTCGGGGTGGTGGGCAGCTCGGTTCGAAAGAGCACCCAACCAGGGGCCTTGTAATACGCCAGTTCCTGCAAGCAGTAATTCACCAGGGCGCGGGCTGTTGCCTCATCGGGCGACACACCTTGCGCGGGCACCACCACCGCCATCACTTCTTCATCGCGCATGGCATCGGGTACCGGAACAATGGCGACGCGAAGCACCTGCGGATGAATGGCCAGCACCGCTTCCACCTCAGCCGATGAGATGTTCTCGCCGGAACGCCGAACCATGTCCTTCTTGCGATCGACGAAATAGAGCATACCGGTGGCGTCCTGACGCACCACATCCCCGGTATGAAACCACCCGCCGCGCCACGCCTTTGCGGTGGCCTCCTCGTCATGAAGGTAGCCCGAGAAAAAGCCCTGGCGCGGGTGTTCGCCCCGAGTGCGGACCAACAGCTCGCCTGGCACCTCCGCAGCAACCTGGCGGTCCTGATCGTCCACCACACGGACCTCCAGCGGAAACTGCTCGCGCCCAAAAGCTCGTGTATGGGTTTGCCGCGGATCGTGGTGATTGCCGAGAAAGCGCCCCGTCTCGGTCATACCCCAGACCTCAACGAGCGGGAAACCAAAGCGCTCCTCGAACGGGCCATGCAGCGTCGGATCACAGCCAGCCCCCAAGCCAAAGCGGATGCGGTGTTGCCGCTCCCACTCGCCGCGATCCTGTTTGAACAGAACCGGGGGCATGACCCCCAGGTAATGAATCGCCGTGGCCTGCGACTTGACGCAGTCCTCCCACCAGGAGGTGGCATGAAAACGGTCCGGTATGACCAGACAATTACGCGTCAGGCACATGGCCGGAAAGGACACCATGCCGCAGTTCATGTGGAAAACCGGCAGGGGGTTGAGCAGCCGGTCCTCGCCATCGCACCATGACAGCCAGCCCCCCATATCGCGGTACCAGGCCCCCGCACCCAGAACATAGTCGTTGGTCAGGATGCAGCCCTTGGGTCGTCCAGAGGTGCCCGAGGTAAAGAGGATGGCCGCCTCGGCCATCCGCAAATCGCCTGTGGGGCCCGGGACCGTGGGCGCCGTGGGCAAACCTTCGCTCAGATCCTCGATCAAGACGACGGCCGTTCCTGCCAGCGCCCTATCAGTCCCGATGGCCTCGCGCAGCAGGGCCTGCCGGTCCCGGTGGCAGACCACCAAACTGACCGCCGTCAGACCCAGGGCATAGCGAATCTCTGCGCTGCGGTAATCGGGGTTGAGCGGCACGATCGAAACCCCGAGGCGATTGAGCGCCAAGAAGTGAAAGAAGTGCCGCGGATGGTTCCCCACGGCCAGCGCCACCCTGTGCCCCCTCGACCACCCCTTGCGCGCGTACAGATCCGCCAGCTCATCGACCATGCGGCCGGCTTGTTCATAGGTCCAGATTTGGCCGCCGCTGAGAGCCGATTCCGCAAGGCAGGGGAGGTCCGCAGCGTCCCGGCGCGACTGCGAAAACGCATCGTGGAGGGTCTGCAGGGCCACCGCTCAACTCACTCGGCCACGATCTTGCGATTGCGGATCAAGCTCGAGAAAGCCGCCGTCTCCTGGTTGAGCATCTGTCGGTACTGGGGCGAGTCCATGTAAACCGCTTCACCACTGAGGGCCTGCATGCGCTTTTGTACTTCCGGCTGCGTCAGCACCTGGGAGACGGCCCTGGACAGTCGGGCCCTGATGTCATCGGGCACCCCAGCTGGCAGCCACAGGCCGGCCCAGGTGTCGTAGTCGATGCCGGAGACGCCCCGCTCGCCGAGGGTTGGCACCTCGGCAAACTGCCGGGATCGACTCGGACTGGCCACGGCGAACATGTTGACCTTGCCGGCCCTGACATGGGGGAAGGCGATGCCCGGATCCATCACGAAATCAACCTCGCCGGCCATGACGGCCTGCAGCGCCGGCGCCGATCCACGATAAGGCACATGGACCGCCGAAATACCGGCCTGCTGAAGGAACAATTCACTGATCAGATGGGGAGTGGTGCCCGCACCCGCCGACGAGTAGGTCACCTTGCCCGGATTCTTGCGCGCAAAAGCGATCAGCTCAGCGACATCCTTGGCAGGAAAATTCGGTCGTACAACCATGTGCAACTGGAAACGGCACAGACCCGCGACCGGCAACAAGTCGGCCGAGGGATTGACGGGCGTTTTGTAGAGAAACGGGTTGGCCGACTCGACGGTGGTCGGCGCAATCAGCACGGTGTACCCATCTGCCGGGGAGCGCGCCACCTCGGCCATGGCCACATTGCTCGCCGCACCCGGACGATTGTCAGCCACCACCGAAACACCCAGCACATCGGACAGAGGCTGCGCCACGATGCGCGCAACCACATCCGTCGCCCCGCCAGGCGGAAAGCCCACCACCAGCTTGATCGGCTTGTCAGGCCAACGCGTCTGGGCCATAGTGGTCGGGCTACTGAGTCCAGCCGCGGCCACCACGCCCATGCCCATCCACTGCCTGCGATTGATCGATCGACTGAAGTATTTCATGCGTGTGCTCCTGCTTAAAAAAAGATCATGCGTGCCGGACGCGAACATTCAGGCTGTGCATGCCCCTGAAAACCATGGAATTGATCCAAGTCTGCTCACCGACTGTTTCGATTTCTGAAAAAGCAGACAACACTTTGGGGAAAGCCACCTGCCCCTCGGTTCTTGCAAGTGGAAAACCCATACACATATGGGTGCCGAACCCAAATGTGAGATGCGTCGGACCGGCGCGGTCCAAGAGCAGTTGATCAGCCCTGTCGTAGGCCCGTTGATCGCGGTTGGCTGAGTTGAGCATCAGAAAAATGCGGTCTCCCGCGGCAAGCGGCTTGCCGTGCAACTCGAAAGCCTGACTGACCAGTCGCACCTGGGCACCCGATGGCCCGTCGAAACGCAGGAGCTCTTCAACGGCCGGCGCGATCAGGTCGGGTTGCTCGCGCAATCGAGCCATTTGCCCTGGAAAGCGGGTCAGCGACA